>Ga0179591_1195525_pt1 | contig 11805 bp, 16 predicted proteins | sample CZOMad2_1_08_16f_FD_182891 | JGI IMG/M metagenome (GOLD analysis project Ga0179591, IMG submission 182891) | Vadose zone soil fungal communities from Angelo Coast Range Reserve, California, USA - CZOMad2_1_08_16fungal (PacBio error correction) | ecosystem: Environmental > Terrestrial > Soil >...
TGGCTAAAAAAGAACCCCGGCACGGCGACCTCGTTGCGGGGACCAAAAAAAAAAAAAAAAAAAAAAAAAAATGGACAAACAAAAAAAAAAAAAAGAAAAAAAAAAAAAAAAAAAAAAAAAAAAAGAAAAGAAAACAAAAAAAGGCGATCGGGTCACCCTGACGTAAGGTCCTTTTTGGGTAATTGGGAGACGACCTAAAGTGACCTAAAGAAGAAAAAAAAGATACGTCGTAATCGTCAGATTGCGGTGCATATTCGGGAATGACTCGAAAAAGAGGGGAGGAGGGGAAAGGGGAACCCGCTGCGGGTACAACATGGAAATCACAACGCCCTTGTCATCAAAGTGGAAAGGGGCGAGGGGCGGGTGAGAGAGTCGCTTGCGGCTGGCTAACGCGAAAGTGACGGTGGGCAAAAAGTGGAAAGGGGCCAAAAGGGGGACATGTCTCTGCACCCGTACCTTTACTTCTCAGCTCAGCGGAGTGGGCGGGAAAATAAGAGGGGAACTGTGTACTAGAACTGTCATCTTCTTGTAGGGCTGTTTCATCGAAGAAACCGTTGAGCAGAAAAGGGGGGAGCAAAGCGGGGGGCAGAAGACGAGAGCAACGAGAGAGACGAAGGATCAGGTGACAGGCATAACTTTAGTTAATTGCTACGGAAGGGCCTGAAAAGAAAGTGTGGAGAGCGAATTTCCTCTTTGCAAAGATCAGCAGTTGAAAAAAAGGGGTAAGGTGAGCAAAAAAAACACCTGAGCATCACACAAGGTCCTTCCAGGACGGTCACGTTCACTTAGGGAAAGAGTAAGAGGAGAGGGAGACTGGATAAGGATGTAATTGCGAGTAGCCTCTACGAAAACTCCGCTATGGTGGGGAATAGGTGAAGGTGGAGCAGATTTCAGGGATTTCGGGCCTTCTATATTAATACGAAGGGTGGGAGGCACGGATTCCAAAAAAAAAAAAACCAAGAAAGAAAAGAAAAAAAAAAAAAAAAAAAACAAAAAAAAAAAAAAAAAAAAAACCACACCACACCACCAACAAAAGAAAAAAAAAAAAAAAACCCAAAACCACCCCCACCAAAAACAAAAAAAACCACACAAAAAACAAACCCACACAGAAAACCAACAACAGCACCAGTCATTTCCTCAAAAGAGTTCATGCTGTCTACTCGGTGCGGGACCGCCTAGAGTGGGGAAGGGGAGGAAAGGGGCAACTCGACACGAATGGTTCTTGTCACAGCAAAAGGGGTTGGTGGTGGGGTCGGAAAGAGGGACTTGGACCATCACCAGAGAAAAGTATCGTAACGCTAGAAAGGAATCCAGAAAGAATCCACGAAGCAGAAAAGCAGACGAGTAAGAAAACAACCCCTGTTTTGTCATTGTGAAAACAGAACTGGTGAAAAAACGAGGCGCGGATTGGTCAGCTGGGCCAGGAAAGGCAGCACAACGGGAGTTGAAAAGTACGCTATCCTCTATCCGGTAAAGCTGTCGGGAGGTGGAAATAAAAAAACCTCTTCACGGACGGAGGTCAAACATGGGAGAAAAAACGAAGAAAAAAGGGGAGGATAGGGACTGCCAAGGCTAAGTCATAAGACTCGGCAAATCTCGCACACAATAAGGCAAGAAGAAAAACGCGGGACAAGTGGGCCTGGCCGAAAAATCCATCTGAGGGAGAGGGGGTGAGCGGTGGAGCAAAGGGGGCTTAAGGTAATGTGCACTTCATCTGTCTATCAGTCAGGAGGCAGGCAAAAATGCCCTGTGGAGTAGGGGGGGGGGACTGCAATGGATCAAAATGAAAGATGTTGGGGGGAAAAAAATCATCGACAGGCTTTAGCCTCCCGGATTCCACAAGAAATACAAGGAAAAAAGGGGCATTCGGCGCGGGGGAGAAGGGGCAAGGCCTCCGAGGAGAGGGGGAAGGCATCTCTCCGAAATGATCCCTGAGCTGAGACATTAGCAAAAGGAGCAAATCAGCAAATGATCTTAGAATCCGAAGCCGGGAGAGCAAGGAAAAAAGGATGGGGAAGAAGAGACATTCGGGCAACATCTGAGTCGAATTGAGTAAATAGGGTAAAAAAGCGCAAGCGGATGTCGCCTCGAAAGAAACGAAAGCAGAAAGGAGAAGAAACGACACTTTTGTAATTGATCCTAATTTAGTTGGAGAGGCATGCCGGGGGGGGGGGAGACGTACGGAACGCGGGTTTCGGGGGGGCGAGGGTGAGGAGAAAAACATTTTGTTCAGCTTCGTGGACAGGGAGTAGAGGAAGGAGAGTCAGCGGTATGCATGTGGAAGCAGCGGCTTCCGGCAAAGGGAAGAGGCAGCCGTCCTCCTAGGATCCAGATGCCGGGGTTGGGGGTAATTTTCTCAGGTCGAACGTTAGGAGGAAAAGCGGAAGAAGAGAAGGAATGCACTTTCTTATCGTCGAATACATTGCCGGGGTTGTCAGGAAGGCAAACGGTCAACGACTCGCACCGCCGAGTAGCAAAAGTTGGAGATCAGAACGGGATGGGGGGGGGGGGGAAAAGGTGGGTAGACCACACCGCAGGGAGTACTAACAGAGCAAAAACCGACAAAAGAGGACAACGACCAGGACCAGAGGGGGAACGGAGAACTGGGGGGGGGATCTGGTTATCCATGTATTCTGACCTCCTCGAGTCGGTGAAAGAGTGATGAGGTGAAAGGCGAGCTATTCAAAAGTTCGGAATAAAAAGAGCGAAAGGGGAGGGAGGGGGAAGTCGAATTTATGTTGTTCTGGAATTTGTAAGGGTGAGGGTGTAAGGAAAGGAGACGACAGACCGACATTCAAATGGAAGAGGAGGACGGGGGGGGGGTGACTACCAATCTCCACCTATATCTTAATCGAGGGGAGGTTTTGGGAGGGGACTACGGCAAAAAAAGGTGGACCGGAGTACCATAATACTAGAATAGGGGGGAGGAGAGGGGGTGGGACAAAAACGGAGGCCGAATTGGTCATGCTTTACTGCGTTTGTGAATAGTTGCCTGCGGGAAGAAGTGCTAAGTACCACCGCGGTGCTGAATGATACCAAGGGATAGAAAATGGGAAAAAAAGAGAAAAAAAGGAATCAAAAAAGAACGGCCGTTCTTTTTACCGTGCATTGTGTAAGTGACTTCTGTGAAGGGACAAGCATTAAGGGAAGGAGAAAGAGAAAACAAAAGTACCGTGAGTTGGCTGCATTTTGGGGGGGCCGTACCCCGAGATCTGGATATCGATAGAATAAGAAACACGAACACGGTTCCTCGGCCGAGGGTTGAAGAAAGCAAGGGGAGGGAAAGAAAGAGAAAGAAGGAGATAAGGTTGACAAATACGCCGACAGAGTCAGCGTTTATTCCTATAAATACAAAAAAATGGGGAAAGGAACGGAACTGTGGGCCACAAAAACCATGGGGAAAATCGAGTGACGCTCGATTACGCTCCCGGAGTAAAAAAAAAAACTAGGAGGAAGAGGAGAGGAAAAAGGTACATGTTCTACTCGTAATGGAGTTATGGTTCGGTAGGAAAACGAGCTTCAGAAGCAGCGGAACCTGATAGAGGCTAAAAAAGTCCGGGGGAAAGGGAAGAGAGACGAAGAGGGAGAAAGGGGGAACATCAGAAAAAAAACACGTATTAGATTAAAAGAGAGAGATGTCAATCACACTCGCACGCAAGCGAAGCGGAAAGGAAGAATCTATAGGGTGCTCGGCTCTGCAGACGTACGACCGAAACTAAAAGGAAAGGAAAAAGAAAAAAAGGTAATGGATGTTACGAGAGCCTATTCCGCGATCCCACCAAGGGGGCGGGAAAAGGGTAGACGAGCAGATTCCCCAGGGGGTTTGGGTCCCGAAAGAGGGAACGCAGGGACCTTCGGGGAAGGGGAAAGGAAGAAGTATTGACGCAACAGAAGCTTCTTTAGATCCTATGGTGTTGTCATAGAAATAGGAAAGAAAAAGCCTAGAGTGTCATTCGGTGTCCAGACGGGATTCGATGCGATCTCAAAGATGTCGAAGGGGGAGCAAGGAAGAAAGGGGGGAGAAGGGATGATATCAGTTCATCCTGCTGGGCAAAAAAAAAAAAACAAAAAAAAAGGGAAAGAAAAAGCAGGTTACAGCCGGGTGAGTCCCGGGCTCATCGCGAGTGGGACAGCTCTCCTCAAGGAAGAAGGAAAAGGAAAAGGAGGCCAGCAACACTTCGCACCGCCTGCAACGTTTCCAAACGGGGCCAGTAAAAGCCTGCCGCGAAAAAGGAGGACGAAGGAAAAACGATACAAAACAGTAATGCGAGGAGAGAACAGGGAGTTTGTTTAGCCTGGTCACATCGGAAGCCGGAGTCGCAACAAAACTCCCTAAAACACGGTAAGGGAGGGGTGTAGCACAAAGACACACCCAGGGTAAGGGGAGTGGAGAAAAGAAAAAGGGGACCTCCACGATCAATGCTTAACACTCATCACTCTTACCACGGGATAAGAGAGACGACCGCTTTGCAAGCGCGCAGGGTACGACTCGGGAAAGTGGAAGGAAAACAAAAGAAAAGACAGCATCTCACCTGATCATCAGACCGGTTGGCAAAAATACGGGAGGACCTAACGGGTCAAGAGCTAGTGGGAGCCGGTGTCGGGGAGCGAAGGAAGTCAACCGAAGGAGGAAAAAAACGGGCGAAAGGAAAAAAAGTTGGGGGACCTTGTGCAGGGAGAGGCAAAAGCCGTGGGAACTTCGCCTCATCATAGGCAAGGATTCGAAATATAATCACGGTGATGATAAAGAAGGGGGAAGCCGGAATAAATCGTCCTGCAACTCCCCAATTAGGAAAGGGAAGGGGGAAAAGATACAAGGTTTCCGGGAAAAAAAGGTAAGAGGATACCCTCTGCCTCTAACTTCGTCATTAGGGATCGAAAAGAGGAAAAAAGGGAGAGAACATGCAAAACCACAGAGAACCCTCGTGACTTCCTTATCACAAGAAGAATAAAACTCAAAGTAGAGAAAAAATACCAAAAACAAGTGTCTTTCGGAATCTAAATTGGTGAGTAACATGAAGTATTGGAAGAAAAAGAAGATGGAAATCCAATCACTAGTGGTAGGCAAGGGGATCAGGAAGTGTGCCGCCGGCCTCTTCGTGACAACTTCTGTGTTCTAGAGCAATAAGGGCAAGGAACTGGGCGGGGAGGAAAGCTCATGGCGCAAAAATAAAGGGGAAGAAGAGTGACAACAGGGAGAGGAGAAGCTGCATTAGTCTATCCTATCCTTCTAGGATGAGAGAAAGGAAAAGAAAGATGAAAGCAAATTTTGTGGCCGTCGAGCAATGGAGGCCGTCAGGAGAAGGAAGGGTGGCGTAAGGGGAAGAAAAAGCAACTTCGCTGCAATAGTCAGTCGACTGGCAAGGCGGAAGCAGGCGCGAATATCGCCGGATGAACATATTGCCCAAAGGGGAAGAAAACAAAGTGGGCGAAAGAGAATGCAAGACGCCCAAGCTATTATTTAAGGCCCGTCCCAATGTCCAAAAATGAGGGAAGATGAGAACTAGACGATAGCTTAATGAGAAAGGAGAGAATAAAGGGAAAAAGAAGGGTCGGATGCGGATGGGCTCACTGTTTTGAATCCTTACTTGACTAGTTGGCTGAGGAAGGAGCAATCTGGACAAGGGGTAAGTAAGAAACGGGAAAAACGCGGGCTCTTTTACCTAATGCACCGATCTACAAACGAAAGAGAAAAGGAGAAATAACCATGAAAAAACAAGTGGTGGAGGAAAAAAGGAGGCCATATGAAAAACAAGATGCGTTTGGGCAAAACTCGTTTGACTGCTCGATTCGTGGTAGAAGACAACGGGGAAGGGGAAAAAACCGGGGGGAAAACACCCAATCCGGCATGGCAACTAACCGTCAGGGGAGGGAAATGGTAAAAAGAAAAGCAAACAATGCGGAGGACGCCCCTTCCTGGGAGAAAAAAATCGCCCTCAAAAGAAAAGGAAAAAGACTGCGTCGGCCTCACCCCTGCGTATACATCGACTGAAGAACCCTCTACCAGAAAACCACCGACAACTACAACTAGGAGGAACCGCACAGCGATGCAATGAGGGAAGAAAAGAGAAATGAAAAAAAAGATAGGAACAGAGGTCCAGCTTATACGGCCCGCCCTGAACGTTAAATCCGAAAAGTGGTTGAGACAGAGGTGAATTTGGAGCTCCTATAAGTGAAAGCAAAGGGAAAGGGAAAAGGGAAATGAGGGAAAGGGGGGGGTCAAAAAGGCAGGACTCTCAAAGAAATTCACCTTCCTCGTTTAGAGGTAAAAATAGGGCTAATCAGCTCTTTCTAAAAAACGATGAAGGGACCGCGGGACTTCTCTTACATCACACCCTTCGGGTCTAAAAAAAAGAGAGGAGGGGAGACAGAAATAGACGGATAAAAAAGGAAGGCAGAAAACCAACTAGATGAATTCACACCCTAGAGATCGAAGAGAAAAAAAAAGAGAACAATGCTTCATTCAGAAGGACGGGAGATTAAATGGGAGCGGGGAAAAATGCACTCAACGTTCGAAGTCGTACACTCCCTCTGGAACTCAACTAAAGAACAAATTGACGTTTCGGGATTTCTACATGGGAAGAACCACAAAGGAGAAAAAGAAAAACAGGTAAGAGTCGTACAAGAAATAAAGGGAGTTCAGAAAAGGGGGAGAGCAAAAGGGATACGATTATACTTCACTTATCTCTTTTTCTACTTAAAAAAAGTTGGGGAACGTGGTCTCCCAAGAACAAAAAGGGAACGAAAAAGAAAATGAAAAAGGGGGGGGGGGGGAACAACCGGAGCGCTATTTTTTACGCACTCTTTCGACGGCCGAGGTCGCAAAAGGGAAAATCTACGAGAAGAAAAACAAAAGGGATTATTAATAGGAGATAGTGCCTTGGCTCAAAAAGAGACACCCCGGAAACCTCTGTGGGAGGAAAAAGAGGAGTCAAAAAAAAGTGGACGGGATGAACGGAACGTTTTGGGAAAGGGAAGAAAAAGGGGGGGAATACTCCTAGCAGAGACTATAACCTCAGCTATTCTGCGAATAGAGATAGGAGTGACCGACAAGAGGTGAATGGGGGAGAATGAGGAGGGGAAAAGGGAGAAAAAGGCAGGGAGCAAACTTTAAGGCCGACGAAACTCCCGGGGAGACGTACAGAGTACGAGTTCTGTAAAAAAGGAAAACTTGGGGGCAGGTGCGACCGCTCCCATTTACTGTTTGAATTAAGGGGAAAGGGGGGAAAAAAGTGTGCTTGCACGGAACTGGGTGAGAGAAGCGAGAGTGTGCTTCACATCTCCATTTTTCTCGGGTTGGACAAAAAAAATGAGGAGGGGAGGATGGGTTCATAGAAGAGGCCCGTTCGAAATAGGGAAAAAAGGGGGTAAGAAAGGTCGCAAGGCGTCACATCCTCTGTAGCCCGATCTCGGCCAGACGATAAGGAAAAAAAAAAGTTGGTCGTGGAGGAAGGACCGACCGGAAAGGAAAAGCAGAATTTTACCGGAGGGGGAAAAAGAAAAAAAGGGAACGGGTGCTGGAAGAGAAGGAGGGCTCCACAGTCTTCAACCTCAATAAAAAGAGAAAAAAAGGGAAAAGGAGGTGCAGGGCGGATCTGACTGAAAAGAGGGGAAAAGAAGGGAAAGGGGAAAATGGGTAACGAATTGCGATGAGATGCTTAAAGGGAAGAAATTGGGGAAAAATCTTCGAAATGTGATACACGGATGGAAAGGTCGGCGGAGTTGAAAAGAGGAGTAAGCATTGGTTCGGCCTACGCATTGAAAACTACGGAAGAACGGGAAAAGGGGCATGGGTAGAATGCCAGGGGGGGGGGGGGGAAAGGGGTACTGAAGAAGTTGTTGTTGGGAAGGGGAGACAAGTGGAAAAAGCAGACCAAGGGGGTCGTGAGGAAGGGTTGGGGTGGTTTGTCGTCCCCTTCTTCAATAAAAAAAGAGCATCGGATAGTAAAACTCCAGAGGGCAGAAACAAGAAAGGACACGATGCTGCAATCTGGAACGCGCTCGTTCCCGGAACAGAGAAAGGGGGGGGGGGATGGAAACGACAGGGGGAGGGGGGAAAAAAAGGGAACAAGAAAATCTTGTTCAACAGCGTTATATTAGAAAAAGGGCAGCAAAGTGAGTGAAGGGGAAAATAACAAGGAGATGAAAGCTTCAGTAACGCCTTCATCAACTCTTCACGGAAATATTCAAAGGGAGCAAGGTACAATCAAATGGCTCTGTAGCGTGAAGGGCCGTCTTGAGTAAGAAAAGAGAATCTCGAAGAAGAGAAAAATAACGCTGTGTACGGAGCCTCAAAATCCATCTAGGGTGAGGGGGAGGGGAGAAGCACCTGAAAGTTTCACGTTACAAGAGGCTATCTTGTCAGGGAAAGAAGGGAGAAAAAAGGCAGCCTGAATCAGGGCCGCGCAATCTGTTGGTTTTTCCAATAAGAGAGAAGTTGAAAAAGGAAAAGAGCCATTGTGGGCTGGAGAAGAGCGCTTCTCCCGGAAATCCAGAGACCGGGGGAATTGACAGATTTGCAGAGGCTCACCACTTCTCCTAGAGCTGCATGGGAGGGAAAAAAAGAGGGCAACGCGCAGTAGAAGCGGAAAAATCCGCAGTGGAACGGGCTGCAGGAAGAGGGGAAAGGAAAAAAGAATAGGGGAAAAAAAAGGAACGGCTTCAACTTCGGCGATCCTTGCTTAACAAAGCATGAGATAAGCGGAGGGAACGCTAAGACATAAATGCATGGAAGAACTTCGATTCGCACGACAAGATGGAGGCGAAGTGTATGGGGGTCAGCGTGCCTGGGAAGGCAAACGAAGGGAGCAAGGGTGGGTGACTCTGTAGCCCGAGGCAGAGGGAAAGGGGGGAAAGAAAGAGAAAGGAAGACGGGGTATGCATGGGGGAATCGCGGAAAGGGCAAAGGGGCAGGGACCGTCAAAGAAAGGCGTGACCAGAACTTCAGTTGGAGTTCCATGCTAAATGAAGGGGCAGCGAGAAGTCCGGGTAGCCGTTCAAGTTCGATAGGACGAAACCGAGGGAGGTCGTCTTCATGCGAACACTTTAGGGAATAAAGAGCACGGCAGCTGGATCAGAAGCGGGGGAGAAGGAAGGGGGAAACGAACCATGTTAGTGAGTCCGAAGGAATGTGTTGGAAGAAAGGCACAGGAAAGAAAAACCGTTCGAAACCAAGAAAAAAAGACCAGAGGGTGGGTGAGCTCAGCCTGGGTGAAACGGGGGAGTCCAGGAAAAAAAAAGCACGGAGTACGTTGTCTTCTCTAGTGTGAAAAAGTCCATTGACCTATGAGGAGCGTTCGAGAATAAGCCGGTAGAAATCAGATCGGCGCAGTCGAAAGGTGGTCAGGAGAAAGGGGCGTGGGAAAAGGAATATCAATGTAGCACTATTTCGCCTAAAAAAAATCAAAAGGGGTAATGGGGAAGACCACCGCGCAAAACCGAAATCTGGGAAAGAGGGGTGGGTGGGGGAATACGTAAAAACGATTGTTTACCGGAGTAACAAATAATCAGGAAGAAAGGGGGTGGGGAGAGACTAGAAGGCCGAATTTGGGACTGGAAAGCGAATGGGAAAACGGGGGGGACTTATGTGCCGAAGGGGCGAGAAAAAGCAAGGGAGGGGGGCCCACGTGAGATATCTGGTACAAGCCGGAAATGAAACGGACTCAAAAGGAGGCGGTGACGGACCAGAGGTGTAAAAGGGCAGGGGAAGAACGGGATGCAGCGTTTCCTAAAAAAAAAGTATAAAGACTGACAGGAAAGGATGACAATGAGGGCTGGCAGTTTGGGACGTAAAGGGGGAAGAAGGAAGCGGAGGAAGAGAAAAGGGACCCAGGAGAGGGAAAGGTCGCGCCGGCATTGTTTTGCCGACTCCCGGAGTCAGTATAACCAAACGAGATGGGACTCTTTAAAGAAGGGGAGAAGAAAAAAAAATTGAGGGTCATCGTGGGAGGACCGGGAAGGAACACGAAGGGGAAGAAGAAATGGTTAAAAAACCACAACCCCGGTGAAATCGTAGTCCTCGAGATAGAAGGAGGGAAAGGAGAGCTGCGCGCGGAAATCGGATCTCAGGGTAGCCAGACTGCCAAGGTGTTACTTGGGGGTCAGAGGGGGAGAAGGGGATCGCGGTAAACACTCAGAAAAAGAGAACCTGATAGATCGCCACGAATCACAGTTTGGCAAGAGACTCTTAAGAGATATCGCGGGAGAAGAGAAAAAAAAACAAAAACGAAAAGGGCAATCAACATCGCAATGCGAGAGAGGACGTAAAAACTGGCTGTGAAAAAACATGGGAGAAAAGGAAAATGGAGGGCTAAGGAACCTAACGAACGGCCATTACTATTTCGAACAAGTAAAACCGGGAAAGCGGAGAAAGACCAAAAAAAAAACCAAAAGGAATTCACTGTAAGGAATCCGGGAAGTAAGAAAAGTAGTCAAGGAAAGGGGGTCCTAAAAAGAAGAGGCGTCCGACCGAGTTTGTAACTTTATCCGTATAACTCTGAATCCTTTGAGACTTGCTTGCAACAAAAAAAGGAAGGGGGAAAAAAGAAGAGGGTGTTACTACAAACAAAAAATAAAGAAGCAAGGGATAAAAAAGAAAACGGAAACCGGGAAGAGTCCACGGATTCGATGTCTAGCTCAAGCTTAGAGAGGGAAAGAAACCTACAAAAGCACGGGGCTAAGGGCTGCTGGAAAGGGAAAAAAATGACAAAAGAACATAGGCACTTACCCACTTGCAGTGACCCCAAAGGGGAAAAAAAAGCCGTTACAAAAAAAAACTGGGGGAACGGGAAGGGAGGAAAAAGCTTGGTAAAACGACCATCTGCTCTCAACATGGGATCCATTCCCGCAAAAGGCGGGGGGAACATAGGAGTGAAACCGGAGTCAAACCTTTTGGAAAAAAGCAAGGGGCAAACAGAAAAACAAAGAGACAAAGAGGAATCGCTGAGGCCACCGCGATATCACAAAGTACTTCTAAACGGAAATGGGGGAAGAAGAAGATGGAGGCAGAAGTAGTCCAGATAACCACAACAGGACCAAGAGAAAGACAGGGCAGGGCGTCACAGAAGGAAAACACCCATGTTGAATTGAGTGAGTCTGGGAGAGAGGGGAAACTAAGACAGAACGGGCAGACAAAGAGAATGCGGAATCTTACCAAGATAAAAGAGAGGAAGAAAACGGCGTTGGGAAAAAAATCGGGAGGCAGAGCCTCCTCGGCACTGGAATTCACTGAAGGGAAACGACTAGGGCGGCGACAGAAAAAAATAAATGGTCAAAAAAGGAAGCTTAGAAAACAAGCTGGTGAGGGGAGGAGCAACAAGGTGGGCGGGGAGGGCTGAGTAAAATCAACCATGCGAGGAGGACTAAAAGGAAAAAGGAGCGATACTCCAACGTGGAGACCCGGGGAGGAGTTGGGGAGTCGAGGACCGAGATCAAGTTCTACTGGCGCCTACATAAAAGATTATTTGAGGAGATAACTAAGAGGAAAGGGGGCATGCGATGCCAAGGCATCCCTAAAGTGAGGGACTTCAACTAACCCGGCAATGAGGCAAGAAACGGGAAGGTGTCCGCTGAAAAGATTTGAAGCTCCGCGATTCAAAAATTCATTAACAAAGAGCAGGAAAGAAAAGGAAGCTGGGCCTCGGGATAACGAGAAACCAACAGGAAAAAAGAAAAGGGCCGGGGTCAAGAACGAGATGGTCAACTCAACGCGTTCTCAAAAGATCAACTTTTCAGAAGAGGGGGCAAAGTTCTTAGAGGTCTAGAGAGGGAGGAAAGATTGGGAAAAAGGCGGGGAGCATGGGACGC
>Ga0179591_1223903_pt1 | contig 11805 bp, 13 predicted proteins | sample CZOMad2_1_08_16f_FD_182891 | JGI IMG/M metagenome (GOLD analysis project Ga0179591, IMG submission 182891) | Vadose zone soil fungal communities from Angelo Coast Range Reserve, California, USA - CZOMad2_1_08_16fungal (PacBio error correction) | ecosystem: Environmental > Terrestrial > Soil >...
CGGAAAACACCGACCAGAAAATCGAGAAACCGGGAGAAAAAAGTCCGAAACACGAAAGACCATAGTAAAGCAAAAAAACGCCAAGGGGGGGGCGAAGCAAGGAGAAATTGTCAGACCGGTCAGAAAAAAAAGACGTAGAAGGGGAAGTGTAAATCTTACAAAAGAGGAGAGGGGGTCAATCAGATGAAAAAGACTTGATCAGAACCTCTAAAAAAGGAGAGAAGCAAGGTTCATAAGACCCTAGGAGTCAAATTATTTGGAGCGCCAACGAGAAGAGACGGCGGGGTTTCAGGGGGAGGATCACTAAAAGAAGAAGAGAGGGGCTAAAAGGATAACAAAGGGGGCCGGAAGAAGAAGATAATTAAGCGAGAGAAGAGGGGGCCACAGTTTTTCGTGCAAAAAATTGAAAAAAAGAAGACCCCGATTGGCTCTAAGATAAGGTGGGCACCAGCGGGAAGGGAGAAGAGGGCCCTCAGTCTGCCCCTTAAAAAGGAAGTCGAAAACACATCAAAAAAAAAATTTATCAATAAAAGACCACGCAGAGGAAGTTCTAAAAACCAAAAAGTTCAAAAGAAACCACAAAAAAAAGAAACTGTCTTTGAAACCTAAAAAAAAGCGCCCAGGAATGGCCGGGAATGCATAAAAAAAAGAAATGCACATAAGAATCGGCCCGGAAAAACACTTGGGGAGCGAGGCAGAAGGAGGACTCGCCAGAGGGGGGATTTCGATCAGCAACCCTCAATGAGGCGGAGGGGGTTGGCAGAGGAAATAGAGGCGACATGAAATCAAACAAAGGGGGAAAAACGCTTCAGGAGATAAAAAACGTCTTCGCCCTGAAAGATAACAACTCGGGGACCCGGGGAGGAATGGAAGGAGTGGAAGAACTGGAACTCCGTTCGGCGGGCTACAAAGAAGGGGGGGTTACACCTTCAAAAGAACCATGACTGCGTTTTTAAAAAGGGAATCTGCAGGAGGACCCCGGAGAATCGCTTTCTTTAAACGAGGGGACCAGCCTATCTCGGGCAGTGAATTAAGGAAGCTTGGCTGGGGGGGTTTTGGTGGGAAAGGAAAAGGCCGCAAATGGATTTACTGAAGGGATTAGAAACCGAGTTAAAAAAAACACGACACGACAACGTCAAGACCTGCCTTCACCACCTGTGGGCGGGTTAAGGCGAGGGCAAAAAGAGAGGGAAGTTCGTGTGAGAGAGGAGCACAAAGAGGAAAAAAAAGGGACCAGTCGAAGAGGAAAGAAGAACCCGCCTCGTCCAAGCGAAGAGTCGCTTAGATAGCTGAATAAAATCATGAGGGAAGAAAAAAAGGAAAAAAACTAAAGAAAAATCCTCAAAAAAGGGGTCTAAGAGAAAAGTGGCCGTTTGGGACGGAGAGAAAGATACTCTAGCTGGTAAACTGAAAAGAATGCGGTTATTAGGAAAAGATGAAGCTGAAGGAAGGAAAATCTGCGGTCTAGAATTCGGAGGCAGGAGAGGGACTGGGCGGATCATAGCGGTGGACGGTCCGAGAGGAAGAAGTCGTGCGAGACTGGAGGAGAAGGGAAGAAGAAGATTTCAACGGATGGCACCACCCTGAGTAAACATCAGCGGAGTGCTGCGCGAAGACTTGTGCTTGGAGAAAATGTAGAGCAAACTCTTTCAGGTCAAAAACCGGATCGCGCAGGGGCGGTAAAAAGGAAGAAGGAGGGACAAATTTGTCCTTGTTTGTTCGGAAAGCGCGGAAATGACAGGGAAGGAGATCTGCAAGAAAGGGGAAGATGGGGTAAAAAGTAGACAAAGACCAAATCAGAGTCCTAGAAAAACTAAGAGGCTAGATAGGGACGACAGGCAAATGTAAATCGAAGAAAGCTTGGGGAAAATCTACTAGCCCCCGAAGGATGGTCTATCTATTAAAAAAGTGAAGAAAGGAGGAAAAAATAAGGTTCAAGGAAAAGGAAGCACTCCGCCATATGGATCAGCTCAGGCGACGCAACTCAGTGAAGCCCGGGGACAATGAGAAGAAAAGGAAAAGAAGGCCGAACGCGCATCGATTTTGGGGGGACGGGAACTAAGGAAAAGGGTTTTACATCCTTTGGGGGGAAATCGATGCGGCCACGGCGCTCGACAAAAAAAAACGCCCAGGGCGAACAAGGAAAAAATGCTTGTCTTAAGTGTGCGAAGCAGAAGGGCCAAAAACGGATCATTCGTGGCGGGATCAAAAAAAGTATGTATGAAAAACCTTCTTGCGCATCAAGGAGGAGAACGGGGCCGAAAAAAAATGAGAATGCCAGGGGGTCGAGCATAAAAGTCCTGGAGGCGAGAGGGGGAAAGGAAAATCTTTTCGCAAAAGGACAACGCTTTAGTTCGAGGAGAAGCGGGCTGCGACAACTGGGTAGAATCAGCGGGAGGGTACCGATCAAGCGAAGAAAGGAGAGGGGGTATAACCTAAAGATAATTCCGGGCATGAGGGGGCGGGGATAATCTGTATCTCGTCTAGAAAAGAGATAAAAAGGGAACAGACCTGGATACTAACTGATGGGCAAGCTAGAAAGTCATCCTATAACTCCCTAGCCCTCTTCGATCTCCTCAGCCTTCGAAAGCTTTCGTAACACGAATAGAAAGAGAAAGGGGGGGTTTCCGAAAGAACGCGCGTCTTTGGGGGATTAAAAATCTCAAGAAAAAAAAATGCTAAACAGGAAGGGTCCGCTCTGTAAATAGGCTTCAACAGAGTAGAATTCGATGTAACTTCTATGGTTAAGAGATTATACCTAAGAAAGTAGAGAGGGCTAGAATGAAGACGAATATATACTGTAACGAGACGTCCCGGGTCACGTCTCTGTCGGGAAAAGGATCTACATCGTGGTCGAAGATTGAAGAAGATGCAAACAACAACTTATGAGATATATTCAGTTATTTAATCATAATCGGGGAATGAGCTATTGAGGATCTAAAGAAATTTAGCAAAGTCGGTCTGGAGCTCTTGAGGCCGATTATCGCGAGCGAAATCGCGTCAAGCCCTACTCGGAAGCTTAGGCCTTCCTCCGACCAAAAAAATTGGAAAAAGAAAAATCAGAACAAAGGGAGGGACCAGCCGCCGGGTTGGAGGGTGTGTCGTAACTACACCGAAAAAAAGAGATGAACCTGTGAACAAAGATGAGGGAGGAGACCTAAAAACTGAAAACGCATTCTTAGCGTCTCGTCAAACGGGACAAAAAAAGATAAAGGAAAAGGAAAAAAAGACACACACACTCCAAAAGAAAAAAACCCCAGAATAACACAACGAAACAAACACCACAAACCAACAAAAACAAGACCAAACCAGGAAAAAAAAAAATCCCAAAACAAAGAAAAAAGACACACAAACCCACAGGGGAATAGACAAAAGCAAAAAAAAAAACAACCCCAGCGAAACGAAGGTGGCTCGTAAACTGCGAAAGGTTGGGGGGCGCGGGGTGCTTGGGGTGGGAGGGTGAGTCTTTTCTCGGGGCGGGTGGGGGGGGGGGGGGGGGGGAGGGGGTGGGGGTGGGGGGGGGGGGCAAGAGCTAGTTAGTCACTTTCTGAATGGGGGGCAAAACTCATCTGCCTTGCACGCGGGTGGGGAGGGGGGGGGGGCTAGGGGCAGTAAGGGTGTGGCTGGGCTGCGAGGTGTCCGGGGGGGGTGTCGGGGGGGGAGGGTCTGGCTGGTGCGGGGGGGTAGGTGGGGGGGGTCGGGGGGGTGCCCTGTTCAAGGGGGGGGTGTGCGGCGGTGGCCAGGGGGGGGGGGGGGGGCGCGTGCGCCTCGGAAAGTGGGGAGGGGGGTTCAGGGGGGGGGGGGGATACAACTGCGAGTCTGGGGGGTCATCATTCTTAGAAAATCCGCGCACGGTGCTTGACAAAACTCAGGCATGTTTCAGAGGCCGCCTCCCTGTGAGTGCGTAAAGAGACCTGCCAGGTAGTTGAGCGAGACCTAGGGGCGTGTGCGTGATGGCAATATGCACTCTCGGGGTTTCGGGCCGTGTAAATTGAAGTCGGGGCTTGTGGTGCAGTACGTCCGTTTTTTTGTAATGCGATCCGTGAAAATGTCGTCGCCGATCCAGACGTAATGGGGGGGCTTTCTTGTCCCGGAGGGGGTCTGGAAGTTTTAAAAAAAGGAAGACAAGCACCCAACCACCCCGCAACCCCAAGGATTTGAGCCAGGGGCTCGCGCAGAGTGGGGGCTCCGGCGGGCCCAGCTATTTAACGAAAAATCAGAGGAGCCAGGAAAGGCATGCAAAATCGCTGGTTTGGTTAAAAAGGGGCAAAAGGCTCAGGACCCCACTGCATATCTGACCAACGCTTCACTTGCGAGTGCTGAATTAGCGCGCTCTAGGCGGCATTTCAGGGCCCGAGAGGAAGAAGGATGCCCACAGAAAGGTTTCCATGAAGGAGGGGTCCTATCTCCGCCAAGCGGTTCTGGAATCAAAAGAAATATCCTATCTCCCCCGATCGAAAAGGCTCGGCATATGGTTGGGGTCCAAAAAAAAACTATACAGAGGGAAGCAAAAAGGAGAGGGGGAGAACCAAAAAACCCTGAAAAGGGGCAGTTGCATGGCGAATATAGAGACCAGGCGAACTATCAAGGGAAGGCCGATACAGGAAGCACAATCGCCAAAAGAAAGTCTCCTTCTAAGCCATTATGAGGACTGCGGGGCCGGGTGAAGAGGCACAGCATCTTCTTCTTCGCGAGGGAAACAAAAAGACCGACTCGTACTCGCCTTCAGCAAACCAAGAATGGAGACGCAACAAGACTCTTCATCGTCATTGAGCGAACGAACCGGATCATACGAGAGCGTGGAAAGAACACACCTAATTCTTCAGCAGAACCGCCGCCGTCCTTGAAAAAAAAAACGTCGGAAGGGGAAATCTCTGGGATGGACGTACCCCCCTCCAAACAAATGATCTTATTTTGGACCGTGCCAGCCCAAGGCAAGGTACGGGGGATTAAAGGCGCGAAGCTCTCTAAATAAAACAAAACAAAGCCCACAACAAGAACACGATTCTGTGGGAAAGGGGGGGGAGGGCTAGAGCTCCTGTCAATCTAGAGGTCCTCCGGGTAAAACGAAAGCGCTGCACTCCGAAAACAGCTAACCCAAACAAGGGCGGGTCGGGGGGTAGGCTTCTGCGGGGGGAGTCGCGCGGGCGTATTGTAAGTGCTTGATTACCGGAACAAAAGACCTTTCCTATAACAAAAAAAAACCAAAGCTTGAAGCAAATTCGCTCAGGGGAAAAGGGTGCAAGGATCTGGCGCGCGGCGAATGTGTCGAGAAACGGGGGGTCCTAGGAGAGGCTACGGGGTTTTCCGGGGGGGGGAACCCCGGAGGAGGGAGTCAAAAGCAACTCTTAAGTTCATTTACAGAAGACAATATGGCGTGTTCTCGTTTCAGATCAGTCAGAGAGGCGCTTACGATTGTACCTCAAAACGCTGGAGCCGAGGGAAGTTGTAGGACTCTTGCAACCCGAAACGTAAAGCTCGCGCGGGGGGGGTTCGATCGCAACGAAAAGCATAGAATTCCCGCCGTTAAATCGATGAAGACCCGTGGGGCTCAGGGAACTCGGCCCGAATACTAGATGGAATGATGCGGGGCTACAATCGTGATACGCATAAAATCATCAGGTTTGATGATACCGCAAGGGGGACTGGATTTTTGGGAGAAAAAGAGGGCTGGTGGGGAGAGGAGAATCACTTCAAAAACTGTCGAAAGGAAGTCTCTCGAAAGTGGGGATGAATGGATAAAACATACGTTTGTCCGGGGAGAAATCGGAAAGTGACCTCTGGTGCAGACTGTCAGGTGGAGGGATAAAGTAGGTCATTGGGCGAGGAAAACCACGTGCATTTCTTGGACGAATCGAAAGCCAAGGGGGGACACTTGAAGGGGCTGACGACTTGGAAATTGTGGGAAGATAAATCACAACTCAGGGATAGAAAGGGGGCAAACGGTGCTCCACAAATGAAAGCTATAGAGGGGGAACGCGATATAGCACGCTTTACGGCAAGCGGAAAACAAAAAGGTGGTTAAATCATATCTATTGACCCCTCAAAGAGATATTACAACGGCCCCGGAAACAGAAAGAACAAAAAAAAAAAAAACACCTAAATGTCGCCCGTTACTCGGAGGGAAAGGCGGCGCTACGAATGGACTCGGACGTCCGTTGCTCGCAAACCTGCGACGGGTCGCGATCGGGCGTTGCGCGATGAAAAGGAAGGGGGGAAAAAGAAGATCGAAAACAAAACGGAGGAGGAAAAGAAAGTATTGCGACCTGCCCAACAGGGTGGGAAATAACGCCGCTCGATAAACTGTCGAAAATAATCCGAAACGAGGCCATCGGGGGCTCTGGGCTCCTTCCTAAAACAAACGAAGAGAAAAGGGAGAAAGACAACAAAAGCAAAAAAACCGTCCTTGGGGGGGGAGAGGGTAGAGAGGGTAACGTGCCGGTGTAAAGTTCGACAACAGTGTCATCGATATCGATAAGTGGAAGTCGCTTCCTGCTCAGCTGCTAGAGAAGCAAGTCATCAAAAAAACTCTGGTTAAAAGGAGTTGTGAGCGCCGACGCTAAAGGTCGACGCGGAAAAATTATACACTCCACAAAAGCCCTCGGGAGTTTAAAGGAGCAAAATCTAAGGTGCCCGGTTTACAGGTAACTAGGATCGTAATTCTCCGAGCAGCGAGGACACAGGGGTTAAAAAAATTAAAAAAGTAATAAAAAAAGATTTGCTTCCGAAAATTTGGCAAAAACGGTAACGTCGAAAGCTTTGTAAGGTCGGCCCGAAAACAAGGGCCCAAGGCCGGCCGACCAAGGGGAAGGAGCGAAACCGAAATTCGAAACGGCCCCGATGTTCTCATAAAACCCCCAGCACCTGCGTGATCAAGGCGGGACGGGGAGAAGAAAGCTTAAAACCAGAGGGATCTCCCAGAAAGGCACATGCAAAATCGGGGAATGACGGGGAGGCACAGCCCATCGGCCATCAACATAAAAGGGTCTAATCGCACGACCTGAGGTTCGGGCGGATACGAATAACAAACGGAACGGAAAAATTTTTTGCGTATTCAAAAGAGCGGCGATATCGCGCCAGCACGTCGCGGAAGAGCAGGCTGAGTCAACTTCTCCGTCCAAACGGCTGAACAGAACACTCCCAAGGAGGAATCTGTCGGGCAGGAAACGGGATGAAAAGGGGTTAACACAAACATCGCCGGGGTTCCACAGGCAAAACGTAGCGCTCATATACTTCGTAAAAAAAAAGCTGCCGCGTCGCCGAGAGACGCGGGGTGTCAATCAAAGGCCCTCCCAAGGGGGAGCAGCTTCAGGGGGTTTTGTTGGGGTTGAGGGCATTTCCCGTTGTCAGGGAAAAGGAGATGTTACGCCGAGGGACCAAAAGGGAAGAAACGCTCCCCCAAACCTTCAGTAAGGCCCCCTTTTGCGGGGGGAAAACCGCGTTCGCCGAATTTTACGTGGGGGGGGGAAGGGCCACTGAGGAAGTGAAAAGGGGGTGAAAACGGGAAAACTCACCAGAATAGAAAGAAAAAGTTAGTGAGAGAGCGATCGAAAGGTCCGCCAAATCCGGAAATTTGCTCACTTAGCAAGGCACAATCCCATTCGAATACCTGGCCGGTTGGGGTGGAAAAAGTCAAGGCGGGACAGGGTGGAACTTCGGATGTATGGGGGGGGAGTATAGCATTCGTTTGCAGAGCGTAAGTCCGGCATTGGGATGCTATCGAAACTGCGGTCGAACGCGGTTCTAAGCTGGTTGGAGGCGGCGATCCTGAAAGAATCGGCTATCGGGGGGGGAATTGCCGGTCGCCCGACTAAAAAATGTTTGCGCCGGGGAATCGCGACCCAAAGGCAAATGCAAGAACAGGTCTAGTTCCCGAAAAGCGAAAGTGAATGGGGCGATCATGTAGAGCCCGCTTTGAGGGTCAGAAGGCCGGTAAGTGAAGAAAGGGGATCTTATTCGCCATCCCATGCGATTCCTTCATTTGGGGGAACGTCGAAATAGCTACCTCCAAAGCCGCACGCCAATGATGGTGTGCAAAACAGCAAACATGTCTCAGAAACAGGAGATCGGGGAGGGAGTAACATTGGGTGTCGGGCGAGACGACTCGGACTTAAGAGATCTGCATACAACGGGGTTGGTTCGAAATCGAGATGGTGGATGAGGGCATCGCTGCGAAGGGGTGCAGGACCCTTCCAAACATAAGAGTCTCAAGAAACCCAAGCAGCTTTCCCTTTTGTCAACGAGAAATGGGAAAACGAGCTGATCGTCAACCAGATCAAAAAAAAAGAAAGAATTGTTGCCTGTCCTCCGTGAGGCCTGAAAAGAGGCGAACGAGAGCGACACCAGAGCAGCACCCTCTCAAACATAATGGAAAAAGGGAGGTAAAAGAAGTGGTGAAATCAACCGCCGCCGGGACACGGACTTTCCAGTGCGGATCGGCAACTGAGGGAGGGGGCGAAACAACTAGCAGAAATCGGGACCGTGGGGCAAAACGGCCTCTAGAGAGGGAAACAGCCTTTGCCGATCGAGTCAGGAGAGAAGCAGAGGAAAATTCAAAGCGTCTGTGGAGGAAGGGTCGAGGAAACTTCTAGAACCTGAGGAGTCCCTGGCGAGTCGGCAATGTCGGGAGGAACTTAATCGGGCAGGGGGAGGAGGCGGCTCCACACTAGACGGTCTTCGCATCTAAGAACACTGTAAGGAAGAGAATCGATGTGAAAAATGCCTCGACCGGCAAGTGAAAAAACGTCGCATCCGCTCGAGCATCATCGAGCAGCACGCCTGGGCGGCGTAAGGGGGGGACTCATTTGACCGCGACTGTGAGGTGCCTCGCAGCTCGGGGGTGGGCTAGACAACCCAGATCGATAACCTTTTGAAGAAAGGGAAATGGAAAAAGGCCTCGATGCGATTCAAGGCGAAGAGGGAAGAGGGGGATTCCTCCGTATTAAGGTCTCAATCCATCCGGGACAGAACGAGATAGGATAATGCAATCGCCGCCAAGACCATCGATCCCCTAGAGGAGAGGGGAAGAAGGGGGAGGCAACTTCCGGAAATCTACTCACAAAGGAAGGGAGTAAGAGAGAGATTCACCGATATTTGAAGAAGCGGCGAGCAGAGGTCAGGGACGAGGTCCTTGCCGGTGGCGGATCAGGAGCGAAGGTCTCAAGCGAAAAGTAGAGGCGTCAATAAACCTACCTCGGATACATCGTAGCTCATAAGGCCCGGCTCATATTCGGGGCCAAACGCGCCTGGGGGGGGGGGAGATAGGGGGTCAGAAAAATCACAAGATGCGAGCACCCTCGCAGCAACTGCTAAACTGCCCATTGAAACGAAAGCCTTCACTCGTACTGATCGGAAACGAGGATCGAGAAAGTGTGGCCTCCAGGCGGATCTCGACGCACATCGAGGAGCGACTGGCGGCAACTTCGCGGGAGACGACGGCCTCGCTGCATGCCGCAGCCGAGACCAGAACCAGACTGAAACAAAGAAGAACTGGAAAAATCATTGGAGACTACAAAGCACGCGTCGGCCGCGAAGTCCACGATCAATGCAAGAAGATGCGCAGCGGAAAATCATCACGAGGGGGACCTGAGGCCCCCTGCGCCGTGAATATAGAAGACAAAAAATTTATCTCGACCAGCTGTCGATGAAGGCAGTCTGCCCCGCGCGCGATGGTGGAGCGAAGTTGACGACCTCCCGGTCGTGAAGGCGATCTCAACTAAGGACAGGGTCCTGGCACGGCCGGGGTAGGGGAACACAGTTCCATTGAGCACGGGGCGCTGGGGCAGGGAAGAGGGATCGCGCGCAGGGAGATTGAAACCTCGCCAATAAAAGTAGAAAAGGGGAATTTCGTCGACAAAGAGAGGGGGAAAAAAATGGCACTCGTGCCCTGGCGAAGACAAAGGGAAGAGAAAAGGCCAACTGCCTATGCGAGTGGTTCGGGGCTGGCAGTTCGCAGGGTGGCAAGAGGAAAATTTACCCTCTAAAAAACCCCGTCGATTAAAGGAACGAGGACACGGGGGACTAGATGCAAAAAAAAAGAGGGGGGCGAACGCAATTTGGGCATGAACTCCTATGAACGCAAGAGGAGCCTGAAAACTAGGGAGGGGATGGGGGCTCCGAACACTACCATCTTTAGATAGGACGTGGACTATTTTTCGATCCGCCAACTTAGCATCCGGGAGGAAAGGCCTAAAAACCCACGACCCGTAGAAGAAAACGGCGAGCGAAAATTACCTTTAGAAAGTCTCTTAAAAACTCCAAAACAAAAGAAAAGCCGCTACGCCTACATCAAGGCTGGAAGGGGGCCTACCGAATGCACCTGGGCTCCAACAGAAAAAAAATAGAACCGACAAAAAATTCACCCCTCTGAAGGGATTCCTAATCAAGGATCTGATCTCGCCCAGGAGAGCATCGAAGTCTCGACTCGCATAAATAAAGTTGACGAGCTTTCCAGATGGAAACCGCTTCATAACCTGCAAAAAAAAAAGAAGGGACTCAAATCCGAGGCGCCAATGGACCGCCGGCAATGTCGGGAGAAAGTTGCAGGATTTGCAAACCAAGGAAGGGTTCCTAAAACAAGGCGGTTGAGGGGAGACGAATAACCTCATCCAATAGATTCTTATAGGGTTTGGGGGGTGCTATGTGGCTCGTATTCTAGGACCTCCGGCATACCCGCACAACTCAATGAGGGGACCCTCTTCGACCTCCCAAAAAAAGGCAGGGAAATGAAGGTCTGCATACTTGACGTGCGATACTGGTAACTAGGCAGGAATTTGGGGGGTAGTACCAAGGGATGAAGGACAACTAGAGACAAATTGTAAGGAGAAAAAAACCCCAACTGAATGCGCGCCGACGCGAAAAGCTTACGGGGCCAAGGAACCTAGGACGAGGCAGATGGTAACGGACGATCCGGGCGGAGATCTAAGGGGGGAAAAAAAAACCGTCTAGGGGTTTCACCAGAGAGCGAGGGGTCAAGGACCGCCCAGGCCGAACGAGGTAGGTGGGCTCTTTCAAAAACGAGGCAGGTGGATCAGACTGAAGCTTTTCCAAGAAAGCGGGCAGAGAGGTCAGAAAAAGTTTGACTCGCTGCCAACCCTACCGCGGTTTGTGATCTATCGCCAAGGAGAGCCCGGCTGGCCGCAAAGGTAGCATGAGATGCCGCCGTTTTCAAAGAAAAGCGGAATAAGAAGAGGAGGGGCATGGTGAAAAACAAGAGGGGAAGCGCGTAAAAAGGGCATCTAGTGGTGAATGTGAAAAAGAAACCGCGGGGGAGAACACGGGCCTGCGGGTGGAGGCAAGCTTCTAACTTTCCCGAAAAGGAAAAGAAATGGGGAAAAAAGGGGTAGGTGCGCGACTACTGTTCACGGGAAGAAGAAGGACGCTTTTACCCCTTAAGAGCAAATCGGGGTAGTTCTCTTATTGCCAGGGGGAAAAAGTAAGTACGCTTATTAACGAATTCAAGAGAGAAGAGGGTAACTGGTACCTCCCATTTCCGGGAGAAACCTCAACTGGTCGTCTTGTTTAGGTGCGGAAGATTAGCGATGCGCGGCCCAATGAACATATCGAAGAGGGCTGGGGATGAACGGCTTCTATAGCCACGCGGGATTCTAAGAGAAAGATCGAAGACCCTCAAGGAGGAAAGGGAGTACTGCCCCCGTCCTACGAAGGACTACAAAAGGAAACAAAGAAAGGGCGCCGTTTAACTTCGGGCGGCTGGGTGGAAGTCTTGAAAGAAAACTTCCGTGGAGGAGCCGGGGAATAGAAATGCTGCTGTAGGACCGCGCTCACGGGGGGTCGAGAACAAGA
>Ga0179591_1281732_pt1 | contig 11805 bp, 15 predicted proteins | sample CZOMad2_1_08_16f_FD_182891 | JGI IMG/M metagenome (GOLD analysis project Ga0179591, IMG submission 182891) | Vadose zone soil fungal communities from Angelo Coast Range Reserve, California, USA - CZOMad2_1_08_16fungal (PacBio error correction) | ecosystem: Environmental > Terrestrial > Soil >...
CGAAGTTCAGCGGAGGAAAGTTGAGTCGATTAAACCAGATTCAAAGTCATCAGGCCGGTGAACCTCGATAAGTGGGGAGGGGAAAATGTTGTACCATACAAACTGCTGCCGACGTAAAGCAGGCAAAAAGAAGAAAACGACTTGGTTGAAGATGGGCTAAAAAAGAAGGGAAAAGCAATGGAGGGAGACAAAAAGAATTCTGACCCAGCATATCGAGAGAAAAAGACCGAAACTGAAGGAATGATTAATCCCATAGAGAAGGAATTTGTTTGGGTCATTGCGTTGAAAAGAAAAGTGGTACCAAAAACGGGGCGGGCACAAAAAAAAAAGTAACGCCGGTCCGTCCACCCCATAACGGCCGACTCCCTGGTAAGGTGAGCAACAAAAAGGTAGATGAAATGACATGCAGAACACACCCTCGGCTGGTAACGAAAATTTGGTGATGGTCCCCGGTGAGTGGATGACAGGCAAAAGAACTGGGCACTGAGGGGGGGGAGGAAAGATCCCAGATTGCAATGGGGGCTGCGTAACAATAGTGTCAGCTCGGGGGGCGTTGTGTCAAACAAACAAGGTGCCAGTTCGCCTGGTCCAAGGCGCAGGGATTTCCCTGACATAGGCAACTGCAGAATTTGCCGGGGAACACACAAGGGCCGCGGGGACTATAGATCAAGAGAAAGGCCATGGTTAAATTTCAACCCGCAAACAAAAGGAAAATCGAAAAAAAAGGCATCCGCAAGAAAGACTGTAAGTCCTTTTTTTGCGTGGTCACGTTGCACTGCATAGGTCAAAATGAAAATTAGCAGAAAAGGGAAAGCAAGGTGGGGAAAATATTGGGAGTAACGGCAACGTGCCAAAACCCGGGGAGCAGCGACTTGAATGAGATTACTTTGCACAATTGGGAATCCATCCAACTAAATTCACGGGGGACTTTGGTGCTGGCACCGGCGGAGCCTGGTAATCAGGGCAGCGCCCGCATTAACCAGAATCGCATCTCGTCGGACGAATGGTATGACTACATTCAAGAAGGGACCGCGAAAGATAGTCCGCAGGGGGTTCAAAACGACGCGAGAAGATAAAAACCTCCTAACGCACCCAAGCCTTGGTGGGTCGGTTGGGGCCCTGACATCAACACCGTTTCTGACCAGCAACACCTAAGTATACCCCAAATCCAATCCGGCCACGGTCCACGACAGAAAGACAGAGAAAATCTGGGTTTGGGGGCTACTAAAAACAAAAAACGCAGAACGTTAACTTGCCGAATCTGAAAAAACAAGGGGTGAAAAGTGGTGCAAAGACAAAAACCAGCGCGCAGTGGAAACGGCAGGAGAAAATCGATCATTTCCGAGATGGGGGCACGCGATAGTTCTCCAAAATGTATGCAAATGGCTTGTCGTTTCGAGAAGGGTTTTAAGTGCAAAGGGCGAAAAAATGAAGTATAAGAAAGATCCAAGGCCCAAGAAAACCGTTGGAGGAAGGCCTTCACCGGCAGAATGGGGGGCGTGGTTGAATCCGCCTCGGCTTCGGGACGTTTTTTGTTCAGGAAAAAAGAAAAGTCGGGTTTGAGAAAAACCGTGGTACGACAAAAGCCTTCCAACGGTCATGGCTGACGAACTTAACAAACTAGCTCTCAGGCAAGAAAAATCCGCGGACCATGGAAAGGACAAAAGATCATGGAGCCGAGAAAAAACACAGGTTCCGAAGCGGTGTGGGTTAATTTAAATTGGTGGCGTGGGGGGGGTTGGGGGGGGGGGGGGGGTTGGGGTGGGGGGTGGGGGTGGTGGTATTTTGGGGGGGGATTTGGGGGTGTATTGGGGTGGGGGGTTGGTTGTTCGATTTTGGTTTGGGTTAGGAACGGTAGCGTGTGGTGGTATGGTTGGTGGGATTTTATAGTTTTTTGTGGCTGTTTGTGGTGGGGTTGGATGGTTGTTTGGGGGTTGGGTGTTCGGGCTTGGTTTGGGTTTGGATAGTGTTTTTGTATTTGGTGGGCTGGTTTTTATGGATGTGTTTTGTGGGGTTGTGTTTGTGGGGGGGTTTATGGGATGGTGAAAGGGTGTGTGTTGGGGGGGGGGGGGTTGGGTTTTGTTTTGGTAGGGCTGTTTCGTTTGGGGTGTAGGGGGAGGAAAGGTGGGAAGGGGAGAAATAGAGGGTGAGGGTGGGAAGATGATGGAAAGGAGTGGGGGTGAGGTCGGGGTAGGGAATGGATCGGGGTGTTGGAGGGGAAGAGGGGGGGAGGGGGTGGGGGAGAAGGTTGGGGGGGGCGGTAGGAGAGAGATAGGGAGGGGGGGTGAGAGAAGTGGGAAAAGGGGGGGGGGCAGCGGAAAGTCATGGGGAGGGGGCAGGGGGGGAGGAGGGGAAGGAAAGGTGAAGAGAGTGGGGGAGGAGGGAGTAGGGTGGTAAGGTGGTAGGACGGAGGGGAGGTAGGGGAGGAGGGTGAATTAGGGGGGTGGTGGGGAAGTGGTGGGGGGGGGTAAGTTGGGGAGGGTGGATGGGAGTGTTCGAGTGGGGAGGTGGCAGGAGGAGGTGAAGGGAGGGGGGAAAAGGAGGTAGGGGGGGGGGGAAGTGGGCTAGGGGTAGGGATGACGGGGTGGGGGGGGGGGGGGGAAAGGTGAGGGTGGTGGTACGAGGGGAAGAGGTTGAGGAAGGGGGGGGGGAAGTAGAGCTGGGGGGGGGCGGAGTAGGTAGTGGAATGGGGGGGATGGGGTGTGGGGGGAGGGGAGAGAGGGTGGGGAGGGGGTTTGGGGGGAAGTGGGGGGGTGGGAGGTCGGAGAAGGAACGAGTTGGCGAGGTAGAGTAGGAAGGAGGGGGGGGGGGTGGGGGGTTGGGGGGGGGGGGGGAGAGGAAGAGAATGGGGGGGGTGGGGGTGGGGTGAAAGAGAGAGGGGGCGGGGTAGGTGAGTTGAGAAGTGGAGGGGGGGGGGGAGGGGTGTATGGGCGGGGGGTGTTGTGGCGAGGGGATGGGGATGAGATGGAAAAGGGGGGGCGGGCAGAGGAGTGGAGGATAGGGGGTGGTGTGAGTCGTGGTTGGGGAGGTGGTGGATGGTGGTGGGGGTGGTTTTGGGGGTTTTTGTTTTTGGGGGTGAGGGGGGTATGGGGTGTGTAAGGTGGTTGTTTGGGTTGTGAGGGGGGGTATTATTGGGGGGGCGGTATTAGGGTGTGTTGTGATGTTGGAGTGAAGTGGAGAGGGTGTGGTGGTGGTGTGGTGTATAGGGTATGGGTTGGGTATGGGGGTGGGTGTGATTGGGTTTTGGGGAGGTTGGTATGGGTGTGGGGGGGGGGGGAAATAGAAAACAATTGTTTGCTTTTCACCAAAGGGGAAGAAAGAACAGCCATGCGAAACCCCCGCAAGAGTGTGTACAAAAAAAAATAAGGGGGGACAAGGGGGACAGAAACATAGGGGTATGGGAGCCAATTATCGAAGCGCTTCAAAAGTAGGGTCAAGCAGAAGGACCAAGAAAACGGAAAGGAGGAAACCCTGAACAGTAAAGGGGGAAATTGAAGGCCCGAAAGTCAGTATCAGGTCGCATCTTACGAACATAAAACCGCCCAAAGGCAACGCACAGCAAACGGCAAATGAACAAAAAAAAAAAGCAGTTGGGAAAAAAAGGTAAAGCCCTTTGGGGTGAGAGGGGAAACGGGGGGGCAAAGGAGAACGTCAAATACAAAGCAACCAAACTTTTGTGCTCCAGAGCGAAAAGAGTGAAATAATCTTGGGACCGAATGACCCGACAACGAAAAAGACCAAGGGTGACGGTTTCGATTACTCAAGGGGACGAACCGGATGAGGTCGGGGGGAAAAAACAAGAAAGAATGAACTATAATTCCGAAAACTGGAGGGGACGAAAAAAAACTTACCTCGAAGAAGATACAAAGATCCGGTGGGGAGGGGGGACAAGAATTCAAACTGAGGGAAAAAGTTGAGGTAGAACTTCACAGCACAACCCAACTTACCTTCAGGGGGGGGTATGGAAAGAAGGACCTCAAATGAATAAGAGCCTATTTCTTAAAAAGAAAAACGGAAGACCGAGCCGCGTAGTCGGGGGGACTAAAAAAGAGGGTTCGAAAGGACGAAAGTAGGGTGGAGGGAAAAAAAAAATATCACAAAGGAAAAAGAAATTCGGGGAGAATAAAACGCGGGAAGAGCCCGGGGGAAATGGGTTAACGAGTTGGTTGACCCTGGGTTGGGCTACTGAAGGGGGGGGAGGGGGAGGCAACCGTTTTTTGGGGGGTGGAGGGGGATTGGGGCACGCTGGGAGGTCGCCTTGAAACGTGGGAAGCTCAGAAAAGGGATACATGCCTTAAAAAAAATAGAAGTCATGATCGGTGGTTGTGGAAAAAAAACGACTTGGGGGGACCAAAGGGTCTGAAAAGAAATCGGCATCCCACCAAGGCAAAAAGTAATAAATGAATAATCTGCGGCGACGCAAAAAGAATAATCTCGGGGGGGTCACGGCACCTAATGAAAAAAAAAAGGGAAGAGAATCAGAAAGCGAAGACCTGCGCAGCTCAAATCATTGACTGAAAAAAGAAAAAGAAAATTTTCGCGATCCAAAAGAGGAAGAAAGAGAGGACCAACCAAAGGTTTGTCCGGAGGGGGCAGCGGAGGAGGGGGCTCGCAGCGGGCGAACCCCTGAAAAAAATTTCGAAAAAGGACGAAGGGGGACTTGGATCGCACAACAAAAGACCAAAGAACAGGGGTTGAAACCTTTGGAGGTTCAGGACGCAAATCTCAAGGACCGATCCCCGGCCAAAGATTGCAACAAAAAAACCAATCCGCTGCAAAGGGTCTGCATAAAAGAAATACGACGGGAAGAACAGAGGGAGAAGTCACCAGGTGAGACATCGTAGAAAACCACAAACAAGGGGAAAGAGAAAGAGAAGAACACAAAAAACCGTAAATTACGCCGAGGAGGACGGTTAGTTAGGGAGGGACCAAAGGGAAGAATCGCTCGGGACGGGGGAATGCCAATCTTGGAGGGAAAAAAAAAGATGGCGACCGGTTAGCAAAGGAAAATGTGATGGTTGTTTGCTGGGTAGAAAATAAACACATGGAAAGGGCTCGGGCGGGGGAGGAATTTTTTGAAAAAAAAAAAAGTGCCTAAAACGCTGCGCGAGCCCTTCAAATCCGAAGGTCCAAAAATGAACCAACAGGTGTTTGCATATCTCGGGAAGGAAGACGCTTTTTGTGGGTTGTAGAGAGAAGAAGTGCACAAAAGGGAAAATCCACATGAAGTCGGGATAAATGATGCAGATTTGCTGAAGGGAGGACCAGAAAACGGGGAGTGAAGCCGGGCTTCATGGGCAACTGCCGGGGAGAAATAGAACGATATTTTGGCACTGGAGCGGGAAAGAGACTTCTGATAAGGAGGGGGAACCTCGGGATGGAAGATGAGTGGGGGTAAAGACCAGACTCCAAGAGCGTAGGAGAAAAAAGAAGATAAACAAAAGGGCTTTGGCGCCCGAAAGAAGAGACCATCGAAGCTGATAACCACGTAAGAAAAGCAGGACCCAAGGGACACGAAAAAGAAAAAAAAAAAAAAAAAAACCGATGGCGCCAAACAGCAAAACCCACCAAAGAAACGAAAACCAATGGAAAAATCCGGTACCCCCCGGTAGTGAAAAATAAGGAAAAACGACACCCCAGGTTGGAGTAGCCCCAACTCTTGTTCTCTTTTGATGGAGGGTGGGAAGTACAAAACCGATAATTTCGTTGAGGGAAAAAGGACCCGTCCTGGAGCGCAGCACATGAACTGGAATCGGAAGTCCGGAGTGTTCAATCAATCGAAGCGACATTTGGAAGTCGGAGTTCAATAACATACAACGAAGGTAAGGGGGGGTTTCAGGTGGAAGCGGAACTGCATTGAAAGGGGGGAATATCCAGGAGCAACCAGCAGCGCGGGCAGAGTGTGGGAATAAATCACGGAGGGGGGTTGAGTCACACAAATCCCAAAAGGAAGGGGAAAGGGGGAAGGGTTTTGTGGCAACAAAGAAAGCATACGAGAAGTCACCGAGTGGTAAACTTCGGAAAAGAAATTCTACCAGGAGATCCTGGGTCGGGGATTACGAAAAGAGGAAAGAGAAAGGGACACAGATTTAAGAATAAAGGTGGGAGTGATTGACTCGGTCAGGCTTGGGGCCGGGTTAGAGAAAGAAGCAGATACCGACATCCGATTGGGAGAGGTCAGGCGGGTCAAAGTTGGGAACAAGAAAGCAAGGGGTAAGCGGGGGCAGTTGGCGTGTTGCTGGGATGAGCTTCGAGAATAAGGAAAAAAAAGGACGGGAAAAGAGTAAGGCACAGGCCCAATTGGTGAAAAGAACCTTTGTTACATGATGGACGGTCACACAGTTGGGTGCCCGTTGATTTTGGGGGGGAAGATCGGAACCTACCTATAAGGAGGGCGGAAAATATTAAACAAAAAAAAGAGCATGAGTTGGTGGTAGTTCGGCCCCTTTGGACACTTAGGTGGGGCCAGGCACCTTTGTGGTTGAACGGCGAGCCGCTGGGGCAAAAGCTCATTTTCTGGGACTGGGTCGGAGGAGGGAAGAAAAAGTTTGGGGAGGTACAACGACCCAAAACCGTCCACGAAAAAAAGGGGAACAAATGAATCCAGACGGCTCCAGGGAAAGAGGGGACTGGGCGCCAGTGAATGGTGGGCGGCGGAAAGGTTCGGAGGTTGGTTTGGAATGAGGAGCCTTTTGGAAGTCAGACAGGACAGAACGAAACGCAAACAAAAGTATGGGAGACGAAGGTTTTTTCACCAAAAATCAGAAAGGCTGTTTGGCAGAGAAAACGAGAACGGGGGGGACTACAGTAAAAACTACAACTTCCCGACAACCATGGCGAATTTCAGCAAGGTTAAGCCATCAACATAAGAGGGATTGGGGGAACATGTACGGGATTGTCATCAGTCGAGAACTTGCACTTAAATAACCGGAAAGGAAGAAAGACAGGCCAGGCCCAATGGAAGGAAAAAAATACGTCCGTAGGGGGGTCGCGGCACGCCAAAGCAAAGCATTCATGAAAGCGCTGCAGAGTTAGAAGGTTCAAAGAGAGTTGGAAGCCAGTCGCGCGGCCGGATAAGGAATGTTTCACGGAGTGTTTGGAGAAGACGCCGGAATCGGGCACCAAACAGATTCTAGGGGGGGGGGAAAAGGACGCGTTGGGAAAGAAAGGGGAACAAGCCAGGCGTTAGCCTTGACAGAGGTGGTCAAACGGGGGGTTTGGGGAGCGGCCAAACTGGACAACGTACAGGGTGGGTGGGAGAGGAAGGGTTTTGAGAATGAGTACATGATCAAAGAAAATAACGTTTCGCGTTGGGTTATTGGGGGGGGTGAACCACTGCGTGACTTCATTGTTATCGGAAATGTTTGGGGAAAGTCAGAAATAACCCGAATAGATTCTGGTAAGGGCTTCGGCAAAGCCAACTGATTACCTCTTGCAGTAACGAAAACCAAAGTACCATTTGACAGGTCTGTTGTGATTAAGTGGGGAAAAAAAGTGGGGCAAGAATCCAAGGCAAAAGGGAAGATGGGGACAAGGACTCACTTTGTGCGAGGTATCACAGATGGAAGAGGAGGGTTCCCAAGGGAAGAAAGGGAGCCCCGCGCAGACTAGGTTCCAAGCAAAAACCGACAAAACCAGTCAAAATGGATGAGAAAAGAGACAAAAGGGCAGGGAAATGCGGACGACTAATCCAGTACCGCGTGTGTGGGAGGAGGGGGCATTTTCATTGGCAGGGAGCATTTTGATTAGAACCGCGGCGCAGGCCACAGGGGGGGGGAAAACCCGGCAATCTGCAAAGAAGCTTTAAAGGGGGGAGGGGAAATCCAGAAGCCCTGACAGGCAACGGGACCACCCCGGGACTTAAAGACTAGAAAGTGAACAGAGTTGACCGCAGGAAATTCGCAATCTGAGGGGGAGAGCATCAGAGAATTGATTGCTGAATCATTGGGGGGTGGCAAAGAAACCGGGGACGGAAGCAAGCGCCGCAGGCGGTCTGGAACCTCACCTAGGGTGGGTTAAAAGTCCGGAGAGCACGAATACAGAGGTGCGGAAAAGACAACCGGCGAGTCGCGCCGACGGAGGACGACCAGCGGCCAGGCGGCACAAATAAAAACACCAGGGCCCTTACTTTTTTAAAAGCATGCAAAAAGAAAAAAGGGAAGGCCAATGGGCTAGGAACATACGGTTCGGTGTCTTTTCTAAAGTCTCGATAGCTGGTAAGATCAAGGAAAGAACAAAAAGGGCTGGAAAGGGTTGAAACACACTCATCAACCAGAGAATTTTCTTTGAATGAATTATAAGGGACGGCAGGGCAGCAGGTTCGAAAGGGGGGGAACACAAAAACAGTTCATGCGGAACTCACACGCGGAAAAAAAACATGAAGGTTCACGAGAGGTGCCAAGGAAAAAGCGGACATTACGGGGGTCAAAAACGAAAAGGGTAGCCCGAGAACAAGAGATAATCGCTCGTTCAAGCAACGGAAGAGGAAAAAAGGGAGCTTTATAGGAGGGAGTGTCGCAGGGCGAAAAATGCGTAATTCAAAAAAAAAAAGAATGTTTTCAAGAAGGACAATTAGAGGGAGGAAGGGAGCGCAGGGAGTTGCAAAAATTGGGTGGCAAAGCAACGGGCGAAAAAAAACGTCCATCAGCATGAACGTTCAAAATGGTGAATTGGACGGGACACGGGCACAGAAAAAGTGGGATGAGAAGGATTTCTCCATAACATGAGTAGGAAGATTAGAGAAAAGTTTTCAGTAATCATTCAGCCCATCGCAGGATTGTTGTTGGTTGACGGAGAAAAAAACAACAATGGGTCCCCACAGGTTGGGGACAGGGCCACAGCAAAGACCTGCCGCCTGGTAACGACGGGGACGAAAAACAAGTCGGCAGAACTCAACGGGGGCACGTAAGACCCACGAATTGTTAATAAAAAAGGAAAAGAAAACCACCCTCATTAGGGGGGGGAAACGAACTGGGCATCGAGGCCCCCCGTTAAATGCATGATTCAATTCAAAATAAAAAAAAGCACGGACCTGCCACGTCCAATCCTACAAATAGGAAGGGGAGGACCTTGCAAAGAGGACAAAGCGGAGGGAAGGGGTAGGTGCCAGTGGTGTCACCTAAGCGTCGGGATTTGACAGCTCAGACAGGATGCCGTGCAGATTTGCCTAACCAAAAGGATAGACGGAGGAGATCAAAATAAGAGAGGGCAAAAAAGGGAAAAACGTCGACCAAACGGGAGGTCATCCAACAACCATCACCCTGAGCAGCTTTATTGAGGACAAGGGGTGTCGGTTCTGGGAAAGAAAACAAGGGGAGGCGCAAGTAATGCCCGTGGGAATATTTTGGAAAAGTATCAGCAACAAGGGCAGGGGCGCAAGACTGTGGGACTTTCAGGTTGAAAGGGGGTAAAATCAGCCAATCGTCGGCTGGCCACGGGGGAAAGGGGGGTTGGGGGCGACCAGGGAAGCTTATTTGCCGCCGAGGGTAAAATCAAGTGAGGAAGTGTCTGAATCGACAAACACATTGACAACGCTAAGGGGGATATGCAACGCCGTGGGTTAAAACAAAAAACAAAGACCCCCCCACCATAAATCTAAGAGAAGCCAAAAAGCAACGCCCCGGGGGACGTTTGCAATCTAAGCAATCACAAAACCGTTCGACCCAGTCCAACAAAGTCCTCAAGCCTCCAGGGGGGGAACGGCCACCAGGAATGAAAAAGAAAAGATCTGTGGTGTAAGAGGACCGATCAAACGCAGACTAGGGAAAAGGGGAAGTACGGCGCGCTGAAAAAAGGTAACAGTGGGAGAATGAAAGCCGGCGCGCTTGAACGGCAAATTCTCGGTCAGGGAGGCATGGCCGGAGGTAGGAGAGGGCAACGACCGATAGTTCTCAGAAGGTGGGATAATGGCTTGTACTTACGGGGGTAAGTGTTCTCGAAAAGAGTACTAAAGAACATCAACTGGAAGGGACTGCCCCAGGCCGTTCGGGGGGGGGGGGAAAAACGATCCCGTGAAGAGAAAAAGTTTTTTCATTGGACAATCAAACGTGCGGAATTTTTTTTAAGTAAGGCAACCGCTTTCGGATTCAACATGGAAAGAAGAAGAAAAAGTTGGTACGCAACATCCCGGTTCCGGCGTTCAAAAATGCCGGAAAAAGACCAACGGAGCTAAAAAACGCCTGGGAAAAAATCCGCCTCCTCATTTAAATTCAAAGGGCAAACATCCACGGCCGAGCCACCGTTGAGCTTGGTAGGAAAGGGGGAATTTGGGGGGTGCCCGGGGGTAAAACAGGGGAAAAAGAAAAAAGTGGGTCTTCCCGCTAAGAACGGGGCCCCAGCGGACGCCGCACAAATTGTAAAGACAAAGATTGCAAGGGCCGAAACACTCGTGGGATGGTCCGAAGTGAAGAAAAAAGCTTAAAACTTAGGGACCAAAGATCACCAAGCGAACAATCACAAAAATGGACCACTGAAAGATGGAAACAATGGGGAATTTCAAGGGAAAAAAAGAGGCCTTAGCAGCTCACAACAGAAACGAAAGACAAAAATGCACAGCCCCGACAACTTTGCGGGGGTCATGACAAAAGCCGGCATTTGTGACACAACTGAGCGGCATCACGGGGACCCGGCTGGTGACGCGAACCGCAATACGTGAAAGTGAAAAGCACAAACTTTGCACATCACGTAATGCTGATCTCAAGCTCCGGGAAGGGAGAAACAGCGAGACCCCCCACAAAGGGGCAAAAACGGGAGCCTTTGTTCGAGTGTAGAAACCGGAACTTAAGATGAGGGTAGGGGGGGGGGGCAAGGCCTAATAACGAATTGGCGGGATGTGACGAAAACACAATGGGAACAACTGCAAAGAGCTGGCACAAGCTGCAGGTGGCCCGGATAGAAATTAAACTGAGGAAAATTGAAGGGGAAAGAGAGAACAAACAAAACAGCGGACGGTATTATGTTTATGGCGAAAACAGTGCATTAATAAGCCGAATTTATGAAAAAAACAGCCAACTTAAGCCGAGGCAGGGGTAACAAGAAGAAACAGGTTTCGAAAGGACATGGTAAATCGGGGGGGAGTCAGAAGAAATCTCAAAAAGAACATCATGGAACAGCGGGCGAACCGGATAAAGATGGGGGTGACCCTGTGGTCTGCCACAGTCTTGTTTGTTCCATGTTTTGGGGAGCGGTTGTGGGGGGTCACCGGTTTGGGGGTTGGCCGCTAAAAGTCGCCGTGCTTTTACTTTCTAATGTCCAGACGGCCTTGGACTAGAGTCGGGTAAAGTTGTTTAAAGCGTCGGAGCCGTAGGGAAAAGCATCGGCAAGACCGGAAGGAGACAGATACGAATCACGCGTAACAGGCGGACAAATAGCTCGTTATGTAGGACAAGTCATAAAGATGAGCCCGCGGACACAAAGAGATAAGCAGCCAAATCAGAATCCTGGAAGAAGAAAGTAAAGATCATGTGCTGGAACAGCCGGGGCAAGTTGGCAGTTCGGAAAGAAAAAGCAAAATCGTCACATGAAGGTCCAAAAATTGGCATGGGGGGGGGGTCACGAGGCGGAATTCCGGAGTGGCTCTCTGAAAGGAGAGGGAATTAAAAAGCGACCCGAAAAAAAAAAAAGACCAGCGGTGACGTTAGAAAGAAAAACAAAACCATCACCTTTTTCCAAAGAGGTTTGCTGGGAGCAGGTAAAGAGTCCAGCTGCCGTCCGAAGCCCGGCCAGATTGGAACCGAGAAGGAAAAGGATTCGGAGAAGCAGGAAAGACGACTAAAGTGAAGTCGGCGAAAAGGCACGGTGGGGAGG
>Ga0179591_1284904_pt1 | contig 11805 bp, 16 predicted proteins | sample CZOMad2_1_08_16f_FD_182891 | JGI IMG/M metagenome (GOLD analysis project Ga0179591, IMG submission 182891) | Vadose zone soil fungal communities from Angelo Coast Range Reserve, California, USA - CZOMad2_1_08_16fungal (PacBio error correction) | ecosystem: Environmental > Terrestrial > Soil >...
GGGGAGTAGGGGGGGGGGGAAAAAGGGGAGAAGAAGGGGGGAGAGAGGGGAGAAGGGAGGAGAAGAGGAAGGGGGAAGTGAGAGAAGGAGACAAGGGGTGGAAGTGCAGGGTGGAGGGGGGACGTTGGGGGGGGGAGGAGTATGATAGAGAGGGAAAGTAAGGAAGGGGTCCTCACGGGGGACATTGCGGAGCGTGTCTCGTAAAACACTCCATACTGGTTGAATTGAGAACAGCAAAGTTGGCTACCAGAACGTGACCTAGGTATCATCATAGGTGAAAAAAAATCACATTCAAACAAAAAAGAAAATTGAAGGGGGGAAAAAAAAATTGTTTGTCCTGTAATATGGGCAGAACCTGAACTTCCCGCGAGGCCGAAAAACAAAGAGAGCCAGACAAAAGACATTGGAGAAGACTTCTTCCTTTACCGCCCATGAGGGCTCACGCCCTAAGGAAAAATTCCCTAAGGGATCCCACACCCTGACTAAGGGACCTACCATCTACGCGCAAAAGAAAATTAAAAGTCAGTATAGATCGTCAGGATGTCCACATCAATAAAAAACAACCTTCATAGGGCAGGAAAACACGGAAGGAAAGGGGCAAAAAGAAGGAAGCAAGCCATTTCGCCCACACCCAAAAAAGGAAAAAGCAGCACCGGGAGGGGCAAAACCAGGCGTCACGCGGCAGAAGGGAAATTGCGAGGGGGGATCGCAACCCTGTGACGCGCCGACAGGCGATGTCTGAGGGCCAAGGGGCCACTGGGAGACTGGTTCGGGGGTGAACCTGAACTGGATTGACCAGGGAAATCGAGGGGAACTTAAAAAGGGCTTCCGACCGGGACCGCCATCCATGCAAGAGGCCGGATTGACCCTGTTGCATCGGTCCAAAGGGACCGTCGGCGCAACGCTTTGGGGTCGTGAACCTGGAAAGAAAGAGGAAAGATCGAATCCTGTGCACCGAAAGCCCGACCATCGAGAAAAACTTCCCAGATCGCCAAGGGGGCTGCAGGGGGAGGGGGGAGCGAAGGGAAAAGCACTAGGGGGGGGGGGGCGTAGAACTGGAGCGCCACGACCTGGACGGGGATGGAGACCGTATTTGTAAGGATCGGAAACGGAAGCGAAAAGGGTGCCGATAGGGCGGCGCAGAACATCCATGAGCAGAGCTCGTGTTTTGCGTAATTCCCAGGGATCGAGGGAGGGACCTGGGGAAAGGACAAAAAAAAGGGACACAGGGGGCTTCGTACCGGGAAAACGGGGGTTTCGGGGACCTCCCGAGGCTCGAGAACCCTGGACGCTAAGGGGGGGGGTTACGGGAAGCAAACGAAGTCGAGGGCCCAAAAGCCTAGGGGGCCCTTTCTCAAAACCGGGGGACCGAGTTGGAAGGAAAAAAAAGAACTATAAAAGAGTGGAAAAAGGGGGCACACCAGGAGGGTTCAAAGGACAGCAAATTCAATTAAAGGGCGAGCGCCTCGAGGGAGTTTCTTCAACCCCAAGGGAAAAGCCCCCAAAAAAAAACAGAAGAAACAGGGGGAAAGCGGTAAGCGTTCAAGTTGGTTATGTCGAAGAGAGTAGCCGATTTTGAGACCGGAAAGCCGGTGGGAGAGGAAACCTTGAAAAAAAAAAGAGCGAACAACGGTGGGGGGGGGAAAAGGGAGGAGGCGAACCCGCGCGCAAAAGGGCTCCGGCCTCCGTAGTGATTCTCCTTCAGGATTGTCCGTTCTTCTTTAAAAAAGTGGGGATGAAGAGGGAAGGGGTAAAAAAGGGCGTTGGAAGGAACGCCCCGCAAAACAAAGCCGGCGCAGAAAATTTCCGGTCATATAGAGGAACGATAGAAAAAAAAAAGACCCACGAAACAGGGAGGGTGAACGTCCCCAGAAAAACCCGCCAAGGAGAGCACATGGCGGTTTAGACACAATGAGTCGGGAGACTGTTGGGAGCGTGGTGGTAAAAGGACTCGTCATAAAGCGCCACCTTTTCAAAATTGACGTGAGCGGCAGAAGAAATACACTGAGGCCTTCTCGACGACAGGGCAAAAAGGGTATCACGCGAACCGATCGAGAAAAAAAAAAAGGGAAAAAGGATATCGGAGAATGGGGGAAGGGAGAGAAGCCGCCCAAGGGGAAATCCTCGCCAGGCCCAGCAAGTTTGAATGCAACCCAACGATTCCGGGGGAAGACTGCAGTCGAACTAAAAAAAAAAAAACCGCAAAAAAAAGGAAACGGGCCAGGGTGGTCTAACCGCCCATGAAAAAAACCTACGGGACAAGGCGGTCAAATGAGAAAGAGAACCGAGGGGTTCCTCACTGGGTCCTTAAAGCGATCGTACGCGAAAGGAAATTAGAAAAAGGAGTGGAAGAGAGGGAGCGGCGAGAGAAGCAAGTTCTGGAAAAAGTCCTCGCGAACATCAATTAAAAAACCCAAATCAAAAGGGAGATGGAAAGAAGAAAAAATATGAATGAGATCATACGGGTTGGTCGGAAAGGCAGAAAGGCCAAAAGGAAGGAAAGCAAGGAAAAAGTTCTCAACCGTGGAAAACGGATAGGATGCAAATTAGAAAATTCCCTTGTCCGGAGGAAATCGAAGACAAAGGACGAGAGAGACAGAAAAGGCTTCTGCCATCCAAAGAATAAAACGCAGGTCTGTGGGGGGGGGGTAGAGGGGGAGACAAAGGGAGGGGACACAAGAGTCGGCCTCAGCAAACTCCCAATGGTCCTGGACGGTATCAGAAGAAAAAAAGTGCCTGGTGGTACAAGGACTAGGGGGGAAAAAACGAGACAAGGTCGAATCCTTTTCGGAGGTAAGAAATCGAAAGGTGAAAAGGGTTGGAAACAGAGAAGGGCACGATTTCGAAATGGACATGAATCGCTTTCATTTAAAGCAAAGACAGAAAAAGACAGAAAGGAACCAGGGGAAGCACAAGAATTCCGAGCAATGAAACCTTTCAAAAAAAAGCCTCCTGTTTTAAAATCAATTAAAATGAGGTCTGTAAAGATCAGAAAGAGGGAAAGAGACAGCCCCAAATACCTTGGAAAGAACAACTAAGGACTCGAAAAATGGGGGGGGGGAGCCGAACGCGATCCAAAAACCAAGGCGAGAAATCGCAATATCACTCCCAACAAACCCTACAGAGCAAAGGAAAAAAAAGGTCTGTGGAAAAAAGAATTTCCTAGCTACCCATACCAGCTGAAGCCAAGATTAGTTATAAAAAGTAACAGACAGCGCATGTGAAATGCCTGTTGAGGAAAGAGGGTAAGACGGCGCGGGAATGAAAAAAAAAAGGGGGAGGCGATTGCGATCTTAACAACAAATTTGGTCCCTGCGAACCATAGGAACGCTGTTTGGTTTCGTCCAAAAAAAAGCGAACGCAAGCGAACTGTCCCGGGCAAGAGGGGCCAAAGGGGCGCAAATTATACCGGCGATCGAAGGGATGAGAAAACAAGGGGAAAACGCCCCAGGAAAAGTAAAGGAAGGATGACCCATCATCCTGTCAGGGGGGGGGGCCCGAAAACCGGGGAGAAAAGGGGGACCAAAAGGCGAAGAATGCAGCTTGAGTTCCCTCAGCCTATCACAAGAGAAACGGGAGAAAGAAGTTGCCTGATTCAAACGCTGAAGGGGGAATCGGGGGTTTTGGGGGAAGGGGGGGATGGAAAATAACTGGTGGTGGGGAGCAAGAACAATATGGCGAGGGAAGTGAGCAGGGTCGAAAACAAAGGGGGAACTAGAAGAAAAAAAGCTCCGCAGGAAAAGGAACAGTAGGCGGCCAAAAAAGTCAGTAAAAGGGGGGTGGACCGGACGGAGATTAAAATCAAGCAGTCTAGGGAGGGAACAGAACGTAGATTGTAGTGGTTAGGTCAGGTGGTGGTTTCCGTTCTCTGGCGTGGATGTCCAAGGAATTGAAGGGAGGGGGGGACGGGCGACCAAAAGCTAATCCGCGCCAATGGCCTGAAGGGGGGGACGGGGGGAGAAAAATCGAGGAAGGGGTGGGGTACGTCGAGCAAAGAAAAGTCAGGCAAAAAAAAAACCCTTCCGGTTTTTGTCTGTGGCAAAAGGGGCTTTGGGGGGGAAGATTGGGAAAGACAAGGTCGACCACTTGCCGGTCCTCTTCACGGAGCCCATATTCCCTTTTGCAAAAAAAGGAGAAACGGAGACCTGAAGGGGGAGGGGTCAGGGGGATTAGCTACCACAAGAACCGCGCCTAGAAATTGGAAAAACAGACGGCTTGGGGCCCCGTTGCGGGGGGGAGACCATTCTAGTCGATGGGGAAAAAGGGTCGGGGAGATCGGGGGAAAGCCTGCTCCTTGTCGGGGGGAAATGAAGTACTGCCCAAGCTGACAGATCGCCGTAATTCGCGGGAAAAAAACACTAAAGTTTGGATAAAGAGGGGACTGGGGATGGTTACTCGTGGAAGCGGGCGTGATAAAACCCCAAGAGGTCTGGAGAAGAAGGAGTCGAAGAGAATTTCAGGGAATATACAGGAACCCGTTGCGGGGTGGGGAAATGTCTCAAAAAACCATCGGAGACGGGTGGGGGAATTTAGGGGGGACCGATCCTTGAGCCAAAAAAAAGGAAACTAACCGGTGAGCAAATCATGGTGCTCAGAAAAAAAAAACTGTGGGGGGGGGGAGGCGGGGGAATCCAAAAAAAAACGAGGAGAGAAAAGAAGAAGATAGCAAAAAAAGAAAAGCGGAGGTCACCTATGAATTACGGAGAAAAGGGATCGGGAGAAAGGGATAGAGGGGAGAGGCTGGGGAGAAGCAAAAAAAAAAGCCGCCCCGAGAACTTTGTATGGTGAAGGTCCCAGAAACGACGCCGACGAGAAAAAGGTCCTGAAAGAATCAGCACCTCTTACGACCCGTCCAGCGACTTAAGAGGAAAACCCAGGTGGGAGGAAAAAAAACTTCAGGAGGGACCCATCAAAGAACTAAAACGTCCTTTGCTCAAGGCTTTATCTAAGCAAGAGAGATCAGGGACCAAGGGGACAAGGACGAGAGCCTTGGAAAAAAGAAACGCAGGGAGGGGGGTAAAAAGAGAGGCAGGGCCGTGTTTCCGGAAGCACTGCATCGCAAGTCTAGAGGATTCAGAGGAGCGGAGGGGCGAAAAGAACAGTAACGCGGCGACCGACAAGGTGTCGACCAAATGTTTGCCGATGGGTCTCCAATCCTTCAAAAAAAAAAAAACATGAAGGGGGTCCTGAAAAAAAAAAAACTGAAGAAAAAAAAAGACGAAGGAGAAACAGACGGCGACCCATGGGCCATCTTTCCCGCATGGGAGCCATTATAGAAAAGAGAGACCGTCAAAGGTTGAAGAGGGAAAAAACCCACGAAAGCTGAAAGGGAAGGTACGAAGAAGAAGAAATACCGGTTGAAAAAAGGGGGAGAAAAGATCTTGCGCGGGTCCACCCGTCAGAAGACGGCATAGTTTCAGATGAAGGGAGTCATAAAAGAGGAAACGTAGCGAAGAAGAGGGTAAGGAAAAATGGCGGCGAACCCACCCCCCACGACTAGAATAAGAGGAAAAGCGGGAGAACGAAAGTGATCGACTTCCTGGCTATTTATCAGTTCCGGGAAGACCTGGAAGAAAAAAAAAGCTGGAGAAGTCCCGGGAAATGGGGGAAGTTCTGAAAAGGACCGGGGGAAAATTGTATCCTTCTCAAAACGGAAAGGAAAGTGCTTATTCGAAACACAGGGTCAAGGAAATACCACAGCGATCCCAGAGGTTATGGAAAAAGCAGCAGGGACAAAGAAAAAGAACTTAGGGATGAGTGAAGAAGCGTCTGGTGGAGAGGGCAATGCTTGTGATAGAGCAAGCAATGGGAAAAACTATCCGGTGCTCTCGAAATTCTCCATTGACCAAAACCCAAAGTCAGATGAGAGGTTCTGGAAGGATCTTGGCAACTCAGAAGTAGGTCAAAAATTTGTCCTGTTAGGGAGGCCCGTAGAAGCAATCATGTTGAGAAAAAGGGGGCCGCGCATTGAAGATCTCGACCGACGGGTTTTCCCGACATTCGGGAATCTCAAAGAAAGACGGAACTAAGGGAACTTCAAAGGGGAGAGGAGAAAAAACCGCCTGGTTACTATAACTACCTTGTCCCGGGGGTTAACCTGGGAGGACACAGAGGGTGGGGGAATTCAAGTCAGAGCCCTCGAACCAAAAGCTGGCAAATTAGGGAGGTTTCAGTGTCGCTTTCCGAAAAAGAAGACGAACAAGGAAATAAGTGGACATTGTGAAGCGCCACTGGAATCTATTCCTCCCAGAACTATCTAACCTGGGGGGGTCTTTGAAAAGGGGAAAAACCGGAAAAAAAAGTCCGAACAAGGTCAAGGGGCCTCGAGGAAGAAAGGGGGGAGTTTCTGACCCATTTCAAGAGGGCCCAGTAAAAAACAAAAAATCGGAAAAAGGTCGTAGTGAAGTTGTAGGGGAGAATATCTAAGCTTGGGTTCTCGCGTTAATCATGGTTGCCTATACGAAGACAGAAAGGTTTATAGAACCTCAAAAGGGGAAAGGTTGAACAGGGGGGATCCCAATCCTCTCCTCGACAGAAAGACGCCCGTGAACCAAATCGCAGGGCAGGCGAAAGACGAAAATGAAAAAAAAAAAAAATGGGTTGGGGGGGACTGAATCTGGGAAAACGTACTTGAACCCAGAAAAGGGTTCAGGAAACCTCAGACCAACCTTTGCTAAAAGGGGACATAACCGAGAAATAGCAAGAGGATAGCGGTCAAAAACCGTCTTACACTTGTCGAGGAGCATCATAAATGGGAGGAAAGTGGCTGGGAAAGAAAAGTCCGAAAGAGGAGGGGATTTGGGTGGCAGGTCCGGCAGATCCTATTCATCGAAAAAAAAGGAGCACTTCAAACTTGCTTGAAGCGAGTATAATGGAAAGAAATTCTTACGAAAAAAAAGGTAGAGTCAGGGAGAACCGGGAAAAAAAAAAAAAACAACGGGAGTATCAGGAAAGCCGGAACTTAATGAAAGCAACACTCCGATAAGGGAAGAGTTTGATGGATAAACGCTCAGGGTGCAAGAAAAAAATTGAAAGGACTTACGGGAAATGACACCCGAAAGGTAAAAAAGCTTCACCAAAGACTTCCATTTTGGTGATAAAACTACAGAAAGGAGAATGGCAAGGGAAAAGTGACAAACACCCATTGGGTTCCGCACGGTTCCACACCGAAAGAGAATCTGATCGGCGGAATGCAATTCTTACTGCAAAGGATTCTCTGGCGGGGGAAGAGGTCTAGTCACAGGGGAAAGAAGTTTATGGGGTTGGTGGTTTGAAAAATAGAAAGATAGCTCCACAAACAACCGTCCAATTTTCCACTAAGAAAGACTCGACAAAAAAAGAAACCACCCTTCAAAGTTAGGAAAGTCCCTCGACATGCGCAAAAAAAAAAAATCGATTAGATCCATGGTTTCACAAAACAACTTGGGGGTTCGGTCGCGTCTTAAGGAACGGCTGGTCCGAGTCGGGAGAGGGTCAGAAAAGAAGTCAAAAAAGACTCGGGGGCTTACGAGATACTACGTCACTTGCCATAAAAAATTAAAAAAAAAGAAAACAAGCCGGGTCCTGGGGATTGGGGAGGGTTGCAAACAGGAGGGGGGCAGAAAGCTGAAAGAACCAAGGAACGCGGTAATGCTGCATGTGCTGATCAAAAAAAAACAACCGAAGAAAATTGGGGTAAAGGGTTCAAAAAAAAGGGAAGGTTGAGAGGCCGGCAAAGCGGTCGGCTTCAAAAGTGGGAGACTCAGAAAAAGGGAGCCCCAGGGGAAAAAGCCGAACAGAAAAGACGCCAAGACAGCTGTAGGGGGCGAAGGGAAAATCGAAGCAATAACAGGGAGGACGTAAAAAACCTGGTGTCAGCAGACTGGCCAGGCAGGGTAGAAAGACCCAAAAACTAGACAGAAAAAAGGGGGGAAATCGACCTAATGGTGCACCTCATGTTGGGAGGGGGGGGGGGAATCGAAGAACTCTAATAGAGAAAGAGCGAAATAAGGGGAAGATAGGCAAAGTATAACGTACAAAACAGAAGAATCAAAACCAAAAAGGAAGAAAAAAAAAAAAGAGGTCAAAAAGGCAAAGGTCCTAACCATACAAGAAGCTGAAGGGCAAACCAAGCTTGGAGGGGGAAGAAGTGAAGCCAAAAAAAAGGGGAAGACCGGAGAGGAGAGAATCGTATTTCGGGAAAGATTGCGGCACTTCGTCAAAAAAGTCCGCGAAACAGAAAGCTTTTTAGAAAAACTGGGGGGGGAACGCGAAGGAAAGACCCAACCCCAGGAGGGCCAATCTGGCGGGAACCTATCGCAAGTAGGAAAAACATGGGAACTCCCGAGGGGGGAAAAGATAGAAAAAGGGGATATGTTTCTTTGACAGAAAACGTAATTTCAAGTCCCTCCGAACTGAAGGGAAAAAAGCAAACAGGGGGGGAGGGAGGAAGGATAAACATCAACTGAAAGGTTTGGGGGGGAAAGGGGACTCACATCGGTCTCATGCGCCTCCTGGTGGGGCTGGGAAAGGTTATATAGGGGGGGTTTTTGGTCCAAAATAAAGCCAGAAGTTCATGGGAGCCAGACCAAAGCGGCACTCAAAAATCTTCAACTCATGAATATGGAAAAGTGGCTTCGTAGAAGGGGGGTTTGGAAAAAGATCGATCCATACCAAACCCTTCCTATTCGAGTTTGCGAATCCAGCAGTGAGTTCTTGGAGGGGGGGGGATCAGGAAGTCTGATAAAAAAGGGGGAAGCGGAGGAGGAAGGTTCAAGGCAATCTCCTGTTCAAAACCCAACTGGAGGAAAAACACATTCGTAAAAAAAAGGGAAAAAAAGGCCTAGAGGCAGGGGTTCAGATGGGAAGGAGAATCTTCACGTGCGACCCATTCCAAATGACATGTAGGGTGACACGGGAGTACGGGGGGGACTTGAGAGCCAGGGGGGTCCGAGGGGCGGGGTCTGCAATTGGAAAAGTACGTCCAGAGTTCAAGACGGGGGAAACCACATTGGAATCTGCAAACGTGGCAAGACGGGGACACGGGAAAGGGCCTCAGATAAGAAAATAGTACACAAAAAAAAGAAGTTGAAAAGATTCCTGGAGGTGCGGCGGAAAAAGTGGAAAGGTGTCTATGTCCAAAGCAAAAAAAAAAGCATATCGAGTGGTGCGCCGACCCCTTGTTGGAACGACGAATGGTACCAAGGTCGAATGAAAAGAAAGGAAAGAAAAAGAAAATCCAAACCCCGGGAAAAAAAAACTCGGCGGAGGGAGAATTGACGGGGTGAGACAAGGCGGTGAGCCCAGTTTTGTGATGTAGAGGCAACGTAGAGAGGCGGTTTAGGGAGGGGGGGAGAAAAGGAAGGAAAGGGGAGGAGGTAGGGGATACAAGCATCGGAAGGATTTCCTCCTGCCTCTGGGGGGTTCGGGCCAAAAAATTTTGGAACCGGGAGCCTCCGGTGAATCAGGCTCAGATAGGACTGTTTAGACATAGGGGATCGAGAAGGGGAAAAAGGAAAAGATAATGTAAGTACAGAGGGAAGGAGGCCGATGGAGAGTCACTGTTTCCCCTTCTGTACCTTGAAGGTGGGATCAAAAGCGAGGCCGCTCCCTCGTACACTCGGGAAAACACAAACTACCCTTGAATAACTGAGCTCGGAACTAAACAACGCGGCACTTGGAAAAGGGCCGGACCTCCAAAAAAAAGAAAAAGAACGACCAGCCGCCTGAAGCTAGGTAGACTACATACAAAACGAAGGGAACCCAGAGGAGTAAAAGGGAAAAAAATAAAAAGGGGGGGGGGTCAACTTAATTTAGATCTGCAGAACCTACTACACGACGGAGGTAGTAGAAAAGCTCAAGAAACAGAATGGAAACAGAAAAAAGACTATCCGTCGCCCTCAACTTCATCGCTTCGTGATCAACATATAAGTTCTTGTCCTTGGTCACTTGAAGACTCTCTAAAAAAAAGAGTCAGAGGCTACAGACGATGGAAGGGGAAAGAAAACATGACGAAACCAAATTGTTTGGTTTACGGGTAAATCAGCAAGGGAAAAAAAAAAAAAAAGCAGGAAATCCTGGGGGGGGTGAAAGGGGGAAGGGATTCTCGCCAAGAAATCCCCGGAATCTAGGCGAAAACCCGGAGAAACGGCTGGGGGGAAACCAGGAGAAAAATCAAATCGGGACAGCCGCAATACTTTAGTCCGAGAGAGATCAAAAGAGACCTAAAATGGAAGTAAGAATAGGACAAGGGGGGGGGGGGAGATAGTCGCGGTCCACAATTCAATCCCAAAATCAAAAAAAAAAAATACTTTGCACGGAAAATGCACTGAAATATATAGGAAACCGGGCACAAGAGACGGTACATGGAAGCCCATCTTGACTCAAGGCCCACAATCTAAAACCATACTGCAAGGTGAGAACGGGATGGCAATTCCAAAAAAAAAAAAAAAAACTGCAAGCCTCATATGTGATTCGAACAATGTACAGGGCCATAGTGCTGGAAGAAAAGGGTGGCAAGGGGGCTGTCCAAAAACATGAAGGGACAATTTGTCCGATCCAGACCGGAATTTCTGGCTTCGAAACTGGAAATAAAGAAATCCTTGGAAAGGGAACAAAAACGGGCCTGTACCCGGGGAGACCGGCGCCGGTCCAGTTAGTGACTCAAAATTCTGGTGGGCCGGAAAGGGAATATCAGAAAGGAAGAAAAGCCGGAAAAAAAATCGCAGGGAGGGAGCACAAAAGAAGAAAAAACACGTCGCACAGCGAGTCGCGGGGAGTAATGGGGAGGGGTGAAAGCTAGAAGAAGGCTGGGGAGAATCAGAACGAGAGGGCACGACACGGGCTGGGATTAAAATCTGTGGTTTGAAATCTTGGAAAGTCGAACCACAGCGGGCTCTAAAAAAAGCCTGCCAAGGAAAAAAAAAAAAGGGAAGAGTCGTGTTCTTACTACCAACATGAAAGACGCCATCGGATCCCTCTGGGGAAAAAAACTACTTGAAAAAAAGGTGAAAAAAGGGAACGGGGTGGAGACGAGGTTTTCCTGGGACCTTCAGATTACTATAATAACCAGATGGGGGAGGAGGTCTTTGAAGGTTCCGGGAAAAAAAATCGCCAAACGACTAAATAGAAGTTGTGGCACTTCTCAATGGTGAAGACCGATGAAGGACTGAAGGGAAAAACTGCTAAATGGAAAAAACCATGAATTAACCGCAGACCTGTCTATTGCATCTATTACTAGGGTGGGGGCTTTGAAGACAGCTTAAAAAAACGAACCCCAAAAAGCGGGGGGTCCAGAGGGGGGGAGATTGGAAGAAAACTCGCAGTTCGAAAGGGCGCACAAAAAAAACGGCAAAAGGGATACACGCAAGATCCGCCCCAGGGGGTTGGAAAGGGATCAGAAACCCGCCGAAAAAAAAGGGAAGGGAGCAAAATCCAGAGGATCATCCTTCCCATGATGTTGTCGCGACTTCTGAGGGGCCCAGGGAGAGGAAGTTGGGAGAAAAAAGGGTGTGAAAATAAGGAACGGGAGGGAATCGCCCATACGGGGGGAAAGCCTTCGACGCACCAATTGCCGTGAAATATTAAGGGAGAAGCAGAAGAGCGATAGCGGGGAGAAAAAGCGAAAGGGAGGAACAGCGAAGGCCATGGGGTGGGGTAGAAAAGGGACAAAGTGTACCACCAGAAAACTGATTAAAGAAGGGGATGCTTGATGATTCAGTTGTGCAGGCGGATCATCTCCGGGGAAAACGCCGAAAAGGAAAAAAATTGTCGGGGTCAGAGATCCAATCCAACCGCTTCTCGCGTGGGGGAATAGGTCCGCTACCG
>Ga0179591_1313865_pt1 | contig 11805 bp, 14 predicted proteins | sample CZOMad2_1_08_16f_FD_182891 | JGI IMG/M metagenome (GOLD analysis project Ga0179591, IMG submission 182891) | Vadose zone soil fungal communities from Angelo Coast Range Reserve, California, USA - CZOMad2_1_08_16fungal (PacBio error correction) | ecosystem: Environmental > Terrestrial > Soil >...
GGGACGTCTTGGTCATTGGGAGGGGTACGGGGCCAACCAGCAAGCCAATGAATTCAGAACGGACGCGACAGGCTGAGACTCCTGTCCAAGAGATCGGGAAAAGTGGTGTTGGGGGGACGAAGGGATGGGAGTGGAGAGGCAAAGACTCAAAAAGACTGAGGAAAAAACTTGCTGGAAAAGAAATGCCGCTGCAACAAAGGTTTAAGGGGGTGGAGAAAAATGTTGGGTCAAACGGGCCAAGGAAGAAAAAAAATGAGCAGGGGTAAAAAAGAAAGACGAAGAGGGCTTCTCCTATTGTAACACTGGACTTCACGAGGAGGGGCTGAAGGGAGGGGGAGGGAAGTGTACGGCAGTCTTCACGTCCTTAGCCGGGGGGGGAGAGACATCAACCAGTCTAAAGAAAGAAAAACCAAACAGTTCGGGCGGGTTCGGTGATGGCTACGAATATCGGAGAAGGGAGATGGAGGATATTAGTCTAATCACACCATTAGGGACATCTTCAGCTGGTTGTGGTAGGCATTAATAACGAGGGGAAAGAGGGGTTGACGGGAATGGGAAGCGCAAAAAGGTCACGGACCTTCACAACAGCTGTTTATGTGTCAACCCATCGCCGCCAAGAACTCATCCAAACGCTATGACCGGAGGGCAAATAATGGATTTTAGGGGCCACCACCATGAGAACAAGTCAAACAGGGAAGGGGGAAATGGCGCGAAGGGAAAAAAAAAAAAGGTACGTAAATCGGTCTGAAACAAGGGGAGCTTACTGTTGAAAATCCACATGAAACTGGGGGGGTTCGGGTGGAAAGGAAACCGACAAAAACGAAGGAAGGATACAAGACCATCGTGGCTGGCGTGTGGTAGGGAATTCAAGTAAGCCCTTTCAAAGTAGAGGGACATCGAAAGGCAGGGCAAATTGAATGGAAAAGAAAAAAAGAGATCCAAAATCACGATGAATTGGGGGTTACAGTCTTACATCTGGGGATAAGTATTCGGGAAGGGAGGAAAAAAATAGGGAAGCGGGAGAAACAGGGAGGTTCTCTGTCCTGAAAATCAGAGAGAAAGGGAAGAAAAAATTAAAAAAAAAAACTATCCGCTTTATGTAATGAGGAGGGGGAGTAAAAAACACGCGCAAATCATGTTCAGATTTACTTCTTAGGTCTATTTGTGGACAAATGAGGTGCAGTGTCATGCAATCGGCATGGGCGGGGAAGGGTAAAAACCGAGGATCCCTAGACAAATAAGTTTGGGGGGTGAAAGCGCGCGAGAGGAAAGAAAAAGACAATGTGGGGAAGGAAAATCGGACATCCGATCAAGGTAACATTAGGGGAAAGACGAGAAAAAAAGCGTACAAGAGTTGGAACGCTGGACGCCACGTCAAACGGAAAACAAGAAGACTTTGATCAGGGGGCGGATAACTTTGGAAGGGCAGAGAAAGAGAAGCCGCCATCCGCCTGATTCTTGGTACCGGAAGAGTCGGGACAGACCCATGTGTAAAAAGAGAACACTGGAATCTTATCAACAGACCCCAAAGACCTTAGGTCAAAAACCGGAAGGAAAAAAAGAGCAGTGGGAAAAGGACAAGAAAGAAGAAATCCATCCCCCACACCCTCCAATACGATCTCTAGAAAAATAGGAGGGATATAGGGGAGGATAGGCTCTTTCTGCAAGGAACGGAACAGGTTGTCAACGAAACTCTGTCTTCAGGGTAATCTTAAGCAAAGATTGAAATTTGGGTTCAATCCGAGGATATAGAAAAAGGGAGATCGCTGGCAGCGTAAAAAAAAAGATCAGGCGAGCTAATGACATATCGTATCTTCCAACCGGGAACAACAGAAAGGGTCTAATAATAAAGGAAAAGAAGAGTGGTGGGGGTCGACCGTTCGTCAGATTACACCTTTGGAGGGCGAGGGGAGAGAAGTTTTGTGCGATCGGTACCTGATCGTAAGAGAGGGATCCAACGTGTTCTTTACGTCTAACTTACGATTCGACGAAAAAGAATTTTCTAGGGGGGGGGGAGAATGTGAAGCACGGAGAACTGATAGAAGAAAAAAAAAAATACGGCTAAAAGGAGACGCCAGAAAAACGGGATTTCTTTCTGGTATGAATAAGAAGAAAAAAAAACTCAAATGAGTAAAGAAAGGATCGCGGGGCGGTGAGATTCAAGATAGGGGGGGGGGGGGAAACCGACTCTTGTTGTGGGGGGGGGTGGGGGGGGGGGGGGGGGGGGGGGGGGGGGGGGGGGGGGGAGGGGGGGGGGGGGGGGGGGGTGGGGGGGGGGGGGGGGGGGGGGGGGTGGGGTGGGGGAGGGTTGGGGGGGGGGGGGGGGAAGGGGTGTGTGGGTGTGGGTGGGGGGGGGGGGGGGGGGGGGTTGAGAGTTTGGGGGGGGGGTGGGGGGGTCGCGCCTTATTGCCCGAATACTATCATAAAGGACCCCAACTCCAATTGAAGGGGTGACTTCCCAGAAGCGGGGATAGTGACTGCTCGCGGCCGGCAGGTCCCGAAGGAGGGAAAGAATGACAGCTGAAAACCAAGGGGGGAAAGAGGGTCATAGGTCCAATTAGTGGAATCCTCACTTTCAAGAACTGACTGGGAGGAACAGACGGACTAGCGGAATTATGTGGTACAATGCTGAGGAAAACACGCCACAGGATTGGAAGAAAAGGAAGGAGTGTTTTCGTGAGTCGGTGGGAATAAGACCCGTTGACGGGGGAAGGAAATCAACATACCGCGCGATCGTTAAGGAAGCACTGCACATGGTATATGGCAGTCCAGAAATGAGGAAGGGGACAGGAAAAGTGCTGATGGCCAGCCATCAAAAAGGGACTCAGGAAGTCCAAACCGGGAAAGCGTAAACGACTTACTTTAAAAGAGTCGAAAAGGGTGGAAATCCACAAGGAAGGTTATGCTCCGTACCGGTGTCGAGCTGTCCCAGAACATGGCCAAACTAAGGGAAGTCAAGCGCGTTCCCAATTGCACCCCAGAGTCGGAATCTAGGTGGGGGAAAGCGGGCACAAGAAAATCGCTCGCAGCAAAGAAATAGGAGTTAGCACAACCGTAAAAAGAGTTATTTTAGTAAAGAGCGGGTGGTGAGGAGAAACTGAATGCGTACGTAAAAATGGGAAGGCGAACGGGTCCGCCATCTACATGAAACTTGAAAAAAAAAAATTCAGAAATAAAAGAAAAAGGCCGTGAAAAGGCAGCCCATATAGGCTTGGGAGAGTCGTGGTCTCACCAAATCACGAACCCTGAAACGGAGCGTGTAGCGAAATTGGATGGGACTAGACGGAACAACCTGACCGTGTCATGGATTAGGAAAAAGGAACATGCACTATGGTTGAGGAAAAGGGGAAGGGCAATCAAAAGCAATGGACCAAAAAGGGAAGATTCCTTTGCAGCTATAAGGCTTCGTGGAGAGCTGAATGGGGATTGGAGGCAAAGGAAAATTGCACAGAAAGAATAAACAATATAAATACAAAAGAAGCCACCTAATGGTCAGGCCGACCCCTCCACCCACGATGTTAAAGAGTTCACCAAAAGAAGGGGTGGACTTCGGAGGGGCTTAGTCCGTAACCACCAACTGGAGGAAGGAAATAGAATTCGCGGAAGCCGGCCAAAAGAAGAAAAACTGTAAAAACATACGTTGTAGACGCTGGTCATCAAAACAGGGATAAGGTAAGGAGATACGAGTTCCGAATCCAAAGAGAATGAAAGAACAGGCATCGGCAGGCAAACCGAGCAATGGCGGGAGTAGGAAAAGAGGATAATGACTTGGAAACAGCGTACATCGAAGGGGAAAGTAAGAAAGATCGTCAAATTGAAGAGACCTCGTTTGTCCTAGTGGTGAGTTCAGCTAGGCGAAGGGATTGAAAGAACGAAAATCAGGAGACGGATTAAGCATGCAACAAACCGACGAAATAAAATCTAAGGAGGTGGATCCAATCCAGTAAAAAAAGGGACTGCAATAAAGGACTGGCTACGCCGAAACGCCAAATGCCTTAAAAAATTAACAGAAAGGGGACAAGAATGTAACAAACCGGGAGGCTGTAAAAACGGCTGGGGGCTGGTTTTACGACAAACGATCCGAAACAAACCCCCCGGGGAAGGAACAGCGACCACGAGAGACATCAGGATTCCTGCTAACAACACGACTGCAGTCCTTCGGGGTCCGTCTGGGCCAGTGTCAAGGAGGAAGTGCCGGTCGCGGTTTAACGATTAAACAGCCTTGAAGGGTTTGTCAAACGTATTTGGGTGGGGGTCCCACATTTGAGGAAAAAAAAAGGAATAATGGACTCACATCTCCGTGGAGGATCGAGAGGATGGCAGAACTAGATTTCGAATCCACCATTAACTAACAAGACTGGTGCAGAAGAAAGATCTGGGTAAAAGTGCGCGGTTGGAGTTGCAGATGGTGGGCCGGGTAGGGGAGTTGCTACACATCGAATGTAAGTGAAAAGGAAAAAAAACCTATAGCCGGGGTAGGTGGGAATGCAGAATCTGGGATCAAAGGGCTAGCTTGCGCTTTGGAAGTGGAGACCTGAGCAAAACCTGCCTCGAGGGCCACACCAAACAAAGGGCAAAGGGCGAACAAAAGGTTCTACACAAACAACCGAAGACTGACAGTCAAAAGTTCACAACATGCAAGAAGAAGAGCATTAAAGGCGTTCTGGGGGAGACAACGTCGTGAGTCTGAGAACTGGCGAACAAAAGCGGCAGTGCGATGGCTGGCGCCAAAGAAAGAAAGGAGAGGTCGCAAAGCCGTGGTTTATTAGTGTCCGAGTTCCTGGGAGGAACAGTCCATGTGCGGATCAATTTAGGACATGTTTGACAATAGAGAGCGTGTCGGGGAGAGTATTAGTGGGGGGGGGGGGGAAAAAGGAAAAGCCGCAGAACAGGAGTCCACCTTTCGAGGCTATGCTGTCAAGAAAAAAAGCCTGTCGAGTGGCAGCGAAGATGGTCAAATACTATGTTGTTGGTGTGGCTAGGGGAGGGGGTCCTCCGACTCGGGAGTGCCGGGAAGAACGGGTCGACCTGGGAAACTCTAACAACACAACGGAAAAAGAAAGGGGAGCTCACGCGAGTATGACAAGAATGTATCCGAGGGACCGGCAAGTCCCGAGTCGGAGAAGTAGTTAAAACAAAAATCCACCACACATTCTTCTTTGGTGAAATTAAAAAATCAGCTAAAGAACCGTGAGAAGGAAAAAAGGAAAAAGAGGAAAAAGGTGATTGTGGGCCGAGCGCGAAATCTGCCGCGTAGAGAGTTTCCCTCGGCAAAACCTCTCTAACCATTTTGGAAAAAGACGAATGTAATCCGCCTGGAGCGAGAATAAAAAGGGCGGACAAAGCCTGCAGAAACGGGAAGAATTGAGACGGCTCGGCTTCCAGCAAAGAAGCATAAAAGGGCCAAGATCTGGTCGCCTGGGGTCGAGGGGACATATTGAAAGCGAACGAATGTACCAGACGCCATTGAAACCAATGAGCTTGCCAACGTGGAGAAGAAAGTCGCGGGAGGGCAGCGCGTCCGCGTGTTTGTGATCAACAAGGTTTGGTGTAGAACTGAACGGGCGTGTGCCCTTATGGAGAAGGCGCGTCATCTGGGAAAGGAGGAAAAAGAGGGGAACGAGGAAGGGATCATTGAAAGAGATTCTCAGCAAGTGAATGACGGCTACGAGAGGGGGTTAAGGGTGTCCAGTCACGGGGTCGATGCTTTCATCAGCGCCGCCGAAACAAAAGACATCTTGGCCGCACTTTTATCCGCACGAGAAGGGAGGGGACCACAGTACAAGTTCTTGATCGAAATGCACGAGGGACCTCAGCAGCAAATTATACCCCGATAGGTGACCTCTAACGCGTGCATCACGGGGGCAGAAATCCATTTGAGGTCGCCACACCAAAGACCGTGACCAAACCAAAGCAAGGCTGTGAATAGTTGACCACAAACACAACAGGGAAGGCTCGAGGGATCTGCATTTCCAAGCAGCTCCGGGGATGAGGGGGGTGAGACAATATTGGAAAAAAATCATGCATCGTATCCTCGTGTTCGTGGAGTTTTGTCTCGGCGCGTAATGACGCTACGTAACAAAATCTTCAGCACTGACTCGGTCCAGGGATACTCTCCATCCAGGGGAGTGGTGAAAAAGGGGAAGGTTCTGCGATCTAGGGGGCACAGAAGTGATTGGCGGCGTCCTGCCGGACAAAATGAACGGTATTGCATGTCCAAAAAATGGGGGACTGGATTGGGATCATCCCGCGTCTTCGGAGGGGCGTGTGTTCAATGATGCCCGGGGGCTACTACGGATGAAGCGCCGGAGTAAGGAATAAAAGGACTCGCTTTGCAGGGGAAACAAGAAAGGACAAAGGGGGACTCTGGAAGAAAGCAATCATTAGATCTGGAGTACGCATTTCGTGCGAAAATGAAGCTTCATTCATTATTCGCGGAAAATACTCGCAGGCGGGGGCAATGGTTTAAGGACTGATTGAACTTGGGGGGAGGGAACTCGTAGTTCTCGGTTACATTCAGTTATCGCCGGATGGAAAAACGAAGAAAAAATATTTTTATGGGTGGTAATCGTGGCCGGAGTCAGCGAAGGGAACTGACATTGAATTGGTGGCTGTACCGTAAAAAAAACCACTCTCTACCGTCCCTACAAAATCACATTCACCGGGGAGCGCGCAAAAAGCGCAGGGGCGTGGAGGTTTGAGGAAGCCTCTTCGTGTTGTTGGAGGGGGATAGTGGGGGGGATTCTTGTGATCCAGTGCCATGGCCTCCAAATACATGAAATTCGTCAAGGACACGCCGCTTGAGCAGCGGAAGGGAAGATGAAAAGAGGGGGGGTTCATGGCCGTATTGCTTGGACGGACTAAAATAAGACGCGCCAATCTGTCTGTCATTCCGCTGTGGGAAAGCCAATTCTTGTGAAAAGGACGAGCCCAGCCAGTTGAGATCGGCAAAGGCAGATGGCGCTGGGTGAGGGGGCAGACCCTCCGATATGCTTCAGAAGAGGGCTCCACTTGAATTCTAGCCTTGGGCCTGACTTTCCTTGGGCGGGCATGGAGGCAAGAAGTGAAACAGTAGACCGTCCAATACGGTGTTGAAAGGAAACAAAGCTACAGCCGTAAGACAAAAATACCGTCGATGGCGTCGAAACCCTACCTCTGGATTGGGGCGTGGATACAAATCTTCGGCAGACCCTGTCAGTCGGAAGTATGTGGACACGCACATTAAGGGTAACAGACTTCACGGGTGGGGAAAAAAATTCTTAACGCTTCAGTTTTCGCTTTCATTGAAAAGGGCTGGGCATTTCTGGACGACTCAAAAACCGGGAAGGACCTCACATGATTATTGGGGGGGCCAATCGCCGGCAGAGGGAAAAAAGAATGGTCTAACGCTCCCCGGCGGAAATGCCCGAGTAAAAGGTTAGAGGGCCATCACGCAACATTATCAAGAAAGAAATTCACTCAGGGCCAGAAAGAGACGAAAAAGGGCAAATGTTCCACGCTCGTCGTGAGCCGGGGAGCCCAGGAAGCCGAACTGGGAGGGGGTACACGACCGAACGCAAAAAAAAAACCTGCCTTCGTTTGTATACGCCAGCGGGGGAAGTGGAATTGGGAGTGCTGAAAGAACGAAAGGACTCAACAAGGAGAGGGAGGAAAGGGGATCAGGGGTCGAAAGTTGGGGGGGAAAAAGAGGGAAAAGGAATCACGAGTGCCATGTTTCCTAGTGGAAAATGTGTGATACTGTTGATACGCTTATGGCCTGCTGATAACGACCGGAAGAGAGTCAGCGGTCGTGGATCAACAGACAATCTGGATGAGGGTGAGAGGATTCAAAGAAATGCCGCCCTGGGCAAAGGCAGTACAGAAAAGGAAAAGGCGCCCGCGATTTAGGTAGACTGTAATAAGAAAGTGGATTCACCAGCAAATCGAACAAAAGCAGGATGGTCGTCTCTTGAAAAGGGGGTTCAACCGGAGGAAATTCATGTTCATGAAAAAGAGGGTCGGGGGGGAAAAACAACGCATCGAGTCAACCATAAATGGTTCGGTTCGCGAGCCGGAACGACGCCGTACCAGACAGAAGGGCGAGCCTTCCTCTCAAATGCGGGAAAAAAGTCGCCGGAACCGCGAATGCAAAGAAGGAAACGGGACGGAAAAATTAAATACCACAACCCACTAGTCCTATCGCGCAGAAAAGTCAAGCCCGACGTTGGAAAGGGAGGGGGAATACAAGAGACGGAAGGGAACTCAATACCCGAAACTTGTTGTCAGAGGAGAGCCGAAAAATTTTCTAATACGCAAACGGAAGAGTAAATCAACGCCCTCCATACTTGAAAAAGGGAAAAAGGAAAGAGACAAGGACTATAAGAGAGAAGCATGAAGCAGGCCGGAAAGAGCAGAAAAACAGCCACAATATGATCGACTCTCCAACCAACAACAACGGTGGAAAAGATATATATCGTAGGGTGGCTTACTGAAAGCAGACAGATGGGGAGGGAACTTCACTCAGTCCCGCAAGGGAAAGTGCGGGAGGGAAAAAAAGAAAAAAAAAATTGAGGGGCGTGATGGTCCGATTCCGAATCATAGACACACGGGCCCGGCAAGAGTTACCTAAAAGAGAAGGGGGATCTGATGAGGGAAGGAGATTGTTTGACCTACAGTCCCAAAGACTTAAGGGGTAAAGTCACTTGCGCATACTTCCTAGGGGGGGACGGTTGGTCGAAAGGATTACAGTTACCAAGGTTGGAATTCGGGAGGGCAGTGAAAACGTCGAAGAAATATCTCTAGAGGAGTTGAATCGAAATTCTGTTTCTGGACTTTTCACCGGACTACGGGAAACGAAAGGAAACCAAAGGATTTTGAGAGGGTCTGGCTATGGTGTTTGAATCGAAAAACAAGGCCTATTCGCGAAAACTGGCAATACGGCCAGGGAAAACAAACGGGCAAAAGCCCTTAGAGGCGCTGGCCGGTGAAGACACTCATCCAAATTATCAACCGAGAGCGCGGGGGCGAAAGGAAAAGGGGAAAGATTTTGTCACTCAAACAGGGCGAGCATGGTCCGCAGAATACAGCATACCCCCCACTCCATGTGAATGGTGATTCCGAGGGTAAGTGTCGCGGATACAAATAAAAGAAGGATTCCAGATGGAAGAACAAATGGCACATGTTCGAGTCACAGAGTCTCAAAACTAACTTTCGCCGCTGTCGTCCCCGTAGAGGGAAGTAGGGGAAAAAGGGCAAAGGGCAGTAGTGCAAAGCATACAACCAAAAAAAAGGGGGCTTGAAGTTGATACCAGACTAAGTAGGGGTGGCGGGGAGAGAAAGTACTAGCCAAGACCCACTCCTTTTCTGCATGGGGACGGTCAACAGGATAAGAGCAGTGACCAAACTCAATGCGGAGAGGCCAAAATGGAGGAAGGTCAAGGGATTGCGTGATGGCCATAACATCACAACAAGGAACAGAATCTTCCCTCCTGGCAGCGTAAGACAACGAAAAGGGTCAGCGGAAATAGGGGGCCATCTAAATGGAGGCTCCGTGAAAAGGCTCCTTCACACAAAAACCACAACTCACACCACCAAAAAACACAAAACACCAAAGGAAAGAGAAACCGGGGATGTTCACTAAGGAAAAAAACAAAGAAGTCAGGGTACATGGTGAACGCGCTAAAACCCGCCGCAGCGAAAGGGAGGGGAAAGGGCCGAAGATGTACCAACGGGCGCCCCAGAGGGTAGTGTTCGTCGCGAGCTTTCTTGGTGAGGTACGACTGTGTAATGGAGGACTGAAAAAAAAGGATAAGAGGACTTTCAAAAATGCCTACCATTAACCGCCAACGGCAGTCAACAGGAATCAAGACGATAATGACCATTGTAAGGGTGAAAAGGCTATTGGGAAATAGACTCCACAGAAATCAAGGGGATAGGGAGGAAGAGGACTGTCTTACTATTCATCAACCCTTAACATGGGGCAGCGGAAGGAAGTAGCAGGCAAGATTAAAAGGATTTGTGAGTAGACGCAATAGGAGAGTCAATCCCGGCGATGACAAATTTGAAGATCTTTTGAAGGCATTGGGGAGGGTGATAGACACGGCGTGCAGAGCGAGGAGGAGTGTAACTCCAAAGGCACAGACCCACCAATATCAGAAAAAAGAAGAAAGCAGCGCCCTAAGTCCATAACACAACCCAGGCGATTGGGGGGGGCAGATTCAAAAAGAAACAACCAGGGAGTGTAGGAAAAGGTACAAAAAGGGTTAAACGGTCGCAGAAACAAATCGAGGCCCAGGTAAAAAAAAGAAGAATCCGTCCACGTACAAAAATACAACCTCGGGGTAGATGCGCTGGTCAATCAGAAAAACAATGGGGAACAGAGAACTACGAGTGCAAGAAATCACGAGAAGTGAAAAAAAGGGGTCCAGAGGAGCCAACCGAGTAGAAGGACGAAAGAAAGAACTTCGCCATCATCGACCCTGATATACAGGAAATCAGGATTCAAAGAGACCCGGGGTCAAAGGGTTTTTTCTGTAACACAAAAGAGGCGAAGGTGGGAAGAAAAGCCCCGTATTAAAAGCATAAGAACAAAAAAGTGGAACGAACGCATCTCACCGGGATTGTCGGCCACCCGGGAATAAAATGCTGGGTGGCAAAAAAAGTAGTGGTCGCGGAGGCGACCAAGAATCACTGCTCGCCTAGATTCGGCGGAAAAAATGGAGAAAAAGCCGGCGAAAAATCCGATGTAGCAAGCGGCGGCAAGAAGAGAAGGACTGGTTTACTAAGGACGTTTCATCGCGCAGGGGCCCCGTCAAAAAAAAAAGAGTGCCCAAGGGGCCTCAAAAAGAAGAATCTCACATTCCGTCGTGGGCCAGGCGGGAAGCTAAAGGGGGATCAGCAGGGGAAAGAGGCAGCCTTGTCTTCGGGTTTGTCAACAAGGTTGGGGGGTGTAGGGAAACCACATTTACTTTGTCTGGCATGGGCAGTGCGAGGCCGCAAATCGGAAGGAATATCTGGCTGGGGCCATCCCTAAGGCAAGAAAACATAACTTTCGAGTGGAAACGAAAGAGTGCGGTAATGCATAACGGAAAGGGGCCCAAGAGAGGTTGGTGTTTGGGAGTCGGGACTGCCTTGAGAGCGGGAGTAAAGGTTGAGTCCAAAAAAAAAAAAAAAAAAAAAAAAAAAAAAAAAAAAAATAAAAAAAAAAAAAAAAAAAAAAAAAAAAAAAAAAGAGTAGAATCTGAAGTCATTGCTGAGAATCTGGCGCAACCAATCTTGGCTCAGTTTGACTATTCAAAAGTGCGAGATGGAGGAGAATTCGAATGCCACACCTCTTCATACGTCACCCTGCTAACAAAAACCGCTGGGTCTAAGGAACACGCGGACGCCGCTGAGCGTTGCCAAAGAAGGGGGAGAGCGCACACAGGAGGAAAAGGGTGAATTTTCAGGTGAGGTGAGGATGTCTGAATAGGGGGGAAAGGACTACCAGATCGGGCATTTCTATTATTATTGGCTGAGCCCTCGGAGCCGCGATTAGAAGAGAGTAACTGGGATGTCAGAGGGTCCTAGTAGGGGGGTAGATAGAAAGGCAAAAGGGGACGGAGGCCTAGAGAGACAGAGGAAAAAGCAAGATCACTTCATATTCGACTACGCCTTCGGCATCAGTCCCAGGTGTCGATTTTTAAGTTTTAAAAAAATATAAAGGAGGGAAACGCCGGTGTCGGCGCGAGCATTTGTCCAAGAGAATTGTGGGTGATGCGTACGAGAAAAGAGGGAGTACCGGGGCATAGATAACCGGGAGGCATACTCAGGCTCTTTGGTACGAAA
>Ga0179591_1279139_pt1 | contig 11804 bp, 11 predicted proteins | sample CZOMad2_1_08_16f_FD_182891 | JGI IMG/M metagenome (GOLD analysis project Ga0179591, IMG submission 182891) | Vadose zone soil fungal communities from Angelo Coast Range Reserve, California, USA - CZOMad2_1_08_16fungal (PacBio error correction) | ecosystem: Environmental > Terrestrial > Soil >...
GGGTGTTGTTAACCATCGTTGTAGAGGCGCGAGGACGGGGCGATAGCGGGGGGGGGGGGGGTTCGCTGGAATCGGAAAACATTAGAGAACCCGCTCAGCCATGAACCGAATCGGGGGGGCAAGTGGGAGATATATAAGAGGGGCCTTCCAGTGGAGGGGGGGAGATTGGGGGGGGGGGGAAGAGATTTGTCCATTGGGGTGGGTATTGTAGATGATAGCCAAAGGAGGAGAACGCATGGGTCAGAGGTTCCCTAAAACTCTGCGAGAAATTTGGCTCAATAAAGGGGAACGCAGACCTTGGCCCTTGGCACTCGGGAAGGCAGGTTGACGATCCAAAAAGGAATCAGCGGTAAAATCTTCGGACTGGAGGTGTTAGGGCGAGAAAGAGGTGTTCCGAGTCTCGGCATCTCGCTCCAGCGGCCTAAGCGGCCGTTCTGCCTCTGGGAACTTTCCTTCAGAGAACCGGCCCAGACAGATCTGGCGAAGGGGGAAAAAGAGGAGGGAAGATCTGGGAAGAGGACTCTAACAAACAACAAAGATTGGAAGGAGGGAAACTAGGATAAGGTAGCCGCGCGCCTGGAAACGCCTTCCTACAAACAAAAAGGGGTCCTTTGCCTTCCGAAGACCCCACAAGGGAAGATAAATCCCGGACGATTTAGCCAGGGGATGGGCCGGGATACCCGGAGGGAACGGCTTTCTCGGCCAGAAACAAGACAAGTCCGAAGAGGGATAGCGGATTTGGGTGTCGGCTTGCGACAAAGGGGAAAGTGCCGGGAAAAAGAGGAAAGCAGTTTAAAAAAAAAGGTTTCAAACAAGAAATCAGCCGTTCTTTCTCAAGGGAAACAATTTGGATATCGGAAAAAAAAAGGGGAGAAAAAGAGCTGCGCAACAGATCCATGACAAAACCAATGGAACCAGCTGTCAACACCACTAGGAAAGGAAGACGCGGTATAGCCGAAGGGGAAGAGTCAGGGAAAAAAATGTTGAGGGCAAAAATCGATTGTTTCGTGCTTGCGTCGGGTTCGAGAAGGGGGACAGCCTCGAAGGCTGACCAAAAAGACGCGAACCCGCAAAGAGCATAAAAGCGAAAATTCCAGAACCGATGGGGAACAAAAAAACACCCTTCAATCTGAGAGCTCTCAAACAATGGACGTCGCCATTCCCATCACGGCCAACATTGTGAGACTTCCTAGGCTAGGTGGCAGAAAGAAATCATTACAATGCAACGATTGGCTGGAAAAGGAGGGGAATAACAACAGGGATGAGGCCGCGGAAAGGGACTGAAAAGATTCATGCGCCAGCTTGCTGGAAGGGCAGAACCTGCGACTATGGGCGGAGAGCGGCGGCAAGACCGGGCCACGGAAAAACCTTCAGATTGCCACAATAAGACGCGCGGACCTGGCGACCAAGTAGAGGAGACGCTCGACGGTGAATAAGCTGATAGGGGATATGCGCCAAACCAAGAAACGGAAAAAAAAGAGTATCCAAAAGGCCAGAGAAAATGCGGCATTCACGCACAAGGGCGAGAAGGGGCGGGGAAGGAGAGGGGAAAAAGCTCCAGGACACATAATTCTTTCACGTAGCAGTCCCCAACAAAGTTGCTTTAAAAATTGGGAAAGACCGGGAATAAGGGGGAAGTAACAGCGCGGGAGGTCCCGGGGGGACCCGTGGGGGGCCAGAAGATGGTTTCTGGGGGCGTCAGTGGGTCGAAACCACACGGGTCGGGGGACCTTCGCTCAAAAGCTCGGAGACCAGCGAAGGGAAAGAACAGGAAAAAAACCAACTTCAATTACACACATAGGAGAAGCCATGGGTGTGGGTAAGAGCTACCACCCATTCGACTGAGGAGTTACCTAATGGTTTCCATTTCAGCTTTGACGAAAAAAAAAAAATCCATGATAGCTGGCAAAAAGCAAGAAAGAGACTCGATATAAGAAAGAAAGGGAAAAAGAGAGAGTTAGAAAATGACCTCATTAATGAGAAGGTTCGGAAACAGAACACTAAACGGTCACAACTAGGGGAATAATATATAAGGTGCTGGAGAGGGTTCCTCAGGTTGGGGCTTTCTCTTAGAAGGGAGAATTTTCAGCCTAGAAAGGGGGAATTGGTTATAAAGATGGTTCTAAGAAGACAGGAGGCCTAGGAGATGAAGCTACGTAGGAAAGTTTCCCTGGAGTAACCAGTGAAAAGGGCGGAAAGAACCAGGCTTTCGCTTCCAGCTTTAGGAGGGGGGTGGCATGAAGGGATGGTTCTCATCAAAAGAAATAATTGCTATCATCCCCGGATAAAATAATCAGGAAGAAGAAAAGGGCTCCGTACGGCGCCAATGGGGTCTGCTTCTTAAGAAGAAGGAAAGGCTCCTGAGGCGGAGCGGAAGGATAGATGCGAAGGCCTTCGAAACACAACAAGTATTATTATTAAATATCATAGAGGGAGTGGACTAAGATATCTTGACGAGAAAGACTCCTCGAGGATTAAGGAGGAAGTACTTGGTCTAGCGGGAAAAAGCTGGAGCCCGGGAAGATTTTTACGGCTTGCTAGTTATTAATTAGAAAATCTTCGAAGAACCCAACCAGGTATGGAAAGAAAGGCTTGGACTTTTCCGCACAGCGGGGGGGTCAAGTCTACTGGGGGGGGAAACTTCCTAATCATGTTGATCTGTTGGAAAGGAATGTCCGGAAAGCCGTTCGTAAAAAAAGACCTTGGGGGCCCCCAAATACCAGCGAAAAAAGCCATAATCTCCACCAGGCGGATAGGACTTCAATCCAGCAAGAACTGATGAGATACTAGACGATGTGGGGGACCAAGGGTCTCTTAACGTTTCAGGGGGTTTAAAAAAATAGAGGACGTGGGGACCTGCGTGGAAATTCTTCTCAGGAAAGAATCTTCATGTTATTTGGCTAATATCTATGAGGGGGCGGAGCAGGGGGGGGGACAAGAAAACCCCCGTATGTTTGTTAGAAAAAATGGAAGAAACTAAAAGGGGGGACGCCATCGAAAGACCTTGACGTGACCTTTGTTTTTTGGTTATCAAAAGACGGGCAGCATCAGGGTCGTGCAGTTCCTGGGGGGGGGAAAAAGGGCTTTCAAGATGCTACTTTTCGCCGAGTGGCAAGGCGACTGTGACATCAGAGGCGTGGGGTGGGGGCTGAACAACGAAAATTACACGGCACTTTCGAAACTTGGCGGGGAGAAAAAATATCGTCTTTGCAGACCAACCCTGTGTTGCAAGACAGTTTTGGAAAAAAGAATGAACCGGAACTGGTCGGGTCTCTTAAAACGGATTAAAAGGAAAAAAGTCCGGTTCTTGCTGTCGCAATCAGTGAAGACGGACTCAGGGGTGATGAACCGCTTGCAGAGATGGAACTTGCCCGACCAGGGCACACGGACTTGGTGGAAGGTTGGTGGACCGCGTCGAGGGGGGTGTTAATGGGAGACGGGAAAGGAGAAGAGGCGCGCCGGTGGGGGAGGAAATGGTGTAAAGTAATTGGCCGGGGGGAATCTTATTCTCCCGAAGAGGGTACTCCGCTCAGTGGGAAGGCGCTGGAAAAAGGGGAACGAGAAGGGGGAGCAGTCGAAGAGTAGAGGCAAAGTGGCGGGGAGGTCCAGAATGGTAAGAGCAAAGCCGAATGATGTAATTATTGGAAACGGCCAAAGAATTAACTGGGTATATATAGCACAATGGTTGGTAAACTGAAGAAACGCTTGCGACGAATTGGGGACGGTTGACTCGATTGAAAGTTTGTTGGTGGGTGGGAACTGGATGCTGAAGGACTATGCGCAATGCCGATGGAGGGGGCTGGGGTGGCAGTCGGTAAGACGACGGAAATAGCGAAACAGGCTCAGCAGGCATTCAAAATCATCGTTGGGGCGAACACCGTAGATTTAGAGAAGGCATCCTCTGGCCATCTGAACCATTGGGAAAGGGGGGTGAGGTTGAAAAGGGGGGGTTGATGGATCGGTCGCCAGAATGCAGCGCATGGCTCTTGGAACCGGCTCCAAACTCTCGACCAATGGACGCGACATAGAACGGATGGGGTGCATTGGCAAGGGAGGAAAAAGCACCAAAAGTTGAAATCACAAACAAAAAATGAAAAAAGACCCTAGCTCCCTCGGAAGGAGATTGTTCGGGAGAAAAAAGAGGGAGGACGCATCAGGGCCAAACCCATCGCTAGGCGACATCGTGAGAAAAGGATGTCCTTCGGGCACCGTCCAACTCCTTGTGTCTTATGATGGACGAGAAGGCGCGAGGATTTATAGATCGAAGGGACAAAAAAAGGGAAAGAGAGGATAAAAGACCTTTAAAAACCCCAGCATTAAAGCGAAAGAGACTGAAAGGAAAGAAAAGTTGAAGGGCATACGACCGGGCATAGAAAGAGGGAAAGGCGATGCGCAGAGGGCACAAACAAAGCGGCAGCCAAAGACCATCAAAAGGAACGTTCAGGGACGAGGGACAATGCATTCAAGGACGGGTCCACATTACGCCGGTCTTTCTGTCTGTCGCGCAAACCCGGGGGGGGGACGTGTCTTCTGTCCAGGAGAAAATAGACATGAAAAGGGTCAGCACATTGGCGACATAGCCATAAAAGGGAAACTGACCGTCACCATGGGGAGGCAGAATCAATGGCGCGAATCCCGTATATCGGAATTAAGAGGGTATTCCAACTAGTGGGGCATGGAAAGAGGCGGGTGTAGGAGTAGACGCGGGGTCCCAGGATGAAAACGCGAGGTCAAGAGGGAAACGCATGCCAGCTCACCGGGGTGTCAACAAAAACAACGCCGCCGCAATCCACCGCTCCAAGGGGAAGGCGAATGCCATCCGTTGCCAAAACATTGGGGTACAGGAAACGCAGGTGACAGGTGGAAATGGGGAAGAAAAAATCATTACACATAACGGATAGGGGGGGAGAATTAGGAAGGAAAAAACACCAGTCGTAGGAAGATCGAATTTCTGCAGGATCGGACCGGCAGTGCTGCATACTAGCGGAGCGAGGGGGAGAAATGCGGTAGCAGGAACTAGGACGCCAAATCATAATTGGCCCAACCATTTACAAGAAAAAGGTCGAACCAGGACATGCAGACGACCGGCGTCTGAGGAGTAGGGCTAGAAAAAATCTATGGTGGGCACGAAAAGCTACAATATCATTAGCCTTGCACGTGCTGTAGACGAAACGAGGCGGAAATTGGTATCATAAACGGGGGCTAGACGTCGCCTTCTGTTTCGACACCAGAAGGAATTTGTAAGCGGTTTTCAAAACATCAAAAAACCAGGGTCCGGTTTAAGAACTAAAAAAAGGCGGATGGCAAACCCGAATCCCAGGATAAAGGGCTTTTGGTCTCAAAACTTTTTTTCCCAGGGGAGTCTGGCCGGGGGGAGAGGTCGAACAAAAAAGAGATGGTAATTAAGTCGCCGGGAAACGGACGACGAGGGATCCTATTTCAAATGACTCGTCAACCGAAAAGCACAGACCAAAGCGGGGGGGCACCACACCCCCCCCCCACCCAAAAAAGTTTGTAAATGCACGCGAAACCCAGGCTCTAGCGGATGACAAGATCGGTATGGGAAAGGAGGTCAAGGTTAAAAAAGAAAATTTCAGCTAAAAACAAAAATCCATCAGAGAGAGGAGGCCGAAAGAAAGGATTCTAGGAGTCCCAGTAGAAAGGGGGCAGTACCCACAAGCAAAACTTTTTACGGAAAAACGGTGTGAACCGAGAACGGCCAAAACCATAGGAGGGGGTGGTCCTCTAAGATGGCCTTGGGCGGAGGGGGGGGGGGAAATGTGGCGAAGGCTTGGTCCTTGACATGGTTTCCTCGAGGATGCAGGATAAAGATTTTGCATCGGGCCAAAGCTTGCCGGAGACGAATATACCGCGCAAAACGATTCAACAAGCTCTAGGGGTCGACGTCGCAGTCAAAATAACTAGGACCAGAGAAAGAGGTTCGGTCCATGAAGGAAAGGGTGGTTTTAGGCAAGAAGGGCTGAGCTCACCAACGATGAGGGCAGCAACAACAATAAGACGGGATAAGGCCATCTTTTTACAACGCGAATAGGGGGGAGAAAATCTCTGCTGGCAAAAACGTCAAGAGTCGACATTCTTCGGTTGAATGTATTCTACTATCACCAATAAGACCGTAAAAGGCCTCTCAACAAAAAACTGATTACTTACACGAAAGAATAAGGGGACGGGAAAGGGGGGGTCTCGTCGTCCAGGAAGAGCCAGACGTCCTGTCGAGACTTCTTCGCACATTAAAAGCTTCGGGGATTACGGCTTAACCATCTGGTCGGACACCAGTCTTGACGGGAGTACGACATCGTTGGGGAGGAGGAATAAATCAGGCAGAAACACCAAATCAAAGGGGTGGACAGAAATATTTGAAAAGGTTACTCACAGGTCAGGAAATGGGGCTCCGAGGGTAGCACTGAATAAGCAGGGGCTGCGCGGATAAGTCTTACAAGGCAAGAAGGTTGTCACCCAACTGCCAAACCGCCCCACCCCACCCGCCGACTGGGGATCTATCTTTATCCGGGACCAGACTCAGACCAATTGACAATTCCAGATAGGGGAAACCAGGGACCCCAAAACCTAAGCAAGACGATAACTTATTATAGGAGCCCCCTATGTGGTGAAAGTGCTTACCGAGGGTTATTTTTAACCAACCTGAGAGGGACGTGTGATCTGCGGTAATTGGCTGAAGACTACTCTCTCAGGAGTAGAGTAAGGAGGAGTGCGGTAGGCTTGTGGGGGAAACCGGAAATATTTGTGGTGGGTAAACGGCGCCTTGCAAAAAGTATATACTAAGAGAGCATTGTAGATGACAGGAAAATGCAATACTGGGAAGAATAGGGGGCCATAGGTTCGTTGTGGGGGGGCGAGTTTCTGGGAAGCGGACGGGAGCATATTCAAGTTAAAGCTCTGAATGGGTTTCTAAAGAAGGAGAACGACAAAACGTTTTTCGCTAAGAGAAAGCGAGGGAAACTCTCCTCCCTGGGATTCTTGGGGTCCAAAACCTGAATGGAGAGGAGGAAACTTAATGGGAGGAGTCTAATGGAAAAGTTAAAGTATTTCTACAAAAGCAGGGAGACTCTGCGCGGTTTGTAAAAGAAGGTCCGAGCTTCATTCGCGATACCGCCGTGCACTGCGTGGATTTGTACTACAGGGGGAGAAAAAAAAGGATTTGTTTTCAGACAGAAAAAGAGAAGAAATTAGCTGGAGGAATAGGGGAGACTCTTGGAGCGGAGTCCAGGGGTGGGGACAAGACTGACTTTTTTACTTTCGAGGACGGATTATCCCCAAACCACTCAGAGAAGTATTCCAAGAAGACTGGGGAAGAGAAAGTATTTCATCAGGGTAGAAGGAGAGAAGGTTTGGTTGGAGGTAGTGAAAAGAAGTGATGCAACCATCCTCACTGTAGATGATTTTTCTCACGAAAGTCCTTACGCTAGAAGTAAGAAAAATTGTGGATATTTTAATGACAGCTTCTTGCGTAGATTTTTGATAGAGGGAAGGAGGGCGTTTTGGGGGGGTTGGTTGACCAAAAATCTTTGAGCCACGAGGTATGCGCTTGGGGTCGTGGGGGGTGGGCTGTGTCTAAAGGGGAAAAAAAAAAGTAAAAGTAACCCGGCGCAGAAAAGGGGAAAGTTACATAATGTGGCAAAGACAAAATGAGAATGGGATAGATATCAGAGGGGGATCGGTTCAGCGCCACTCTGTACGAGGGGGGGGCCCTCTTAGTTGGGGGTTGAATGGATCTCTCTCCATGAGGAGGAGATGGAGACTTTCTAGGAAAGAGGGGAGAGAAAAAAATTTCTCGACAGACGGCGAGTGGGAGGGGGGGGGAAACGTTTCTGAACTCCTCACTGGACTGAAAGGGGGCAGAAGAAAACCAATGAACGCGCAAGAAAGAGTGGATAGGGGAGAAAAAGCTGTTTACTCGCGCAGGGGGGAAAAGAGAACAGAGGCTAAAGCGGCCCTTTTCTGGAAAGTTGGTCAGGGGAGGACGCAAGGAACTCCCTGGGGAGGAAGAAGAGCGGGGGGCGAGTTTTTTAAAGGAGAGGAGGGCGATGAAAGATCATCTCAACAACAATGGTAAAAAGATAAGATAGGAAGTACAGGCAAGTTTAACACTCCCCAGAAGGAAGAAAAAAGGCGTGATTTTTCAGAAAAAAGAAAAGGGAAGAAGGAGAAATTCAATTTATGCCTATGGGCAGGAGGTCGTTAAGCTATCTTACACCAGAGTTCGCGCCACGATAGAAAGGGAGGAATAGAATCATGGGGGCTAAACTTTCATTCCTTTGCTGTCACAACGTTTCCAGGGTCTGCTGAGGTCGAGAAAGGGATCTGGGGAGGGAGCAAGGAGAAAAAAATAGCCAATGCCTTCAGCCACAGAAGTGGAGAGCAGATCAATCACATGGACTGACAGAGGACCAACCAAGAAAACGGAGAGGCCAGGGAGATGAACGATCCCGAAGTAATATAAAGATGAGAGGTGTGATTTGCATATTCATGGGAAATTCAGTTCTGGAGGCGGGGAGATAGTTTCCCAAGAGAGGGAAAAAGGCTTCCGAAACAAACGCTAAGAGCCAAGTCCGAAGATATTTCACCGATGGGGTGGGAAACAAACAAAAAGCTGAAGAGGTAACCCGAAATTAGCGAGGACCATCCTGCAACCTTGTGGAAATGAGACGAAGTTCAGAGTTTTGGCCAAAAAGAGAGAATCATCTTAATGGCTGGAAGCACCTTCTTTGAAGCAAGCAAAAAAAAGCCTTCTTCCTCTGACGGATGCCAAATCTATGAAGCGTAGAGTGCTGATACTTATGCGGATCTGGCAACTAGGGAGGAGATCCGGCGTGACGTAAAACTTCAGATTGTGGAAAGCACCTGGAAGAGAGACAAGGGCTCATGAAGAATGAGAACGCCGGGCTCGGATTATCTTTGATTATCTTGGCACACCGGCGCAAAAGCAATCGAAAGGGAAAGGGCGTGGAAGGCGGTCCTACTCTCATGATGGCCATTGACCGCGAGAGCTCCTGCGCCCCTTAATTTTTTCCAATGAGGTTTCAAACGATTATAAAAGGGAGGGTTCAATAGAAAAAAAGGGGACGGATGTAAAACCGTAAATAACACTTTAAGGAGAGACATGAATCACGAACGGTTTTTGGGGTAGCGGACCTCTTCGGGCCCGGTGGGCAGCTTGGGTCGGAAAGAAACAACGGCGATAAAGGTTTGAACGGAGCATGCAAGCGGACCAAGTTCCTATTGCGAGAAAACTTTTGCAGAAGATGGCCGGAAAGGAGTTCGTGTAAGGGGAAAATGGGAAAAGATAACAAAAGGAGATCGATTTCCCTAGAGGTAAATTTGCAGGGAGCCCTTTACAAACGAGGAAGGTCATTGGCTGATCAATCCTGAGCCAAGAAAGCGCGCAGAATAAAAAGGACAAATACTTATAGGATGAGTACGTTCTAGAGACAGATACGCTAGGCCCGGACTCACGAGACAAGGGGGGATTTTTACACTAAGGGTTTTTTACGGAGAAAGGGCACCACCGACCAAGGGGGTGCATCAGCTATTATGTCTTTTGCGGGATGGAAGATTGTAGCACGGTTTAGGGGCTTTCCATTTGCCAGGGTCCAGTTCAGGATTTGGAGAAAGATTTTGCCTAGGCCGGAACACGGGTTACCTGCGAAGACGGATAAGCAGCTACGATCAACAGGCTTCGTAAGCCGTAGGAAGGTAGACCATTCATGGAGGAAAAAAAAGACATCGGGGGCAATTGCTGAATTGTGGGACGATTGTCGTAAAATAAACCACGGGGCGATCAGCCACGTCCAAAAGAAGGGAAGTAACAGCGGTTTACCTCGAAGAGAGCACAATAAAGAAGCCTGCTGCACGACTATCGGGTGGATCGTCCTTCGCTATCACCAGGAGACTTCCAGCCCCGGTGAGAGAGAGAAAAACAACCGGATGTAGGAGAAAAGAAGGAGTAAGGGGAAAGTGGGATATTTTGCTAGGCGAAGGAAGAGAATCCTCGTGCGATACTTCTCATGGAGAATTAGGGCGCAGTCGCGGTAAACTGGGGCTTCATAAAGTGGAAGGGGAGGGACCCTCGGTTGGGAGAGACAGACAAAAACCAACGTCAGAATGGACCCGAAACTAGAGGGGGGGTCACGGTTCCTCGGGAATGGGGTCAAAAAGGGGGCGACGGGGTACTTCCCGAAGCTGTGGATACGTGCGAGAAGTAGTAGAACGGAACCGCGCATAGAAATACCAACATGGAGTAACATGGGGGGAAACTGAAAGACCCTGCTCAGACAAGGCTAAAAGAGTAAATCCCAAGCAGAACGGATTATAGGAGATCAGACGAGACGGGTGGGTGCCCCGTGTCTAGTAAACCAAACTTTTTCAGGGTAAACAAGAAGGGGAGTGGGGACTGCCTTGGGTTAGAATTTGGGGCTTCGCCTTACGATAGGTCTAATTTTCAGCAAGGAAAAAGATGCTGTTTTCATGGGGATAAAGCAATGCCCTCTTGTTGGCGGCGCTTTCAACTACCTTCGCCGCGGGGTGAGCGTGGGGCCTTAAAATCCAAAGGTTTTACACCAGAAGACGGGGCCTTCAAAGAGTTGCAATGCAGGGTTAGGGTTGGGAGGGTGACTATGCAATCGGCGACCTGGGAAGTTGCAGGACGTTTCAATGTTGGGGGGGGGGTGTGACCACGACCGGCCACATTCCCTAGCCTGAGAAAAAAAAAAAAAAGTTGCTAAAAAAAAGTCTTTGGAGGCCCCCCGGGGTGTGGCCACCGTTCCTTTTGAAGAGGGGGCTACCGGCAATCTCTTGAAACCGGGGGATTGAAAAAACGCTTTAGAAACGAAATTCGAAAGTCAGGGGGGGAAGGAAGAGGTAGAAGCAGTACAATGCCCTAGACCAGACGTTCACCTACTGGGAGGGTGGCGGTGTCGCACATAGGGGGGGGGAGGGCTACTAGAAGAGACACGAGTATGTCATTATATTGGAGAAAATTAAGCGCGTAAAAAAAAGGTGGAGGGGAAATGTTGGGTGGAAAAGTGGCGCGCCGGATCTACCAGAGAAGCCGCTCAGTACCAGCATCTTTAGCGGGGCCGTCCATCGGGTCATACTGTCGGGGGGAGGAGGGGGCCTGGGGGGTTAGTGATTTGCCATGAATTTGCTTGCGCATCCGCGTCCCTTAGTTGGGGCGCCATCAATCTAGGAGAATTATCACAAGTGGGGGAAATGAATGACTTCAAGGGAACGACGCATAGGGACAGGTGAATACGAGTGAGGCCTTGTTTTGGTTTAACACAATAGTGGGAGAGGTCTGATGTTGGCGCTTGGCGATGTCTTGGTGGGGGGAGGTGATCTCACAACATGATCAGGGAGGGGGACCCGCTCAGAACGCATTCAATCTGGAGTAAAAAGATTTATATCATAGGGCTTTAAAAAGAGACAAAATTATTCTCCAGGGTGGGGAAAGAGGAGTGGTTCCTGTTTGAGGGAAAGCTGCGAGGCCATGAGACTGAATGGAAGCCGGCTCGAACTCTGGCTTAAAGGGACGCGACGAAATTGAATTGGAACGTTGAAAGAAGAACACGAATTCAAGTTATCAAGCAGAAAACAAATGGATAAGATAAGCATCCCTCTACGTAAGGTTCGGGGGGAGAGTAACGTTTAAGATCAGAGGCATCAACGCGACCATCGTCTAATCAAGGGAGGGGAAGAGCGGAATTGTTTCTGGAAGCACAACAAGAAAAATCCCTTGTCTGCTGGGAGATGGGGGGGAAGGGAAAGTG
>Ga0179591_1367168_pt1 | contig 11804 bp, 10 predicted proteins | sample CZOMad2_1_08_16f_FD_182891 | JGI IMG/M metagenome (GOLD analysis project Ga0179591, IMG submission 182891) | Vadose zone soil fungal communities from Angelo Coast Range Reserve, California, USA - CZOMad2_1_08_16fungal (PacBio error correction) | ecosystem: Environmental > Terrestrial > Soil >...
CAGGAACGTCGAGAAAAAGGTCAAAACTCAGGGAGTCGCTTTCAACAGAGAAGGCTTGGGATCGAACGCTCTCACAGGACCTTACCCAGGATTTGGAAACGAAAAAGAAGGCGTGGATACAACACTCCAGCTCTTGCTCATTCGCAGAGAAGGGCACCAGAGCTTTGCCCTCGGCAATCAGCAGGCTGACGGGGGAAAGGGACGAAGTTCAGCTACAAGGAAAGCGGATACGACGAGAAAAATGAGGAGACAAGGTGAGATTACTCCGAGGGGAGAAGAGCAAAATAGGGAAGATTTTCGATCGGGAGAGAAAGGGGGCAATAAACCTGGGAGAGGGAGGTGGGGGGTACAGGGATTCAGACTCCTATGTTCGGGCCACCGGCTCAGATAAGAAAAAAAAAGGAATAGCCCCTTCTTTTAAGGGTTTCGGTAAAAGTATATTAGAAGACCCACGAGAATCTCAGGAAAAACTAGGTAGAAGGACGACCTCTTCTTTGATAAGGGAAATTGGAGTGAGAATAGGGGATCAGGGGTGGGAGCTATCATTCTTCTACCCTCGGGAGCGGAGAGGGGGAAAGGGGAAAAGTTGTGGGAAATCCGGGTTCGTGCATTCTGGCTGTGTTTTGCACAAGCCCCATGAAAAAAAAAGGGGATCTCGGGAGGGGCCTATCATTAGGGTCATCCTCGAACGTGTACTACGAATAGAGGATTTTTGGAGAAAGAGTGAGGAGTCAGAGGAATGATACAATGCCGGAGGAACAGAACCTTTAACGGATAAGTCTTGACTAAATTAAGGGGGATACCACCGGGTGTATCGCAATCTTAGCCCATTTTCTCGGAAATCGAGGAAAGGGGGCTGGATGCGGAACCTGAAAAGCTTAACGCTATCTTCAAGGGTGTGGGGGGGGGGGGGGGGGGGGGCTGATGATGACCCAGGGGAAATCACGCATCCTGGATGAAACGGGCCTTTTCGGGAGCTATCCGGGCAGGGGCTCAAGTGAAAAAGAGAAAAAAACCTTCAAGGGAATAGGAGGGTCAAAACTAAGACCTCCCATGAACAAAGCGAGGACCCCCAAGGGGGGTTAGGGGAATCGCGTTGAGAGGGGAAGTCACCGTTTATTCACACCGGCTAGGAAATACAGGAAAGACCTTTCAAATCCGTGGATCGAGAGTATCGAAAGCTCGTTGGTAACGCGGGAATTTCCTCTATCAAGGAGAAGAAGGTCATGAGAGAAGCCAGAGAGTAACGTCGTCGCCCACGTCCCGGTTGGCTGAAAGAAAAAGGATTCAGGGAGATCTTCTTCGCAAGATTGATAAGCGTACATCCTATCATTAGGGCGGACAACAGAAAAAAGGAAGAACTTCAGAAAAGGAGATTGCCTGAGAAGGGAATGTCGCGGTTCCTCGAACCCAGTGATGATAGAAGGCAAAAAAGGAAAAAGCAGACGGAAACAGGCCAGCCCTCAAATCCTGAGGCGAGAGGAGTACCTTTCCCGGCGAGGGAGGTATCGAACCAGTCGATCATAAGCTTGTAAGCGTAAGAAGTGACGGGCAACGGAGCTTGGGAAAGTTTTCAAGGGGGAAATCACATTCTGGGGTCAAGGGAGGACGGACCTTCCCCGCCGGAGGGAAAAAAAAAAAAAAACGGTGGGAGGAGACGAAATCTCATCAAGGACAAGGGGGATGTGGAGAGGGATTGGGAGAGGGCAGTGTATCTTCTGGCTGCTGGAGTGGGAGGGGGGGTACTTTATCGGCCTTGGCCCTGCGGGTTTGAAAGAGTCTGAGTAGAAAATCCACCGGGGCAGGGCGGACGTCCAGAGTGAGCACGGAGCGGAGAGGGTGGAACCCAGCCACCCGCGAAGGGGGGTAAAAAAAAAAAGTACCTGCAGTTTTTTTTAACAGTAAGCTACGCAGCGCAAAAGCTCAAAAGACTTGGGGGGAATGCAACACAGGGACACTCTGGGTAAGAACCATAAAGGGTAAGTCTTATCTGTTAGCAAGTTCACCTGGAAAGAAGGGGAAGTGGTACTCAGTAGGGGGGGAAGTCTTCTTTCACTGACGTAGTGGAAACGGAACGTTAGGATCTCAAAAAAAAGGGGCCGCGTTTGCGGTGCTCCGAGCAGCTCTAGGATCCCGGGCACTCAAGTGAAAAAGCCAATTTGTGTAGCCGTTTTTCAGAGGGAAAGTTGTAAGTGTGCGGGGGGGGCAAAGGAGCAGCGAGACTGACTATTCGACTGACCATTCTCCTGAGGTGTAATGCGTGCGAAGAAGGGTACTCGGTCCTCGGGGGGGAGTTTCTTTAAGCGCCATCCGGAGCAAGCATCATTCGAAGCGGGGGGACAATGCTGCGAGAAATAGCTGGAAAGACTAAGGGGGGAATTAATTTTGAAGGGGGAATGGCCGCGAAGGCAGCTCGAGGGGCGGGAAAAGGTTGGCAGAGATCTGTGCCGTCTAGTGCCAAGACCACAAGAGAGTAGAGTCTCTGGGGGGGCTCGCCCTCTTCCCAGCGATTAGATTGCGATCAGACGAGGAGGGGAGGCCCGAAAAAACTAAATTAAGAAAGTCTGATCGGAAGGGAGAACTTTCGTGGGGTAAGTTGAGAAGGGAGAGTGAAAGTATTGATGAGGGAATTGGATCCATTGTTGGGAGGGGGGGGGTCAAGAATGACGGTAACTTAAAAGACTGAGAAGGGGGTTTCAGGGAGGAGAAGATTGAGAAGGTCTTCCGAGGCAGTCCGTCACCCCTCAAGAGAGGTAGGAAAAATAAGCACGTCCAGGGTTCGGAACGGAAAAAAAATTCTGGGCTGTGGAGCGGAAAGGATCCTAATCTCCCGCCGGGGGTAGTCAAGAGTTTAGGTTCCAAAACTCGAACAAAATCTAGTCAACAAAAGGATGATTTCTTAAAGAAAGATGTTTGTTCGACTGACAATAAAGATTGGTATGAAGAAATATTATTTAACTGAAGAGAAAAAGCATCCTCAAGGGGGGAAAGGGGAAATAGGGGCTTGAATTCTGTGTGGCGGGGATCGAGGGAGGTTCTAAGTCCGAGCTAAGAGTACTGAATCTTCAAACGCCTGCACAAGAAGAAAAAGGGGAGTATACAAGCAGTCTACAGTAAGGGGTAGAGAAACAAATATTATAGTCTACTAGAAAAAAGTATTCCATGCTCTACTATTACAACGGAGAAAAAAGAAAATCGGAGACAGAGAAAGATAAAAAGAATAACGGGGAGCTTGTCAGGTAAACCTCCCGGTTGAATGAGAAGCTCGTGGTGACGAGAGGGCTATAAGAAAAGTACGAAGGGAGGGGGGAGCGAATAACGTAAAGATACAGGTCGCCATTTCTAAGAAATGAAGAGTCTTCCTCGCGGCCGCCAAGTGAAAAAGTAGAAAAAAGAGTAAAGTTTCCCGCAGACATACTACAGTCATAAAGAAGAGAAGTCCTATGAAATCACGAAAAGGGTCGCAAAAGTTCAGACACGAAGTAGAAGGGGGAAGGAGAGTTCTCGAAAGTGAAATCTATACTGAGAAGGGAAAAATCGGAAATCGATGGAACGAAGAAAACCTGGGAAAAGGGGCCAGGAACACCCCGGTTCAAGAACAACAATGGAACTAAAACCACATGATGAAAGGGAAATAGAAAGAGTCTAAAATACATCGAAAAGTAAAAGCCGCGTTAAAAGATTCGAATGGGTCTTAAAAAAAGGGGGTGAAAGGAAGAATGGAGGAGTACCTTGAAAGACGGAAGTAGGGGGGTGGGGGGGGGTGTTTTGGGGGTGGGGGGGGGGGGGGGGTGGGGGGGGGTTGGGTGTGGGTGGGGGGGTGTGGGGTGGGGTGGGTGGGGTGGTGGGTTGGGGGTTGGTGTGTTTGGGGGGGGGGGGGGGTTTGGGGGCGACAGGCGTGATTGTAAAAAAGAAGCTCTGCCGGGGGAAGAACGACGACGAAACCTTTAGGTTGTACACGGAGTGGGAAGAGGTTGACGGCACTCGGGGTCAAGCGTAGGCCTGTGGAGAGATTCTTCCAGGAGGTAGGAGGTGTTCGGTGGTACGAAGGGGAGCCCACAGGCTTGTGAGAGGAAGGCATTCAAGTTCTTGATAATCTTCTGGGAACATCCGGTTTGGAGATCGGGAAGTCAAAAAACAGGGAAAGTCCGAGGACCATTAGAAGAAAATCTCAAAGATCCAAAGACTATTCCCAATGGCACATACCCTAAGTGATATGCTAGATGTCGTCGGGAGACGCACGAGCACGGAACGCATGGGAAACAGGGGACGACCGCCCCTCCTTATCTTTGACGTTACCGAAAACCTTATCCGGTGTGCCCACGTTCCATTACCGAAAAAAAGGAAAAGGAGGCTGATCAATGTCTTTAGGAGCGAGCCCGGGAACCTGGAGAAAAAAAAAATTTGGGAGGAAGGACCGACTCTGGACCGGTTGGGGAAAAGTCGGGAGTCAAGCCAGAATATGAACTCATGGAATATGAACCCTCCTGCCCTCTTTAGGATAAGGGGCTGGAAGCCGGCAAGTGGACTCGGGAGGGAAAATCTACGCTAGGCCTGTCACTCTAATCGATAAAAGGGAAGAGAATAGGCTATCCGAGAAGGGGGCCGCCGTTACTGTTCCCGAAGAATAAATGGGGAAGCCTGACGGACCGCGGAACGTCTGAAAGACCTTTCCGGGAGCTTTAGGGGAGTGAACAATAAGTAGTCCGCCGGCAGGGAGCCGACGATAACACTGGAAGGTAGAGGGATGCCTTTGTTGGAAGTTCATTATACTTCCTTCTCCTGAGTTGCCGGGATAAACGAGACTCTCCAGGGGGCGTCACAACACAATCGGGGAAGAGGAATCTCTACGGGGGGGAAAAAGAGAACAGCGCTCAGGTTGCTCTCAGGGAGCATAAGAATGAAAGAAAAGAAGGAAGACAGAAAAGAACGACCCAGGAAGGTGAAGAAAATTCATATTCGGGGGGGAAACCAAACTTTACTGGTCCCGTTACAGCCAGGGGAAGTAAAAAGAGATAAACCTTGAAAGGAGGAGGGGTTCTAGAGGTTACAACTTGGCGCCGCGATTGGGTAAATATAACCCGTGTTCATAAGTACGCTGATAACGAAGGGGACTGGGAATCAAGCCCTCCTTAGAGGCTCTTGAAAGTTCAAGAGGGTCCACGAAAAGGAAGTAGTCCATCGTAGTTTGACCCTAGAAAAAAATCATTATCAAAGATTGAGCTGCTATACCATGGGGGGGGAGAAGGTTCGGGCAAACCCAATCCCATAACACCTACAAATGCGGAGAAAACTGGACGACGAGCGAAGAGAGGGCGAATCAGGAGACTAAGTACCGGCGAGGTAGGTCAAATGGGGTTTATCAAAGAGCTCGGCGTCTAAGACGTGTGAATAGGGAGGGGGGGACAGCCCTGGAGAGTCCTAGCATAATCGGTTCCTGACACTTAACCCGACGGGGGATCGGGGAAGGGGGGGTGCTCGAGGAGAAGGTGATTCCCAGCAAAAGAGTCGGGTGGTCCGTACGGGGACCAAACAAGTTTTTTAGGAGAAGGGATGATAAACAATCGACTCAGACGAAGAAAAACTCGGGAGATGGCAGATACCGAGGGGGGATTTCATCCTATCTCCGGATAAATCGAGCTCCTCCATTTAAGGAGAAAAAAAAAAATCCATCGGAAAAGCCCAAAGTCGCTTGAGCCTACGAAGATGGAAGGAGGTCAAGAAGACAGAGACCGCATACTAGAATTCAAAAGACTCGCTTAAAAATTTTTTTAAGTCCGTAAAGCCGGAGTGGCACGCTTTAAGGTTACTGATGGAGGGTCTAGAACTCAAAAAATAACCTCAAAAGAAACGAGGGGACGGCGTTCGCGACTGCTGTCTACCTACAAAAAAAAGGGGGGATTAAAAAGAAAGGGAACCGACCTCGTAACGGGAAGGGAACGAGGTGTAATTAAGGTCAACCTCAAAAAGAAAAGGGGAGAGGATCGAAAAGAAAGGAACTACGAATAGGCCACGAAACTCAAGGCAGGAAAAGGACAAAGATCCATTCGTTATTATCTTGTGAGAAGGTCTCGAGTGTCAGAGGAGATCCAGATCTAAACGAGCAGAGTCGTGAGCAAGGGAAGACGTGGGGAGCGAGACAGCCCGTTGGGAGCGCTGAGGACGGCGGGAAGGACTTGCTCGAAACAGTGCAATCGTAAGAAAAAATCATCGTAGACAAGGCAACACTCAGCTTGCGATCGTCCGGGGAGTCGGAAGAAGAAGCACACCAGATAGCGTCGCAGAGCAGTCTCAAACCGCCGAGGGGTAAGATCAACTCTCAAGATTGAGAGCACCAAGCAAGAATCCAAACTAAGTTAAGGGGGGTGGAGGGCAACGCGAATTATCTCCAACCCCAGTACAGTCTCAGAGCAAGGTGAAAGAAAAAAAAGGGGGTGGGGGAGTGCCCGCCTGCTCGGGCAGTCAGTCCGTCCTCATAACAGCGGGAGCGTCAAATCGAGGATTCAAGGGGAGGATAAAGGGAGCAAGGGTTGCGCCGCCTCGTCGGGGAGGAGGGAGGGTGGGAAAGAACCCGTCGACCACAAGGGGGATCCCGAAGAGGAAGGGCAAATGGACTCGTGAAAAATCGTCGGGCTAAGCCGCGGCTATGTGAGTATTACCGCGTTGGCAGGCGTTCAAAGGGAGCCTGCAGGGAGGAACAGGCCCGTCACGTTCTCCTCGCAGACGCAGAAAAAAAAAAAACGGTGGGATAGGAGGAAAACAACGGGAGGGAAAATTGGCTCCATCTATTACCCAGGTGAGTATCTGAGACGAGGGGGGGGGAAGATACGTGGCACGAGCTACGGGGGTCGGAGGCTGGAAATCCTCCTAGGAATGGGATGGGGGTCTTTAGCATCCTAGGGAAATCCTTGGGACGCAAGGAAGGGCGCCGGAGGGGAAACGCGAGACCCCCGCTAGGACTTTTGGGGTGGAACGTAGTCAGAAAAGAAAGTATCCACACCATGAGACAAATTACGGAGATGGCAATGCCGGGATAAAGCAAAGTTTGGGAGGAAAGAGTCGTCGAACGCAGCTCGATCGAGTTTAAAAAAGGGCGTTCAATAACGGCCTATATAAAAGATGGGTCGATCCCCTGACTGAGAAGGCACTAGAGAAAGGGGAACCTTGTTCGGACGAGAAAAAGTTGAGGAATTAGGAGACTACTAGTCGAGAGAAGTCTATATAGTAAATGCACGGAGAAGATGATGACTCGAAAAGGGCCATTTCCAGAGACGGAAGCCACCGCGCCGGGAACGTTCTAAAAAGGGGTTCGGCTTGGAAAAAGTGGAAAGTGATTATAATAAGGAAAAAAGTGTCGCAGAAAAAGGAAGAGACCTGAAAGTCAAAAATCTCTTATCATCGAAAAGGAGAGAGAGGGACAGAGTCGCTCATTGCCGGATACTCGGACCTGTAAGGATAGTGAAAAGTGAAGGTGGGGTCTCATGTTGAAAGTTTTCAAATTGCAAAAAGAATGATTCTACGGTTAAACGCCGCGGGTCCTATGTCTGAAAGAAACAGTCGAAAAGGAACAATGGTTAGTATGAGGTCTTGAAGAGGCAATGATCTTTAATTTTCTCGGGATTGTGTAAAGGGGGCCGAAAGGAAGATTTGGGGGGGGAATTACGACGCCAACCGGCAGGGGGGGTCCAAAAAAGGAGAAAACTTTAAAAGGCTTCCGAAAGAACGAAAATTTTGAGAAAATCGCGGGTGTCCCACATGACACCTACACTTACATTTTTAAGAAAAGAAAAAGAAGGCGCAATCAAGAAACCGAAGGGGCGTTAAAAAATTCCCACGGGAAAGGGATCTGTACCCCTCAAGGTGTCCAGGGTCGCGGGTAGGAAGGGGGCATACGGGGGGGGGGGGGAAGGAGGACAAACTCATATGTCGGGTATCAGGAGGAAGGGACAATTTCGTTGTGGGATTATCATCCTGAAAGGGGACGTGTGCATGCTTTCTCGAGGCAAAAGAGTCGAAGAAAGATCCTTGAGGAAAGTTGCGGACTGGGGGGTGAGGGAACCGGGTTAAGTTGTATGGCTTGGCATTATCCTCGATCAGGAACGACCGATGAGCTGCGTGGGGGGGGGTCTATAAGAACTCGCAGGGGGGAGGTGGATCCCCTTTAGCTCGACGGGAACAAAGAATGGATGTCGATCTTGTAGGTAAGGATCTAAATGGAGGGAGAGAAATGAAGAACGGTTAACTTTTGGGGAGGACCGGCCTCGAGTAAGCTCGGACCTTGAGAGGAAGAATTGCCATGTTTCGCACTACCACTATATAGGGAGGAGGGGTTCTAGCTCGTGAATTCTAGAGTTAGAGAAACAGAGGCGTTACGCCCTCATTAAAAAGGAGTGACAAAAGGAGGAAGACTCCAGCTTTAGGCATGTGGAGAGTAACGGCAGCTCGAATAGTTTAGAGTTGTCAGAAGCAGTTGGGGGCTTTTGTTGAGAGGATCGGCAGGGACTGCTTTTGGTAGCCGAGGAGGAGGGTGAGTAGAGGAAAATGTGAAAGGCCGGCTTCTATCCGGGGCCGGCAGAGATGGGGGAAAGCAAGACACGCTAGGGGAACGGCTAGTGCTTCGGGAAGGCATGGATCAGAGAGGAGGCAATAGGTAGCCGGCAGTCAGGAAAGCGATCATCAAAAAAAAAAGTTATATAGGGGGGGGAGTTGTGGACTTCCCTCTATGGACAAAAAGGACGATTATGTGCACATGGAGTAGAAAAGATCAGCGCCGGCCGAAGCATGCTCAGGAGGTGAAGATCCTAGTCTGGGGTTAGACTTTCCTAAGCACTAAGCCGTTACAGCGCTGAGGCCCGACTAAGGAAAAAAAGCTTATAGGACGCTAACGTCCACTCGAGAAGCAAACGAACACTATTAGCAGGGATCCAAGAGATATAAGAAACTGCTCAGACTAGTACAACTTCTCCATATAAGGGATCAGACTTTCACTAGTTTAGGGCGACCCTCCGCGGGGGGTCCTTATAAAAGGGAAAAAAAAATCACGAAAGAGGGGGGAAAGAGGAGACAATTCGTTGGTTAGTAGAAGAAAAGCGAAAGCAGAAGGCCCAGTCGGAGAAAATTAAGGAGGCTGCAGAGGGGCTGACTAAGGCCCAAAAGGGGAAACAACGGTTGAAAAAAGTCTAATGTTAGAGCAAAGTTCTACGAAGGCGCCGAGAGAGAAAAACGGGGTGAGATTAGAAAATCCTCTATACTGGAGCAACCGGTCAATCAGAAGAAACCCTTAGCGGAGAGAGGACGTTATCGAACGAGCAGGGACCAGTCTAATCGAGTCGGCTACGCACACCAGAACAACAGGGGGAAACTTACGCTTGTAATCCACAAACAAGTCAGAGAAACGAAAGTCAAGGAAGGGGTGCGGGGTCTCTGGAGGGCACGGATCATCTAAACAAGAACCTCCGGTACTGGTCTAGATGTACCTTATCCAGTCAAGAAGAGAGGAAAAGGGTACTCAATGGCTGACTTCTTGTCATCACACCGAGAGAATGAAGTCGGTTAGAACGGGGAAGCGAACGGCCAATATGGGGGAAAAGATGGAGAAGGAAAAGGGTCCTGGGAGTCTTGATTCGCCTGTTTGTGCATATAGCGTTTAAGTCTTTAATTGGTGTCTTTGGCCACCAAAACGAAGTTTAAAACCATGCAGGGGGGAAATGTAGGGAACACGTCTTTCAAGGCTAAAAAGCTTACGTGTGGTCCAGAGACAACTCCATCAGGCCACCAACCAACAGCGAAGAAGCCAAAGGACAAAGAGAGAAACAAAGAAGAGTCAAAAACGGTCATAAATGAAGCTTGAAGATTCTGGAGGCAGGGTATACGAAAAAAAGGAGGAGAGGGGGTGTCATTCGCTCAGAACGCCCGCCTGGAAGGTGACATAGGGAAAAGGGGGAAGGAGAAAGTTCCACGCAATACGGAAAAAGTCATCTCAAGGAATAGGAGGGACTTACCCCGAGAAGGAATGGAATGACTTAAATTGGGGCGGTCTGTACTGTGGAAACTCTCTTACCTTTCAAGGGGGGGGGAAATATGGCATCACTGGGATCGCAACTCGAATTAGAGAAAATTATATGGCCCAGAGGTAGGGAATGCTCTGGGAGGGGGGGGCCGGGAATTTTGACGCTCAGTCGATCTCCTTATCAGTCAATTTGAAGAGTGAAAGACCTTCGCGGGAAGGGAAGAGGAGCTCTAGTGCCGCCCGGGGCTTGCACGAAAACGGGGACCGGGGAGAGAAGTCCGATCTTAAATCTTTCTCTGCCTTGAAAGTCGGGAAGATACTTGAGCGGTCCGGCTGAGTAGGAAGAGGGACATAATCAGCAAGAGAAGAGTTCAGGTATGCCGGTAATACAAGAGAGGAGAATGACGTATCAACTCGGTTTCAAGGTCGTCGCGCTCCCAGGAGGAAAATCCCACACAAGGGGGAGGGGGCAGGGGCGGGTCTTCGTTACCTGAACGGACTAGACTCAATCGCGAGGGTGGAGATAAAGACGGAGCTAAAGGAAAGGGGCTAATAACCCCTGACTCAATCGTCCATATGAGAGTGGAAAGAAAGAGAAAGGATCACCATGGGGGGGGAAAAAAAAAGTTACAGACCTTTACTTTACGAAGAGACTAGCACGTACTACTCGGTCTTTACTATGGCGAGACACCTTTAAAGGGATTGCGCGATAAATGGGGAGAAAACTAAAAAGGGAAAGAACGAGAGGGACTTGGCTTCCAGAAGAAGAAAGGTGAAGACACAGGGGCTGACTTCAACAGGTGAAGAAGCACATGCCCGAGCGTATTCTCATCGAATGAAGCCATAATTAGAAGCCGCTGTTGCTAGAAAAGGGGGAAAAGAAAGGAACTGGGGCGTGGGGCCCAAAAACAAACGCCCACCAGAGGTACAAGAGGGAGAAACAAATCTCAGGGAGAAGATGAGAAAGTTCACTCTCAAGAACTCTTTTCGAATTCACAGAAACAGATTTAAAAGGCGAACTCGAGCGCGGGGGAAGGAAATCAAAGAACGTGTCGAAGGGGGCTGTCCTACTGAAGAAGCGTGCAGTCCCCCTCGAAGGGGGTCTTGCCGGGGGGAGATAATAGTGCCGGATCTTCCCCTCCAATCGCGGGTTGAAAAAGATAGAGAAAAGAGAGGTAGTGGTTTTTAGTACGGCATTACTAACCCCCGACGATCTCCAAACGGCGCTCGAGCGAAGGCGGACAGCAGGAAAAAATTGTCCGATAAGGGGAGAATTCGGCAAGAGCGCACTCACGGAAAAAAAGGGGGCGAGAGGAACTATATCTAACGTGGGGAAAAAAGGAAAGTTTAGAGAGGAGACCGAGAGTGGACACAATTTCAATCTATCGACCGCGCCAATAAAAGGGCATGAAACCCCATAGGGGGGGGGGGGGGGGGAGAGGACACAGGGCGGGGGGGGGGGGGGGGGGGGGGGGGGGGGGGGGGGGGGGGGGGGGGGGGGGGGGGGGTGTGGGGGGGGGGGGGGGGGGGGGGGGGGGGTGGGGGGGGGGGGGGGGGGGGTGGGGGGGGGGGGGGTGGGGGGGGTGTTGGGTGGGGTGGGGGGTGGGGGGGTGGGGTTTGTGGGGGGGGGGGGGGGGGGGGGGGGGGGGGTTGGGGTGGGGTTTTTTGGGGTGGGTTTTTTTTTGGGGGGGGGGGGGTGGGTTGTGGCTTGTTAAAAGGGAGGGGAAAAGGGAAGGGATCTTTTCGATACGAAGTCCGCGGGGACAAAACTTAAAAAAAAGCCGTCTTTTTAGCA
>Ga0179591_1293162_pt1 | contig 11802 bp, 19 predicted proteins | sample CZOMad2_1_08_16f_FD_182891 | JGI IMG/M metagenome (GOLD analysis project Ga0179591, IMG submission 182891) | Vadose zone soil fungal communities from Angelo Coast Range Reserve, California, USA - CZOMad2_1_08_16fungal (PacBio error correction) | ecosystem: Environmental > Terrestrial > Soil >...
TTGGGGGGAGAACCAGAGCAAGTTCTTTGGTCATCCACGCGTGTAACAGAGGAGTAAACGTAAAGCCATTCGCACAAAAAAAACGAAAGGATTGAAATGATGTAGGAGGAAAAAGGCGGAGGTTCCAGAAGTGGGATTGAGAACCCCAATAGAAAGGGGATCTGTTTGGAAAACCAAAATACAAAAACCGACCCTACCTTTTTTTGGGGGGGGCGGGAGGGGAAGTAGAAAAAGGAAAGGGTTCTCTTGTCTTAAATATCGTCTTCAAACCTTATCACCCAGTCAAAGCTTGCGTATAGCGGCAGAGCCACAAGAAGGCAACTGTACAAATGCCGCACATTTGGTTCTACCCTAGTACCAAGCGAGTCGCTTCTAGGGGGGGCCTTCAAAGTCCCGCTCACGACCGGCGAATCCGATTGGCCTGCCGGCAAAGCTAAACGAATAAAACACCTAAGAAGTGGCAGACCCGTCAGGGTACTTTTCCATGCCGTGTTTACTCTGGTTGAAGACTACGGCTAGAACGGATTTCCAGGAAGTAATTATGGTACTATCGACCCCGTCAGCAGAATAAATTCTTTTATTGGCACAAAGGGGAAAATGCGGAAGGACCGACCAGAATTAAGGAAAGGAAAGAAATTTATGGTCTCATGGGGTAAAGAATCATAAATATAAAGTTAAGGAGGGAATCACCTTCATCCAGCCGGGAAAAGAGTATGGGCGTAGTTGTGATTTGGGTTTCTAAAATAAGCACTTGTGTAGTGTGAGAGATCCTATTAACTTGACTCAAGCTGTAATAATGAGTACAGGTAATAGTGCAGTATGGGTTGCGGAGGGCGAGAAATCCAAGTGAGAAGGAGATTTAAAGGCGGGCGTGTCGGGGTTGGGGGGGGGACTAGGTGCAAAACTGAAAATCCGCTACATATCCCTCTAAAATTTAATGATGGACGCAGAAGTAGGAAACCGTAGGAGGTTTAGGTAGGGATCTCTGACGTGAAGTGCATGATCCAAACTGGACTTTCTCGTGCCTGTTTTGAACCGAATGCTTAGAGAAAAAGGAAATAGAGAAGGGGGCGTGGTCAGGAAGGCGTTTGGGCTGGTTGAAGAAAGTGTCGAAGCAAAAGAAAAGCCGTATCTTGAAGCGTTGTGAACAGTGTGAAGCCGATGTCGAGAGATGGAATAAGGTGATGCTCGGATCCGCGATGCAACCCGGCGGTTCGAGTCTGGCACAACGTAAGGAGGCTGTTAAGAATAGACGGGGGACCGCCCCCGAAGGCTTCAAAAAGGTTTAAGAAAGGAACGGCCTATACGACAAGGCAGAGGGGGAACCAAAAAAAAAAAAAAACCACACCAAAAAAAAAAAGGAACCCCCACACCAAACCCACAAAAACAAAACCCCCCAAAAAAACCACCCACACACCCAAAACACCAACCAACAACCACACCCCACCAAGGAAAGAGGGTCAGGGAGAAACCCTAGGAACTGCCCATGAAGCACCTCCGAAGAAGTCGTTGTACATTCGAAGAGCTCTCAGGCCCGTGACAAATAAACATATTTTTTTCTACTTCGAAATTTATTGGAACACACTACCAGTGATCAGATCGCGCTCGGTGGACAAAGCTACCAATAAGGTTTCATGTCATACGACAGCCCACACCCAACACCATAGACGAACCCCCGATCGCACTGGGTCGAGATGAGAACACCCACAGGGCAAGGATGGCGCCAGTGGACAGGAGGGGGTTGGGATCGGCGACTAACTCATCCATCGCCCGTAACGGACTAATGCCATTCGACGGTGGTCGTGGGATATATGGACCTCTTGTCTCGCTATCTAGAAGTGACCGAGTGGCTCAGGAGATGAAAGCAGCTCAATAGTGAATAACTTTCTTCGATTAGATACCCGACAATTCGGGGGAAGAAAGGAAAAATTTGGTTTCCACTAGCAAATACTACGGAATCAAGCACTCGTGAGGAAATGAAGGGGTCAGGGGAATTGAGGGCGGAAATAATTCTCGGGCGGGGGAACTCATTTTCAGAGTTTCAGCGCTGAAGTCTTGTAAAAAGGAAGGGGGTGAGAAGGGGGAAGATAGGGGAACGAGGTGGCACTAAACCTCTCGCACCCTACGGGTCAGAAACTTCCCGCCGCTTGGGGTTTACTAGGAGAGGGGAGGGAGGGGGATGGCCTAAAAAAAAAATAACTGCCTTGAGGCAACTTTTCAACGAAGCAAACGCTCCAGCCCTACTAGAGGGAAGACACAGGTCTGTTTAAAAGGGGAGGGAAAGACCGCGGCATGAATCAACGAATGTTTTTGTCGCTGAAGCTCGGGGAATGGAAAAATGGGGAGGGGAACTTGGAGGTCGTTACTCGGGAAAAAGGAGTCAATGCCGAACGGTGGAAAAGGGTGGTGGCAAACCGGAGGAAGAAGGGGTTGGGTAGAAAGTGAGGTCCGTCTTGTCAGGAGACAAAGGATCGGAAAGGAAAAGGAAGGGGCGTACGGAAATAGGGCGTTAGATTTTTTGAAACAGGCGCGGGATTCTACGCAACAAACAATATTTAAATGCATCAGGTGAAAGGAAAGGGGCAGGGGCCAAAGGAAAAGAAGATGGGGGTAGGGAAAGAGGGAGGAGAGGGTGGTTACGCAAGCTTCACCGATACATTGGGGAAGCTCAGCGCGGAATTCGGTACACATCCCGCAAAAAAAACGCGTTAAACCGAAAAAAGGCTCAAAAAAAGGCGGAGGGGAGAAAGAGCCGCGGTAAGAGATGGAAAAGGAAACTCACGGTTCTAAAAGCCGTACTTCAACGGGAGCCATTTAAAACTACTGAGGAGGAGGAAGAGGACAACGGGTTAACTGGGGGAGTTAGCAGGAGCAAAAGGACTCGAGGGCTGGATGTTTCACTCCTGATGGCCAGGGCGGGCCCCCCGGGAATAATTCTTTACGACTATCAGTCAGACGGTGAGAGAAACGAATTTGTAGCGAAAAAGAAAAGCGGCCAAGGTGGGGGGGAAGCGGCTGCGGTAGAGGGCAGGTCGAGCCCGCGCAGAAAAACCAGAAAAGTCCTCATTATCGGCGGTACTATCCGCTGGAACGTAACTCTTTCTTAAACACAGACACCAACCCAACAAACAAAAAAAGAGAAAACAAAAAAAAGAAGGAAGGGAAAAGAGAGAGAGGTGCAGAAATAGGGAGGTGCAAGGGGGGCAGTTGCCGATATCGTTGCTTACGTGTCAGTTCGTCGAGGGATGAGATCTATACCCGCCAAACGCAGGGACCCGCACGAGAGAGGGGGGACATCACCCACCACATTAAAATTCGAGTCTCGTACTTCACTTGAGGGAACACTTGACAAAAAAAAAAGGGGAGAAGGAAAGTCGGGGGAAAGGGAGGGAGAAAGAGGGAAAGGAAAAAAGTAGCATAACGAGAATTCCTCACCAGGGGGCACTTTCGAGCGCTTTTGAGGGACGTCCGCAATCATCTTAAGAAGGGGAGAAAAAAGTAGGGGTCGACAAGAGGAGTCTGGAGCAAATCCGCCCGGCGTGAATATTCTGGAGAGGGGGGTGGGAGGGGAGTGATACCGACTGCGCCGGGCTTCTCAAAAAAAAAGGGGAGCGGACAGCTTTGGGACCGGAAAAACTACCCAGCTGAGAGGGACAGGTACGGCATACGTCATCACAAAAATGGTTCGAAACGTGGGAGACGAAGTATGCATCAAGACGGGTCAAACAACGATCAACGCACTTCAGATAGAGAATCTGTCCTCACCGGGGGGGGGACAAGGGGGCCGCGGGGACGGGGCCGGAATATAAAATAAAACCTGGGCGCCATGCCCAAAACCTGGCAATTCTAAAAACAATATTCGTAGAAAGCCGCAAGGATCAAAAATTGTACAACAAAAGGACGGAAACGCAAAACTCGAGAGGGGCAATTGACTCATCATAGGCCTTCGCCCGTGTAACATCATGGGGACATAGAAGGAGGGCGGTGGATTGTGAGAGGGTAAGAATGGGGACACACGGAGGTTGAATGGCAGCATACCAACACCATCGCCCATCTAGAAAAAAAAGATAGTTGGGGAAGGGGATAAAAAAAGGGTGAAGACAGGGGGCTGCTGCACGACTAGAGGAGAGGACGTCCTCTTGTGGGACACCGGGGACCCGTGACTTTTACTGGGGACAAGTTCAGAGCATGGGGAAAGACAGCAAGGAACCGTCTGGACCGAAGTTTCTTCGGTCTTCGGCAGTGAAAAGTTCTGAGGCCACGGGTATCGGCAAGAATTCATAGCCTGAGGGGGATGTAGCGGAAAGGCTCAATCGGGAACGGTCTCCAGATCTAAAAGTGGTCAACGGCATCCGACGCACGACAACTTGACATGGCGGGCGGAAGGGGGAGGATCTCTAGGTTCGGCGATCATCATTCTTCTTGTTTGAAACGCTCCTACTGAAAGCCACTTGAGGGGAGAGGGACAAGGTAGAGAAGTACGTCTTAAATCTCGAGCGACCTGCAGGGGAGGAGGTCAACGATTTATACGACGGCAGGGGATTTTCGCCGAGAGCAGAAGTAAGGACGCATAAGTGAGTAGTGTCCTTACAATGGAAAGGACGGGGCGATACTAGGAGAAAATCACAGGAATAAGAACGCCGAACCGCCGCGAAGGCCGGGCGGAGAGCAGACAAGAAAACTTTAATACGGAACGGGGGGAATCTTCCACACGCCGGTGCCAAGTCCCACGTCTTTGAATGAGCGAAAACGAGACCCTCCAAAGAAAGCCGGCGCATGAATAGCTTTCAGATCACCCGGAGTGAGTAAGGTCTTATAAGAATATCAGATATCACTCACATACAAAAGGGTACTAGCCTGCATAGGCAAGGGGAGGAGCAGGGCGGAGGCCGTCACTGCTCTTCATGCAAAAACGGCTAGTGAGTAAGCCTTGAAAAGCTGGGAAAAAATCAAAAATACAGCCAGAGGGAAGGGTGACCAACCAAGGAGCCATAAAGATGCAAGGAGGGAGGGAAGAAGGGGGCTTCCTGGGATTTTCCGATTTGTAGGGGTGATGAGCTCCACTGATCAGGAAGTATCAAACTGGGAGAAATGGTCGAGCCCAAGGCTTGTGGGAGCACAACAAGTGTATTGCTGGGAAAAAACTGGAAACCTTAAGGAAATGCAGTATTCCTGGACAGAAGGAAATTTGATGTATAGAACCCGCAATGCACGTCCTCCACGGTAAAAGACGTTGCGCCAACGAAGGGTTCGGGTCCGAGATAAAGAAATCTCGGAAGGTAAGGGTGAGGAAACGGAGATTGGAAAAGAGACCAACCCTATTCCGTCGCTTGGTCAGCAGCACACCACATGTGTGCGACGGGCGGGCAGACCCTAAGTCGGGCCCTTGAAATCGGGGTGATAGAGGGGTAAGGAAAGCAGACAGAGATAACCAGGAGGAAACCTCTAGACACGTTTACAAAACAATCAAATAAAGTGGCTAATGGGTGCCGGTTGCAGAAAATCAATGTGTAGTTGGGGGTCGATCCACCGGCGGTGCCCGCGGGTCACGCTATAGTGAAAAACAGGGAAAAATCTAGCCGATGAATTGGGGAAAGAAGAGATGATGGGCGTCAAGGAAAGGAGGTAGAAAAAGCCGTTTATTACGACATACATTTAATCTTGTTGGGAAAGTGCAAACCTCAACAAAACGGAATGTTTGCGGTCATAGGGGGGGTATGTGTTGACAGGGAGCTCTACAACCTCGAATAAACAAGAGACAAAGAGCGAAGAAACGCAACGGAAGACGACTTTGTGAACAGGCCGCAATCGTGGGTGGTTCTTACGACACAAAGCGAGGGGGGAAAATCGGGTGGACAGCAGTAAACCTCTCCTCTCACTCAGAGCGAAGGAAAAATATATAAACTACACCGAATACAACTAGAAGGCAGAACCCGTCGAGTCATCTGGACGGCATTAAGGCGTGCCGAAGGTACACAGAAGCATAAGAAGAACATTAGAAGGGGTTGAGCGGGGATTTTATTTTAAAGGTTTGGGTGGTGTGCAAGCAACACTTGGCGGAGATAGGCCATGAGAAGGTGGTGTTGGTCTGGTGCCCAGGACACGCGCCCGTATAAACACGTATGCCGGGGGCCGGGATATTCCCGGGTACCGGAGGGATACAGGGGATAGAGGGGGGGGGAAAAGACGGCAGAAAGTTAGGGTGGGGGGGGGGTGGGAAGGGGGCGAGGTTCGGGAAAGGGAACGACGTCATACTGGGGGCGGGGGGAGGGGGGGTCAGTAGAGTAGACCCGGGGCACGTGGGACTACGTTTGGGGCTACCAGGTTGGATCTCGGGAGGCGGGGTGAGGGTGGAGCGTGCTTGGTGAGAAGAGAGTGGGCGACCCCATCGGGCGGGTGGGGGGGGGGTAAGGGAGGCACTTGGTGGGCGCGGGTTTCAAAGACGTGGGGAGTCGGGGGTTCAAGGGACGACTGACTAGAAGCGCTAGGAGAAGTATCGAGGGTCGAAACGGCTGGGTCGCATGTGGGGCTTGGGGGGAAGTGGGACGAAGGGGTTCCTGCGGAAAAGTATTCTTTGTGGGGGCTGATCCTTAGGTCTGGGGTTTGCTGTCACTTGGCTGGTGACCTGAAGGAAGGTGAGGGGTCTGGAAGTCTGGTGGGCGGTGTTGCTGGCGGTTAAGGTGGTCGTGGGGGGTTCGGCTGGGATGTGTCGCGGGAAGGGGCAGGGGTAGGGGGGGGGAAGGAAACAGTAGTGGGGGGGAGGGGGAAGGGCGAAGAGTGATGGAATGTGGGTGGGTCCGTCGGAAGCTTTGGGGCCTCAGGAAGGGAGGGTATGAGGGGTGCGGTGTTAGAGTAGGCACGGGTGTGTTCATGCCGCATTGGGCCTTTAGGGTGTGGCTGGGGTGGGTAGGGGGTGTGGAAGCTAAAAATGGACGCTTCGGGGGTGCGGAGGGGGTCTTAACTGGGGGGTAGCGAAGGTTTTGGTAAGACGTTCGATACGTGAAGGGAGAAGGAGACCGGTAGGGGGGGGTAAGAGCGTAGGTTGTGGGGCCTGGCTGACATTCAGCCGATCATCATTGGAGTGTGAGTAGTATGACATTTCCGCATTTGGTTGCTCACTTGAGGGGAGGGGGGGGGGAAGGCGGTCGCGGGGGGGGGATGGGGGGACCCGTTGAAGTGTACGGGGATTGGGTGGTGGTTGCTCATCTATTGGGGTTTTGCTCGAGTCGGGTGGTTGTGGTGATGTTCAAGGGAGGGTACGTTTGGAGGCGGGGTAGGCAGAAATGAGTTGGGGTAGCTCGGGGGTGGGATAATTGCGCAACGTGGTGGGTGGGGGGCGCTGGGGGGGGGGTGGGCGGGGTACGAGATGGATTGGGGGGAGGTGCAGATTGGTCAGGGGTTAGGGGGGAAGTATGGGTGTAGGGGAGAGGTCTGGTGTCGTGGGGGGAGTCGGCATGGGGAAGTCGGAGAGAGGGGTGCGCGGAGGGGGGGGGGGGGGAAGCAGGAGTGGCCTAGGCCCAGTGTCTGGGGTAGGGGGAATGGAGGAGGGGCGAGTGTTAGAGAGGGATAGGGATCGACATTAAGATTTATGGGGGGGGCTAGTCGGGGCGCTTATTTGGTGGAGGGGTGCGGTGGATGTGTCGGAGTAGAGGGAAAGGGAATTGGAGAGGGTTTCGAGCTGAGAGTGAGGGGGGTTGTAGTTAGGTCGGGACGGGGGGTTAGATATGACTCTCGGAGATGGTTAGGTTGAGGAGACGTCCAAAGGGGGGGGGCAGGGGACGGGGGCAAATGGATCTGTGAGAGAGGTTGGTGGGGCCGATTGTTGATGGCTGAAAGGTGAGCGATCAGTGGGACGGTGGGGGGGTGAAAGGGTGGGGGGGGGGAAGGAGCGTTCTTGTGGGTGAGAGTGAAGGGGAGAGGGGGGAGGTGGTCAGCGCGGTGAAGAGGTTGCTGGTGCTGTACTTAGGGTGACAGTGGTTGTGTGCCGATTAGATAGGATTAGGAGAAGGGGTATTCAGGAGGGACATTCCTTAGGGTGAACTTAGTAAGGGGGGGGTGCACTTGTTGGGGTCCTGGTTGGTGTGGTGGTGCGCGGATAGGGGGAGAGGGAAAAAGGTTGGGAGAGGGAGGGGAGGATAGGATAACGCGTAGGGTGGGGTGTGGATGGAGGGGGGGGGGGTTTTAAAAGAATGTCTAACTGTGAGTCTGATTCAGGTTCGTGTGTAAGGTGCGTTGGGGAGAGAACATTGCAGGTAAATGTGAGGGGTGTAAGAGGATGGAATAAGTAGGACGTGGGTTGGGGGGGGAAGTGGGGGTGGTGAGAGTTGGGGGTGGGGGAAGTGAACAGCTGGTGGGGTTGCTGGGGGAGGAGTGAGCGCAGGGGGTGGGCTGGGGGGGGTGGAGCAGTAGAGGGGAGGGTGGGGGTCGGATTTGGGTTGAGGGGGGGAGAGACAGAAGACTGAAGTTAACGGGGCTGTAAGGATTGTGGGGGCGTGGGAGGTGGCGAATAGGGGGTAGGTTGGTAGGGCGGGGTAGGGGGTGGTAGCAGTAAGTGATGGGTGGTGGAAGGGGCGGCGAGGGGAGGGTCGGGTTCTGTGGATATTTGGTGACTGTGGGGGGGTGTGGCAGAGGGGGGGGGCTCGAGCTATATAGGGGAAGCACTAGACTTTCTTACAATCGCGTTGACAGGCTAAAAAAGCATCAATTCCCATGACGACAGAGAAGCAGGAAAGAGACGGCATGCACGGAAACGACCTCGAGAATCGACGAATCGGGGACTGGTCGGCAGATCCGAAGGGGAATTCCCGAGGCGTCAAAAGAAGAAAGAAAATGAACCACTCCCAAGCAGAGGGCTCGTCAAGACGCGGAAGGCCAAGATGGGCTGGGAAGGGGGATCGTGGATCTGGGGATAACACTAACTCAGATCCGTGGCAAAGAGGGGACGAAAGAAATCATAAAACGCCCGCGTGAAAGCCATGGGAAAGATAAATTTTACCATCGAGAAGACGACGCCTCAGAATACTAGAGTTACTTCAAGCGGCTGGGATGAAGAAAAAAATCTCACCGGTTCAAAGTGTCCTCTCGATCTGGGGAAATGAAGGTGAGTGGAATACAAAATAATAGAAAGAGGGTCAGCAAAAAATCTCGGAAAATACAAAGCCCAAAATAAAGCATTGTTTCAGCTCTTTCTCTGGGGGGAATCCGAGCTCCCGAGAAGAAGAAGGCGAAAACATGAATCAAGAGGCACACAATCAAGAACATCTGAAACACGACATCGGATAAGAAGCGGGGCATACGCTCCGGGAGAAGGCGGAAGGGAAAGAGGGGGGGTGGGGGCTGGCTTTCCGATATTGTGTATCTAAAGGGAAATGGATCTAAAGACGCAAGGAATCTGCACGGAAACTCCAAATTTTTGTTCAAAGTCGGAAGTGGGGTTGGGTTCATTAGGTATTAAAGTGGAAAGCGCCGAGGCACTGCGGAGATTTAGTCGATCAGTGGCGATCGGGGTTTGGCAAAAGCGGGATTAGAAAAACAGACTGTCGAAAGAAAAGCAAGCCAGAACATTATGATAGGCGATGATGACCGAGGAGTGTAGCTGGGATTGACAGGTTAAGTAAAAAAGTAGCAGATACATTTTGAAGGGGGAAGAGCTCAGCGGGGAGGGAAAAGAAAATCCGGAAAAAGGGAACTACCTGACTAGCATCACGAAGGGGAGAGTATCAGACAACGGATATCTTCTAGCAATCACTCGTGCACCAAGCAGTGCTTCAGACCTCCTAAAGGAGGACGTTAAAGGGAGTGACGCAAACCTGCCACTGCTTCCGGGGAGTCATGATGCAGAAGAGATTAATAATGGACGAAGTGGTCACACGCCAGGCTAATGCCGGAATGCTTGACGGACAGAACGAGGCGAATCGACGCGACCGAAGAAGGGCGGGGAACGAAAAAGCTCAATCGACCGGTTTGGGTACTGGGCGGTATACGAGTCAGTCAAACCTGAAAGGAAAAAATAAAGAAACACTATCTTCTCAACCAAGGCCGAAGGGGGGGAAACGAAAATCAGGGGAAGAAAGAGAGACTCAAAAAGTTGAGGAGTAAAAGGATGTGAAAAGAAATGAAGGGGACGGGTCAAAAACGATTTTTTTTCGGTGCACTTGCTTGTGCAAGGGATCGGGGGGGGGTCGAAGAAGCAAAGAAAAAAGACGGGCAGGTGCTTTTGGAAGGGGGGGGGTCAACCGGCCCCACACACAAGATTCGGCGGAGGACCGAGAGGGGGAAAAGAATGGACTCGTTCTGAAAAAAATTTCAAAATTCCGCATCTAAGGCGTGTGAACAGAGTCAGGGAACACATTACGAGGGCTAAAAACGTGAATGCTCTACTGCAAGAAGCATTTGGACCGAGCAAAGGAAGGCCGGTTTGAAAGGAAACCGGGATTAGGTATTTGGGAGACGGGTTAGAAGCCAAATCTGAAGTTCAAGAGTCCGGATGTGAAAGTCCGGTAACGAAGAAGTGGGGGGGGGAGGGGTTAGGGGGGTGGAACCTAGAGTCACGCGCTGGCTTCGGTGTATCGGCTGAATCTTGACGTCCAAACCCAAACCCCCCCCCGAAACCGAATCAATTCGGGAGGAAAATCGATAATTATACTCAAGAGAAATTGGCTGTCGCTTTTTGCTGATCGACTTATAGAACGCCTGTACATCTATCAACAATCAGCTGATCAAAAGCGGGAAAGGCACAGGCCGGAACTTCTAGAGATTTGAGTAAGACAAAGAACAATTAGTCCCGAGGCCAAACCAAAAACCTTTGGGGACCGTGAGGCGGACGCAGCCTTCTGAGAAAGGGGGGCATTCTCCGAACGGCACCATGGGTCCACAAGACGGAAGGGTCCCAATCGGAGCGGCCAGAGAAAGGAGTCACGGAAAGTCGGTAAGGAAAAGCGGTAATAGTTTGGCGCATAGAGTAGGGGGCTTTAATTTGTCGTCTTGTTTGCCACCTGCTGTTTAGGGGAGGGGGAGATCGGATTAACAACAAAAGGACAGAGGAGTAAACAATTCTGCGGGAACTTGCTGGCAGAGTCCTATTCCGATTCGAGAAAAAACCAGGGTGAGTTAGATAGGCTCACTAGGTCCCAGGAGAGCTGCCCTTTGAAAAAATTAGGAGGTAGCAATGGGGGAAAGGAGGAATGAGGAAGACGCACACGGCGTCACTGTACGATTACAGTCAGCGCAGAGGTACAAAGTTACTAAAAGGCCCCAGAATGGGGGGGGGGAGACGTGGGGAAAAGACGGCAAGCCGGGATATCTAAGGAATTGTATTATCAAAGGCCTGTCGAAAAAAGCTTCACGGCGGCGAGAGGAAGGAAAAAGCGGGCAATCGAAATCAACCAGGAACGAAATGGCCGAGGAGTTCTGATGAGTCGCACTTGTCTTAATGATAAAAGATTTAGGGGTTTTAACCCTGGGGCCAGACTATAAGAACCGAAAAGTGAAGGATCAAAAAAAAAGGGGAGGCAATGCGAGAGCTCCTCTCGAATTCAGGTGCGATCTGGATTCAAAAGCAGGAGTGAGATGCTTAAAGGGGGTTCATTTAGTCTTCGAGACTTAAGAAAAGACAATACTTCGTCTGTGCAGTGGTATATTGCGGGAAAAATAGTAAAGATTGGGGAAAAGAGAACGCTGGCGGACACAAACTCCCATCTCCCCTTCCGGATGGTTTCGAGAAAAGAAGTGGACTATCAGGAAAGTATTACTAATTCTCTACATAGTAAAAAATATAGGGCGCAAAATTAGGCAATTGGGGGA
>Ga0179591_1363324_pt1 | contig 11802 bp, 9 predicted proteins | sample CZOMad2_1_08_16f_FD_182891 | JGI IMG/M metagenome (GOLD analysis project Ga0179591, IMG submission 182891) | Vadose zone soil fungal communities from Angelo Coast Range Reserve, California, USA - CZOMad2_1_08_16fungal (PacBio error correction) | ecosystem: Environmental > Terrestrial > Soil >...
GGCCGGCAGGCTTCGAAAGTGGAAGAAAAAAAGGCCGCCTGATCTTGTATCACGAGAGAGTGTCTTAAGGGAGAGGGGGGAAACCATTGCGGGGCTAGACTGGTAACCAAAAGCAGGAACCCCTCTTCTGTCTTCTCACGGAAAAAGAAAGAGTGGCCCAGCCGATATAAAGACTGGGAAAGGGATATCCCGCTAGACGGAATCAGCCCGCAAGGATCCAGGCTTCCAGGGGATGGGGGGTGATCGGAGGGGGAGCTGGAGTGTCCTTTTATCGGAGAGGAAGGAAGGTGTCCATGAAGAAGGAGGGGAGGCGTAGACACTCCGGCCCAGTGTCGATGAGTAGTCAGGGGGCTGAAAATATGACAAACACCGGAATCGCAAAATCAAAGAGAGAACTTCCTTCGCGGGACAGAAAAAGGGAAAGGAGGAGTGGGTCAGAAATGGGGACAGCCAGAACCCCATTAAGGGAGAATATGGGAGAAGTTTGGCAAAATCAAGCGATAATCGAGAGCCAGACCGCAGAAACATATAGATCATGGGCCCAGCGGAAGAAGGTTACGTCTATGTATTAGCAGAGAAGGAGGACAGATAGTCGAAGGGACGCGTAAACAAAAAAAACTCTATCACAAAAAGGTCGCCGTGAGCAGAGACGAAAAGGGATTTTCGGACACATAGATCAAAAGAGATGATACGTATCGATGAGAGAGAAGCCTAAGGGAATGGGGGACGGACGGTTCAGAGCGCACAGCGTCGTCTCGACGCACGCTTGGAATTGGTGGCGTAAGCCAGCAAGCTCGGGCCACCGCCTGAGTTGCCAGAAGAACTTTTAAGCGTGAAAGGAAGGAAAAAAAAGGAGGGCAAATTGAAAAAGCTTGGTGGAGGGGTGGTCGCCATAAGACTAGGAAAGACGCGGGACGGCACAAGAGCTTGTCGGCGATTGCTTGGAGGAACGACTTGGAGGGGGATCTATCAGTCTAGCGCGACCCACGGGGGGGCCGGAAATTGCATTGGGTACAGTTTTTTTGAGAAGGCGCGAAGTCCTTCAAAGTGCCTTGGCAGAGAAAAGGCAAACTTCTAAGGGAAAGAAGAAGGGGGTACTGAAAACTTGCCGGTGAATGGACTCCAAGAACCAGCGGGAGGAGACAGGGGTAGGAACGTTTATCGGCAAGACCCATGTTGCTGAAAAAGCCAGCGGCCGATAAGAGGGCAGAGGGAGGGGAGGTCTAAGGAAGGAACGGACTTCCTTGGGGGAAAAAGGAGTTAAAAGTAGAGAGAGGAAATAGCGTTGGTCGCTGGACAGACAAAAGCCCGCGAGGGCGGGGCATTACTGCCGAGGTAGGCGCAAGGTATCTGGCAGAAAAGTTTTTGCAAAGCAAAACGATTTTAGAGCCTCCGAGGCGGGGTCGACAAGCAGGGGGGGGAGGCTTTTTTGCGGGAAGGGGGGAACTCCTATTAAAAAAGCAGGAAGCAAGGGTTCGGGGGAGGGAGCGCCGGGGGTTTTCGGGCCGAAGACGGGGTGTATGAGGAGGGGGCCTCCGGGGAGAGACGGGGGACTTTAGAGGAAGAAGGCCGAAGGGTTGAAAAGAATCTCAAAGGGCGTAGATCAAAAGGCAATCCGACAAAAAAGGGTTGAATAAGGTGCAAGAAGAAAGGGAAGCTTCCCGAAGGGAAAAAAGACGGAAGGGGTCTCAATGGCAACGGGGATTAAGAGGGGGGGGAAGGCCAAAGGTCCTGTACGGGGTTTTTTGGTGCAGGAGTAGAAAAATCATCTACTGGTAAAAGGGTGATCGCCTTTTAGTAGCCAGAAAAGGAGGGAGCGCGGAATATTGGCAAAGGAGAAGCCGATGGGTCTCGAATGGTATTCAAGGGAGAGAGAAACATTGTGGCCTTCCCGCTCGAAGCGACGGCAGGAGGTGTACGGTAGAACAGCACTGCGGAGGGAGCAGCGTGGGGGAACTTCGGCAGAACTCCACACTAACAGTAGGGTGGGGAGGAAGAATTTGGCACCGAAGCAGCCGGCCATTCGCGCGGCCTGCATAAGAGAGGATAAGAAAAACGAGCGACGATTCTAAAGGAAAACGAACAAATGGAAGTGAGAGGATACTTACTAAGGAAGGAGAGACCTCGAAGGGCCTAGAAGGAGGTAGGAGGCGTCCAAGAGAAAGGCGCTGGAAGGGGAAGGCGCCGGTTCAGGGGAGGGAAGAAAGCGCAAAGACTCACCGCTCACAATGAGAAGAATCCGCTACAACCAAAAGGGCCGTACAGGCCCGTTGGGCTGGTCAAGAGAACAGAAACACCTGAAACCCAAGGAAGCATCTCCGTATTCCGTAGAAAAAGGCTGCGCTGAAAGAGTCACTTCATTGGGGAGCGGCGCGGTATCACAGTCGCTTTCGCCCGCCGGAAAGGGGCTCTCCCGCCCCGCTTAAGAGAGGGGAAGACTGGAAAGAGACAGAAACACAGACCAAGTCGGAAAACGCCAGAGCGAACCCGCTAGGAGACGATTCTTCGGTCAGGATTGAAAAAGGCACAAATGGAAAATCAGATTCGTGGGGGGGTGCCTATCCTTCGCAAAACCCTTCCTCCAAAGAGACCGGAGCAAACGATCCTGGATACAACGGGCATAACGCTTGAAGGGGGCTAAACGGCGTCCTGGCGGTCAGAAGAAAAAAAAGTCAGAAAAAAGAAGGCGCTAGAAAAAGCAGGGGACTGGGTTCAGTTAGTACGAAGCAGAAGAAAATGCGCCCGCACAGGGGGGGCGTGGATTATCTCTTGGGAAGGAAGATGTTCTGAAGTACGGCTGATGTATCTCAAGAATGGGGGGGATATTTAGGAAACCACGGCAAGTGGTATACCTAAAGGGAGAAGAAGGGCTGCAGCCTATCCGCGAGGACCGGGGGTTAAAAAACAGAAAAAACAAAAATGATCCACTGACTATATGGAAGGACTTCCGAACGTAGGCGGGGGGAAAATCAATTACAAGAACCCAGGGGTAATCCTGGAGGGCAGGAGAGCCGCCCGCCCGCGTTCCTCTCCAGAGAAGAAAAAGACAAGGAGAGCCGTAGCTTGGTGGAGGGAGAAAACGGAAAACGGCCGCTTCGAAAGCGGCAAGGGCACTTAGGAGGAAGGTCACCTGAGAGGAGGGGAATCAAAAAGGGACGCGACGCGGGAGTAACACCACGCAAAAACAATTCCAGCGTGGATATGTACTTGCCACGAGGACTGCGGCGCAGGTGGAGAGGGAACAGCAAATCTGGATTCGAAAAAGAAGTGGGCATCGATCATAGGCTTGCATTAGATGGGCACACTCAACAACGGATCAGTCTATGCCTCCGGCTAAATGGGGAATAGACGTTTGACAGTCTAGGGAGGAGGAGGAACAATAGAGGGGATCTATGCTGGGTGAAATAATCTAATAAAGGCGGCCCATGAGAAGTATGTAGGGACAGGGAAAGTTTTGTGTTCAGCAGATTTAAAGGGAGAGGAGTGCACCCCATGATAGCGAAAATCGAGCCCCATGGGGTATAAAAAAGGAACCCCCTCAGGGAAGTGGTGCTTGGGGGACAGAGAGTACTTTTCAGGCCAAGAATTGGGAGATAGAGCTCCGAGCTGAGGGGACAGGGTGCGAGTTTTAATACCGCGCAGCGGCTCTACCCTGGGCCGCGGACGGAGAAGACAGAAAAGAAGGATGTAAGGGCCACAGGAGAAAAGGTAAGAGGAAGCTACGAACTCGCACGACTATCCCCCCGCTGCCAATTTCTGAACAGGGATACGCGGGAGTGGGGACCCGGGGGAGGAGATAAAGACAGCTTCTAAGACAAAAGGGGATTAAAACGCAAGGGGTCAGCATGAAAAAGGATGAAGCACCGAAAAGCTTGGAAGGAAAGACTAGAAAGTGGTCGACCTTTTCACTTCACGGAAAAACTAAACGGAAGAGGACAATCAAGGGGAGGCCAAGGGGGAGGACATGGTGGACAGGCACAGTCAAGCATCTCTAGAAAACACAAACGGGGGGAAAAGATAATTCCTTCAGTCAGGGGCGAATGGGAAGAACTGCCGCCCGAATGGAGGGAGAGGAGATCAGGTGCTACGTCTAAATGACCAGGAGAGGAGCCATAGGGGGGAGAAGTGAAAAAAAAAAAGGAGCTTCGGGGAGGAAATCAGAGTCCATTCTCAAAGAGGGGAAGTCCGTCTTAATCTCGTCATAAGCACAGAAAGGGAATATCCCGAAAGAGAAAGCCCTCCCAAGGCGTCCGACATCCTTCAAGGTGGGGGAAGACTTCGTAGAGGGTTAAGTTCGGAGCGGACCGAAATTGTCCAGTACAGGGAGAGGGAGGTTCATCTCCGTAGACGTAGAGAGAAACCAACCTCACCCGGCAAACTGAGAGCAAGGGAAAAAAAGCGAAAAGAGGTTCGATCAAGGAAGGGCAAGTTGTACAAGGTGCCGTTGGGTAGGAGGGTAATTACCCCAAAGAAAAGGAAAGGGGAGGCGAATAGGAGGGCGGTCAATATAATCGGAAGAGCCAAACCTGGACCGACGTCTCGCAAGATATCATAGGGGGGAAAACCGGGAAATTAGAAAGAAGAATGCGGTATGAAAATAAAAGGTACACGAAGGGCCGCCATATGCCGGAAAATCGAGGCCACCAGGTCGCCGGCGGCATAAACTAGGCGGGAAAGGGGAAATAGAGAATAAGTCGAGAAAATCTACCGAGAAAAGGAGAAAAAAAGAAGAGGGGAAGGCCAAGAGGAAGAAGGGAAGAAGCACAGCGTTGCCCTATTAAAGGACTCACAAGGGTTAAAGGGGGACGTAGGCTCTTATGGAAAGCGAGCCTGGAAGATTACTCCTCCACGAAGGAGGTTCCCTGCATGACAGTTCGAGAAACGAGAAAAAAAGGGGAGTTGCGCCATAGAAGATGAATAAAGACGGACTTAAGACTATCTTGTCTGCGGAATCTGGGGGAAAACAGATTGATCTAAAGAGAGGTAGAAAAAGGAGAAGTTAGGGGAAATGATTTGGTCGGGGATCAAGGGGGAGACTTCCATATTAGGCCTTAAAGGGGGTGAAAGGGCGCTGCCACTGCTGAAAGCAAGGAAAAAAAAGAAACTATGTCCGGTACAGAAAAAAAAGGGGGAACGTCGCGAGAAGGGTCACTCCCATCTGGGAAGAAATTTGCGTTCCGGGAAGGGGGAGGAAGTTTAGCAAAAAAAGTGGGGTAAAAAATCGGGGCCAAATCAAGAGGTCCGTCGTGGGGGAAACGGGGAAAAGTACGAGAAGGGCGCGCAGGGATTGTCGCGGCTATAGGGTGAGGGTCGTGACCGCCAGGCAGGAGAAAAAAGGGGGAAGGCAATTTCGCGCCGTTAGCAATGGCCAGGATTTTGGGACTCGGCAAAGGGGAGCGGCAAGGGGGGGGGGGGAAGGCTGAGAACACAACCGACGTTGCCAGGGGGGGAATTGTGGGAAACGGCAGTCGAAGACGAGAATGGTGCTTGCTGCGGGAGAGGAACGGGTCGGTTTGGAGAGGGACCGGGGGGCGGGTCCGGCAACGCGGAGGAAGGAGGGGCTGCGAGCCAACCAGGGCGAAGCTTATAGCACAGGCCCCGAGAAAAAGAAAAGGTGACTGGGAAAGGAGCCATGACGGACTCCAAAGAGGAAAAACTGTACGGGTGCAGAGAAAGGGGGACCTGAAAGGACTCGGGGGACCGGCAAGGGGGTTGGGTGGGTCTTCTCGCAGAGAAGAAAGGGTTACTGGGAGAAGGTGAGCTCTTGGGGGTGGGGGGGAGTTCGAAAGTCCTGCGAACGGTCAGTTAAATCCTGGAGGGGAACGCTAAGAAGCAGGAGGGCCTGTACGGGTCGGAAAGGTTTCGGAAATTCAGGGAAGGGGACTATCTCGGAGGAACAGTGGGCTTGAAGCAAATGTAAAAATAAGGGAGCTTCGTCAGCGAGGGGATCAGTTCCAACTTGTAGCGAGATCCGTTTCACGGAAAAGGGCAGATCTACACAACAAAAGAGGAAGGGAAAAGAAATAGGGAGGAAGGGGCCACGATAGAAAACCATCTCTAAAAACCTGTCAGAAGAAGGACATGAATCATCAATTGCGAATGCAAGACGACGCTCTAACCAAGTCTCAAGAAATCTACGGGTCCTATCGACGTAGAGGGAGGGCCCTAGGCGCGGAAGGCTGCGCTGGACATACCGTTGCCTGAAATAACCGGCGCCAACCTGAAGCGCAAAGGAGATGAAAAGCTACTACAAAGGGACGGAAGGGGGACCCGGGAGGAAAGAAGGAGAAGAATACGCCCTCGAAAAAAGTGATCCGGAGGGTCTTCCATTCGGCGTGGGGGCCGAGAGTGGCTTATCGGTGACAGGTATAAAGAATGGATGTGCGGGCAGGAGAACTCGCCAAAACTTCCCGGAGACGGGGAACTAAGGGGGGGGGGAAAGAGACACCAAATCTGTGCTATTAAAAAATCCATCTGAACCCGCTAGCCAGAACCGGACGGCGTCTTTATTAGGTAAAAAGGGGCCCACCTTCAGATAAAATGGGGGGCTAGGGTAACCAAATCTTCTGAATTGAGCCAGGGAAGGGGGAAAAATCCCGCTTGAAAAACGCAAGCTCGAATCCTAGGGAAGAAGCCTTCCTTTGTCACAGGACACTCTCTAAGAAGAAGACGCCCAAGGTCCGGAAGTTTACTGCACCTAAGGGCCGAAAAAATAGGGCCGCATGAGGTCACTGGGTGTAGCCAAGTGCCGGAAACGGTCTTCAGTCACGGGATGAGGGAAAAGAGAAAAGTTGGGTTTAAGTGGGAGAGAAAACGGCAAGTACACCCGTAAACTCAGATTCTCAAATTCTGAGGAATCTCCGTGTACAAAAGAAAAGGGGAAAGAACTATATTGAATGCCAGGCCCTGAAGGAAGAGGAAGGAAAAATTGAGAATAAAAAGGCCGCAGAGGAGAGCTCCAGAGGAAGATCGCACGCGCCAGTTTCCGAACAAAAAACTCAACGAAGTTCTCCTCGCGAAGGGTGGCAAGGATCTGGCCCAAAAAAAAAAAGGAAGAGGACGGACCATTAGGATCAGCAGTTCAGAATGAAAAAAGGACGTGAGTGCAAACTGCCGGGGAGATACTCCCACCCGAAGCCAAATTTCAAAGGGCCGAGGACGAGCCCGCGCTGCGGGGCGGGAGTCACATCGCGAGAAATGGGAACGATCGATCATAGCTCTTATATGCCGGGCACATCGACGTCCATCTGCAAGAGCACTGGGGAAGAGAAAGTTTCCGGTAGCGGAGGCATATCTTTCCGCATATAACAAAATAGTCAGGAACTACAGTTCAGGGAAAGAGCTAGGCTCGAATTAGGGGAAACAGGGGGTTTAATAAAGGATCGCGGATTAGGGAAAAAGAAAAGAAGAGAATCCCTTACACCGGGGGGGGGGGAGTCTCTCCAGAAGGAGGAAAGAAGGGGAAAGTTAGGGACCCTGAAGGAAAAAAAGGGCTTCGAAGACCGAAGGCCTCGTTCGGGAGATTGGAATATCTTGCCCTCTCAAGAGACCTTTCCGCGATAAGATCCTACCAAAGGATTACTACCGAAGACGGCCCTCTGGAAAGAAAGGACAGAGGGAGAATCACCGCAAGAGGCAGGAATTTCGTTCCACTGAAAGAAAGGGGCTGCGCCGTGAGAGACGGGCTATAGAAGGATAGGAGGAACGAGTACTACTTCTGGAACGTTTAAACAGACCGCGGCTGTTCCGACCGAAAAGGGGGGGGAAAAACTTCCGCCTGGTGAAGAATGGTAAAAGACACTTCTCCGGCCGCAACAGGACATAATCTCATTTATCAGCGGAAAGTGTGCTGAAAAGTGGAGACGGCATCATCTCAGACAACAACTGAGAAAAGGGGGATGGACCGGCCGGCAGGGCGCGAACGTGGAAAAAAGGAAGAATTGGAGCCGCTGCATCGAAGGGGGGCGAGGGCAAGGGGGAGGGACAGGTGCGCTGCGAAGCGTGAAGTAAGCTGGGTGTCAAGGCTGACAACCGCGGGTCGAAGAAAGGGAAAAAATCCCGCTTTCCAAAAAGGAGGAAGAGAGGAAGATCCATGAATGATAAGCCAAGAACGATCATCTCACCTCTTAGAAGGGGGGGGGGAAGGACTTCAAAGAAAGCGGGGGAGGTTATAGGAGAGGGAGGGCTTTTATGCGGAAGGGGGAGCCCGTCACGCTGTTTGAAAAGGAAAAGAGAAGAAGCAGGCTATATCCGCCACGCGTAAACATATTAGGCGGGGGGAACGATATTCCAAGGCAAACTCGGGAAGGGGGAGTCGCCATTAGTGCGAGAAAGTCCAGGGGAGAGGGCAGCAAAGTAAAAGGGAGGCCTTTGGGGAAATGAATGGCGACCAAAAAGAAATTTGAGGGAAGACTAAGGATATGATGAAACAAAAACCGTCTCCGGGACTTAAATGCTCATATAGAAGGGGACCCAGCTGGACGGAGTGAGTGGCCATACTTGTCCATCAGATGTAACGAAGGAATCCATAAAACGGGTCCTATTCCACCAGCCTCCATCTGAGAAGGGACGTTTTCCACGGAAGAAAAAGGGATCTATCGTGCAGGAGAGAATTAAAGGGAGCAAAGAGACGCACGTGCCGCCGCATAAAACAAAAAAGTCAAACCTACTCTGGATTAGGAGGCGGGGCGGAGGCTCGCTTAACCCGGCAAAGGGGGGGGATCTCACTCAGAAAGAGGGGGGGGAAGGTCGGCCCTGGAAGGGAGGGGGGAACAATGGTCCTCCGAAAAGGAATTGTTCCTTTGGTGGGGGGGTCGAACATTCCTCGAAACGACTGAGAGAGGAAGAGCAGGTGCTTGTCTTGGGTCCGGGGGAAAAAACGTCTTCTATCGCGCGGGGAGAGAGGAACAAGGTAGCGGATTGCTGTCCAAATGAAGTTGTTGGGAAGGGGGGCGCTCTCCGCGGCTGAAGCCATAAGGGGGTGCTCTCTCCAACGGATCGGCCGCAAGCTTAGAAGGAAGGAAGGATACCAATCAAGGGAGAGAAATGAAAAAACAACTACCCATCTTTCGATAAGAATGAAGACTGTCCAAGGGGTAGACGGAATGAACACCAATTGGAGAAGAATATCCAATCCTATAAGGCGTCGAGTTTGAGGGCGTCGTCCGCTTCCAGGAACACTGAAGGAAAGGGGAGGAGGGGGAAAGGTGCTCTAAACTTTATGCGTTTAGTACTGAACTCCATTAATGGAGATAAGGAAGCCGAGTTATGCGATCAAGGACGTCGGTGGAAACTCTTTAAATTGGAGGGAAGAGGTGGACAAATTAATTAACCAAATCCTCCTAAGGTTGAATGGCAGGGGGGGGAACTTCCATAAGGGAAAGAAAAAGAGAGGCGGTGGATGGCTATCTTGGTGCTCCTGTTTTCCGTGGTGGGTGGGGTGAGTCAAAAGGTTTCTTTGTTGCCGGCCGGAATCGGAGGGAGATACGAATGTCTTAAAAGTCATGTCCGCTAAAGAAGAAAAATATTCAGACCTCCTATAGAAAAAATGATCAGCGCCGAGTCAGAAAACCGACGGCGATTGACTGAGGAGAGACGGAAGGGGGGAAGTACCGAGGCCAAAAGGGGATGAGGTACGACGTTGGGGGTAGTGTTCATCTCAGGATGGGGAAGGTGGGAAAAATTGTATTCTAATGGCGGACTAAGGGGAAGTCGAAGAGCTCCCTCTTGAAAGACGAAGCCGTCGTTGCGGAATAAGGAGGTCGATAAGTGATTAAGAAGCGAAGCTAACCTTCCATGGTAAGCTCCTCATCCTAGAATGCGACTGGGTTGTGGCAAAGAGCGTTCTGCATTTCCGGGCCTGCGCGACGGGAAAACGAGCGCCGTGGCCACTGCCATCTCGCAGAAAAAAAAAAAGGAGGAAAAAGGAGTAGATAGGGAGACGCGGCAAACGGCCGCCCTTCGAGCTGCCGCTAAACTCAGAAGGCGACTAAGGGCGACCGGCGCGGACCAAGTAATTGAGAAGGAATTTCCGCCATTCGCTCGGGAAAGCAAATCCTCTTCGCGAAGAAAGAGGAGAGGGTAAGGCGATCCAGGCGAAACGACAGGACACGCTCAAAAGGGAGAGGGCGCCCGCCTACAAAAAAAAAGGAAGGAAAATGAAATTTGGAGGAAGCTCAAGACGACAGGGAGGAAAAAACGAGCGCCAGAGAAGAAGGAACCATGGACGCTAATGACGTGAGGGGATGGCTCCTTTTGCGAAGGATCGGTCTTCGGAAAGGAAGGAAAGACAACGCGTTCCCGTCGAGCAGTCGGAAAAAAGGCAAAAACTCCTACACAACCTGAAAAAACGAAGGCCAAAAACTTAGCCAACAGGCGATCGTCTTGAGGAGGAGAGGGGGGAAGGTCACAAAGGCCAAGGCAAAAAATCTGTCCTTTTTGGTAAGATCGTCCAAATACGTCAAGGGAGCAATCGAGCCTAGCCGAAAAGAATGTCCATGCTCACTGCGCAAGACAGGGAAGGCCATCTAGGAGATGCTGGGTGACGTCACTCTCTAACTCCAAAGCTCTTCTCGCAAACCAGTTCCAGTCAAGGGAAGGGTTAAGAAGAAATCGGTACAGCACGAGGGGCGGGGATAGCCAATTGGTTTGAAGGGAGCAGAAAAAAAAGGGGTCCAGGAGATTTCACAAGATTGTAGTTGAGGCGCGACAAACTTCACGTGTATGAAAAAGCCTCTACAGAGGAAGACAAGGGCTTAAAAGGAAAAGCCGGTCAAATTTCAAACGGGAGTAGGAGGGGGCTTGAAATCGCGGAGAGGGGGGCGAAAAAAAATAACGCCAGCTTCCGAGGACGAGGAGAGAACTAAATCGCCGCCGACATCGCATCCCGCAGACGGCCGCGCAACGATTCGAGGAATCGGGGAAACCAGCGGCCTAGGGAGAAAACAGCTGGAACAGGGGAGGTCATGGGGAGACGAAGTGAAAAAGGCGATTATTGTAGATCACATGGACGGGGGACTGCGGCGTTGTGGGGAGGGTTGGTTTTTTTGTTAGAACGAAAGAAGACGCCAATCACGTTGAAGAGGAAGAAGGCCCCCTCTTTCTTCTTCCAAAAATCCGAGGAAGGTGGGAAAGGGGACTCATAGGACGTCGAAATAGGCCCGGGCACATATAGAAGGTCGTTATAAGGGCCTCCGGCAAAAAATGGGGGGGAAAACGTTGCCATGAAGGAAGACATATAAAGGTCCCCGCATCTATAGGGCAATATCCGAATATCTACGCTGAAGTAGAGAGAGGGGGGAGAATTCACTGGGGGTTTTCAGAGAGGAAATGGCAAAGCCAAGGGAAATATATCGATAGTCATGGGGGTCTGAAGGATACTCCGGAGGCCCTCCGTCAGGTGTGGGTAAAAGAGACCCAAGGACGTGATCGAGAAGGTATCGGAGAGAAAGTAGAGAGGTGGGGCCTGGGGATCATAGAGGGAGTGGATCTCGAACGCAAGGAAAGGGATCTGGCAGAGAAGCCCTCAAGGATGTTCCACGAGAAGGGCGCGGCCGGGGATAAAAAAAAAAGATTAAAAGACGCGAGAAACGCCATCTGGCTTCCAAACGGCGACGAGAGGATATCCTTTATCTTTCTGCTATCCTCTCGCTATGGAGGGAAAGAAGGAGAAAAGATGTATTGAGAGAGGCGGGCAATAAAATCTTTTAAGGAAAATCAACTGGGGGGGGGGTCTCCCTTCGAAGCCGTGAAAACGAGAACAGAGAGAGCGCACATTAGGCCAATTTTTCTGCCAAGGGAGAA
>Ga0179591_1382598_pt1 | contig 11802 bp, 9 predicted proteins | sample CZOMad2_1_08_16f_FD_182891 | JGI IMG/M metagenome (GOLD analysis project Ga0179591, IMG submission 182891) | Vadose zone soil fungal communities from Angelo Coast Range Reserve, California, USA - CZOMad2_1_08_16fungal (PacBio error correction) | ecosystem: Environmental > Terrestrial > Soil >...
AACTCGGGCCCAAGAGGGCTACAAGCTTCATCGGGACCGCAGAAGATTTCGTCTCGGAGCCGTTGATCGACGTCGGGAAGCTCTTCTCGCCCTATTTCTAAGCAGAACGAAGAAGGCTATTGTGCGTAACCGAAGGATCTAAATCAAGGGGAGGAAAAAACATTGAACGGCAAGACGGCATGACCCGCAAGCGACAGGGTCAAGGCGAGATCGCCGGCGAGTGGGATCAAAACGCATCCACTCAGGTACGCGAAGAGGACCGCTCCCGGAAGAGGCGAGATATCTGCGTTTCCTCACCTTGACTCAAATAAGCAGACGGTCTGAAAAGAGATCCCGATGCTCCGCCTAAAACCAGTCGAACTGCCAAGCAGGGGAGGTGCGGCGACGCTGGCTAAGAGGAATCCGGAGAGGGGGCGGCGGGAGGAGAGAAGAACGAGAGGTAAAAACGTGGAGGAACCCGCCTGGGCGAGAAGATAACGAGCGGAATGCCCTCGCCTGAAGAGGACCCTGAATGCGACACGCAAACATCGTACATCTCTATAAGAAGGCCGGGCGAAATGAAGCCAGAAGTAGTCGATCATATCCGGCCGATTCCGCCTCTGGGGGAGGAGGAAGGGGAGTCAAAGTGTCAAAAAAAACACACCACCAGGTCGAGAAATTGATATCCTCAGATGACCAGAAGGCAGAGATGTCAGCTGAGCATGTGACAGCGACGATCAGAACCAAACGCCGAGGAACGATGAATGACCACGCGGAGTAAGGACTCTGTCGCGGGCAGCAGAGTCCGACTTGCCGGGCTCGGGGACGCAGTGAGAAAATTACCGCCAGCGTTGGGTACGCGATATGCCGGAAAGGGATCAAGCGTAAGCTAGGAGGGGAAGAAGCGTGATCGCCGTGGTAACCGAGATAGTATCAGGAAGGTCGATAAGGACTCCTTCCCGACGCAACCTAGGGAACCGTAGGGCGGCCGTAGGTGAGTCGCCGTCATGAAAACGGGCCTCCTTGCCGCAATCAAAGAGTGGGAGGTATGCAGGGTAGCGGTGCCAGGATTTCTCCGCTCAGGTAGCCAGATGACGTCCTCTGGATCACAGAAAAGGATGCAAAAAAAATGGGAAGTCGACATAGGCGGGACACGAGCGGGAGGCGCGAAGTATCACCTGGTCATTGAACTGGAAAAAGTGAGACCCACGAATTTGAGATTCAAAACAGCCATGGGTGCCCGCAAAGGTCGATTGAGGGGACTGTCTTGGGAGAGAAGGAAGGTTCGCAAAGGGGGGGGCAGACCAAAGAAAAAGGGGGAGGTGGGAAGTCTTGGGATCAGCGATCAACAAATCTCAGTTGTCCTTGTGAAGGCAGGATTGAACCCGAACGTAGCCGGTCGGTGACAATGGCCACCGAAATCCGTGTAGGCGCGGTTTAAGGATTGCCGTGAACTGCCATAGACGTGAGGCCGATGCTCTGTGTCGCGTCACTCACTCTCGAAGTAGTGCTCGCGGCCCCCGGGATGTTGAAGGGGGTACGGGAGCGGAATAAGAGGTTCTCGTCCTCCTCTACCAGCGAAGAAAAGTGGGTATGGAGACTCCGGGATGAGAAAGCCGGAGGCAATGCCCTCAAGAACATCAAAAGAGGGGAATTCGCGTCGCGGCATTGGAACGAATTGCTGGAACGCTCTTTTGATAAGAGGAAATGGGGCATCGGGATAGCAAGTGGGGGGGGGAGAGTGTCGGCGATGGCTGCAAGGGGACCGAAGGGGGAAAGCCCCCCGCAGGGGAAATGCGAGAGGGAAGGGTCAGAGGCAATCAATGATTTGGGTTGACGAACCACGCGAGGGGTGCATGGGATAGGTAAGAGAGGATTTGCGCGCGGGGGAATGGGAAAAACACGCCCGCGATTCCGGACATTGGAAAAAGAAGGTGGGGAAGGGACTGGCAGCTGTGCGAAAGACTGAGCGCTGAGTAGGACGAATGAGATCGCAAGGGGCGTCGGCGAACGGCACGGAGGGCCCATGATAGTTGGACGGCGACGGGGGGAGCTGCCGGAGAACCTATTTACAGAAAGGAACAAAGTCTAGGAGAAACCAGGAAAGTTCGAAGGGGTACCCTGGCTAGGGGGTTAGCTGAGGGGGGGGGGGGGGGGGGGTCCAAATCTTTGGTCCAGGGAACATTGAATCGGAAATGACGGAATGAGGGAACCAGCTTCTCTAAGGATGTTGTCCACACGATAGGTTCAGAGTCATCGAGGGCCGCAGCTGAAAATCTCGATCAACACCAAAAGGGAAAGGTGACACGAGGAGGCGAGGACTCGAAACCGGCAACAGAGCGGACTTAGTCATCGGAACTTTCCACGATTAAAAATCCGGGGGAAAATTGGGGAAAAAAGCGGCGGGATCAAACCTATAAGGGGAAATGCGAGCCAGGAAGCATCGCGTGGCTTGCTCGAATACCTAGTGATGGGCAAATCCGCAGATGGGCAAGCAACGTCATAACGAGTTGCCCCTTGGGAGATCCGGGGGGGGGGGACGCCAAATCTAATCTCGTTCGGCAGCGGGGTCCTTGATGTGCTGGGGGGAACCTGATGCGAAACGAAGGAGGGTCGTCCTACCTCGTCAATTGTCCGAATCCGGAGTGACTTTTGAACTATGGAGCTCTTAGCAAACAATGGAAAGAGACAGAACAAAATACCAATACGTTTGGGGGGAAAAAACCAATCGAGAGGAAGCCAGGAAGAGAGGCATTCCTGGCTGGACGATTCCCGGCCACAATTGGGCCACCAGAGCAAACGCCGGCCCGGTGGGCAAGAGCCAAAATAACTTATCAAGATGAACACCGAGGAAAAGCAGTGTAAAAGGAGCAGGTAAGGGCAATTCCCGGCTGCGAGTATCCCAGCAGCTTCGGCCTAGTGGTTGCCAACCTCCTATACCCGCGCGTTTATCATCGAAGATTCCCACCAAGAAAGCATGGCTCGGAGGAGAAAAGGGGAGCTTCTTCCGTATCGCCGGACACTCAGGAACGGCCTGAACGCTTAAGTCATACAGCTGACTAGAACGATGCGACCTACAGAGGGACTCAAGGGGTGATCACGAGAACAAGAGAAAATGGACAATGCGGAATAAAGAAACGTGACGTCGTCGCCCTCGAGGAGCCACTGTTGCTCCCAGTCGGCCACTAAAAGAAAGGGAAAGGACCAAGAGACGGAGCTTCCGTTCGTCGCCTCGATAAAAAATAGCAAAACGGGAGGGTCGTGGTGAAGACGAAACCGAACTTATCGGGGGAAAGAGAGCAAGAAAAGAGAAAAAAGCGGCTACTCAGAAAGCGGACATCCCCCATTTAGGGAAGGGGCGACTAACATGAGGGTGAAGGACAACGGAGACAAGGAGGAGTCTAGGAAGACGGGTTCACAATACGGAATTTCAACGACTATGCGACGAAGTGTGGTTGAATGGGCGGTGCGCTCTAACCAGACGCGTAAGGTACCGCCGAAGCGAGAAAAAAAGCATCGGCGGCAAGATCAGGCGAACCGCGAAATCAGTTGCTTCGTCGACAGCCTGTTAAAGACGGATATCAACTCGTCTCGCCTCTATGAGAGTGGGTGTACTTAGGCCGGAAGACGCATCGCTCCTCTCCTTCGTGAAGGGGGGGGCTTGACCCGTCAGACCAAAGCTCCATGAGAAGGGCAGAGGACGGCGGGGGATGTCGAACCGCGGGAGGGGGAACTGACGTTCCACTAGAGCCCGTATCGTCCGGACGCACTATTGGCGCAAGGAGAAAAGAAACATGGCGACCCTTACTGAATAGGAGAGTAAGCGGATAACTCGTGGTTCTCAGGAAGAGCGGCATGGGGAGGCGTGGCAACATGCTTAAGCCATCATCGAAGTGAAAGATGGCGGAGGGGGGGAATTTATTGTGGGGGGGAACTGAAGCAACGTCTCAAAGGCGATCGGCCTTCTGCATGGCGGCGAGGAAAAATCGCCAAATTCTGGGGTCTCCTAAACGATTAGGGGATGTGAGGAGTGTGGACGCTGGTCGAAGGCTGGCGGGGGAGAGGGCACGTAGCTGGAGGGACTTGAGAGAATGCGAAAAAGAATCGTAGAAGGATCGTGAGGGGAGGAGTGGGAGAACTTTAAGTGTTTCCCCCACCCCAGATCGCTTCGCCCTGGGCAGGAGTTCAGTCGACCGGGGGAATTCTTATTACCTTGGGTCTAAGGGGTCAAGCTTGGAGGAAATTGCGGGTTTGAGAAATCAGGGGGGAATATAAACGTAAGCGCTTCGGAGGGGGCGGCGCGCAGCATCGGGCGTAGGATACTTGCTTATAGGCGGGGGTAATACCCGCGAAGGAATCTAACTAAAGGCCTTCAGTTCAAGGGGAATTCCGTGGGCGCCATGGTAAGACCTTCTTTACCCCACGGTCCTGGAGGTAATTGCCATAGAAGCGTTCTTACGTGGGAGCACAGGAATAAAAATGTGATGGGCCGGAGATACGAGGGGAACGGGGAGACGAGACAGAAGCTTGCTGTCTAAAAGGGAGTTGGGGAAAAGAAATCAATGTTCGAGAAGAAAGGGATAAAAACGGAGATGTCCGACCTTGTCTTGAAAGAACTTCTTGCGCAGATCGCCTCAAAGAGGGAGGGAGAGGAGGGCGAAGAAAGAGTGACTTCAACATCGAAAGGGGAACATCTATCATGAGGGAGTTGATCCGGTCCAGCAAGACGATGCTCTTTAAGTCGGAATGACCCTCTCGATCCCGTAAAAGGAGTCGGGCTCTCCAATTGGACCGAAAAATGGAACAGCTAGGGATCCTCCAGGACAAGGGTTAAAGTAGATAAAGAAAAGGTCCCACCACCCGGAAGACCTGACCGTATGCAATTTCTATAGAGGGGCAGGTCTACAACCGCTGCTCAGAAACCTCGACTAAGACGGAACTATCTCCCAAGAGGAGCTCCTCCCATGCCCTAAGAGGTGGTCTATCCAAGGGCGGCGGCAGGGGGTGCTAGCACTCATAGGAGGGACTGGAAAAAAGCAGATCCCTATTACCCCGAACCGTCCGGCACGCCGGAGGAGGCAGGGGGGCTAGCTCTTAAGAAGGAGCTTCAAAAAACTGACGTAGTCCCTGGATCAAAAAAAAGATTCTAAATCGTAGCCTAAAACGTAGAAAGGACCCTCACCTCTCGGAAGGAATTGAGAATCTCCCATCTCATGAGTAAAATCTGAGATCAAGGTCGGGACTGGAAGAGAGATTAGCGATCATCACCTCCATGCAGAAGCAGGGGTTCGTTGACTTCTGAGGCAAGTTAAAAAACCTCAACGTAGGTTAACTAAAAGCCGGCATGCGATGAAAAGAGGAATCAGGTTGGGGACCCGACGATTCTAGAAAAAAGAATGTAAGGAAGCTGAAGGGCTCATTATGAAAAGGATGACGAAATCAAGATCTGTCCGGTTATCAAGATCGGGGGAACGCAGTTCCTCCCCCTTACGCCGGGTTTCTATGAAACCTAAGAAGGCTTCCCAACTATCGGGCTCTTCTCGAAGGGGATTGAAAGAGAGTGGAGCCGGGGGGGACTAAGTGACTAATTACAGAAGTGCGATCGTAACTTCAAATACGGCAATCGCTCCAAAGGTCCAGCTACATAGACGCTTGGGAAAGAAGGTGCTCGAATCAATGAACAGGTCGTCACTCTTGAAAGGAAAGATGGCCGCAGGGGAATGGATCTTTGCTATTCGCAGCTGGCGCTTATCATCGGAAACCAGGAAGAAACTTTTCGGCCAACCATGCGGAAAAACTGCCGGGAATCGGCGCGCAACACCAGGTCGGTAACCAGGCAAATTCGTCTTCGAACACCTGGAAGGGGGGGTTGTGGAACTTTTTCGTCAAGGATCGGAACCAGATTTAAAAGCTCCGCGTGATTCCTCGAAAGTAGAGCTTTCTTAAGGAGGAGAAGAAAAAAGCGTTCCGTTCACGAAGGGCGAAACTGTGCCAGGGGAGGTGCTCTCTTTGATAGGGGCCGCTAAAACCTTCATCAGTCCTTGTTCCCAGGGATGCAATCTTGAAGAGGGGACCGGCCCGAGAGGCGACGACGAAACTTCGGAGCTCTGTGCACGGGCCTGAATGTTTTCCCATGTGCGCGGCTGGTGAGACGACGCTTACGCACATCTTGGAGCGGAACGCCCAAAAAAGTTGCCAGTTCGCAGTGAAGTGTCAGTGCTAGCGACACGCAGGGAAATTTCCTTACAGAAGGGAGAGAAGGGTGTTGAATTTCCGCTCCAGAAGAACGGGGCTCTTTGGGGAAGGGGCCTAGGAACGAGGGCCGGTTTAGAGAGTGGGGCGGCTGGGGGGGAAGTTGAAGTGGAATGCTCTTTTAACCCAGGGACTGGAGTTCGGATTCTTGTAGTGTTAAATTTCCAGGAAGAAAGGGGGAGGGGCGGCTGCGAAGTGAAGGAAGGAAAACGCCAGTAAATGCCGTACAGGGGGAGAGTCCTCCAGAGAGGGTTTTCCCCCAACGGATTTCTTGTGCTTGCGAATAGGGATGCCATGGGAAAAAAGAAAATAAGGAAACCCCGCACTGCTATGCGGAGGGGGGGACCTAAGGTAGGACATTCTCCGCAGGCGTTCCTGCCGCAGGGCAAAAGCTGGAGTATACGTCACTCTCAAAAAAAAAGGGCCAGAATAGATCGAAACTTTTGGGTCGGCGAAGGCAAGAGGAGGGGCGTCATGTGGGAAGTCACAGGGGTGGGCTGGGGGGGGGGGGAGCCTCCTCATATACAACCGCCAGCGAGTACCATGCGGATCCATGGTGGCCCACCCGTCTAAAGGGGTTAGGCAGAAGACAATCTGCGCCAAAGAAGGGGAGAGGGGCAATCTGGGCAATTGAACCACGGTTCCCAAATCGTCTCCCTAAACCTTAAGTTGGGAATATTGTTTCGGGGAAAACATCCGCTAAACTCCGCGCAGCGTGCAAATCAAAAAACAAAAGGGATAGAAACGAGATATATGTGACGCTGACAATAGGAAGACAATACGGCAACAGCTATACCTGAACAAGAAAAGGCACTTCCAAAGCGGGACTGTTACCTGGAGGGGCGCGAATGGGGCCTCATCTTCTTCCTAAACACAGAAGGGGGGTCAAAAGGGGGTACGCAACGGGATCCCGACTCCGTGTCGAGAAAGAAGTAGTTCTGGGAGACGCACGCATGTCGCCTGGCACGATATACGCATCGCTGGGCCACGCAAGGAGGGATCTCATCTGCAGGGAGGGGCTCTACTACTGGGAAAATGCGGAGTCACCTCCTCGGGGGAACATTCATACCTGATCAAGGGAAGGGAAGCGCGTGGTGGAGATTCTCTGAGCTAACTCAGAACCGAGACATGAAAAGAAAAACTCAGTCGGGTGGAAACCAAAAAAATCCGTCTGGAGGGTCCATGCAAAGGGAAGGTGTCATTGCTGACTGAAAGATTAGGCGGGAACAGCCGACCATCTCCTGAAAATATGCACACTTTTTCAAACTTAAAAGACCCGCTAGACCGATTACCGCGGGTTGAATCAGCAAAAAAGGGAAGGATGCAAGTACAGTGACGGGGTTCCCCGCGAGCTATTATCATCGCAAAACGGCCCCCGTGAAGATTCCCCGGATATAAGACGGGGGCTGCTCTAGGGGGAGCTCCATCCCAACAACCGGCAGATTGCGCCTGGAATCGAGGGGACGGACATTACGTCAAACCTAGGGGGGGAAGCCAACTCCGAAGAACGAAACCAGACCGCGTGGAAAAAAGGGAATAATAAAAAAACACGATGCAAGACGAGGGCACCGAGAACTGAAAGGCGATCCCGTCCCATAATGGAACAAGGCAAAGCTAAAAAACAGCAACTTTGAGGAAAAGGAAACGTACTGCGCCCTGGCGATCCCGGCTACTCATCCAAAAGAGAAGCAAGGACACTCGCTGACGGAGAGGAGAGAGAAGCAAGCAACGCCACGAGTCGGTGGGGGGGAAAGTGAGGGTACCAATCCTGAACGGCATAGTGGGGACTGACCCGATAAGAGCTCTACTCGCACTGCCTAAACAGTGGCTCGGGAAGGCGGGGGGGCTGAAGGACAACGCGACAAGCATCGCCAATGACAAGGGTTGGTAGAGGGTATCGCGGGTTGACACTAGTAGGCCCCGGATGTCGAGGAAAAGGGTGTAGCAGGGGATGGGACGATCCGGATGAAAGTCAGATGCTAATGGGGGGACGGCATCGAGACTGCAAAGAAGACCTTCTCCAAGCTGGGGGGTTCGAGGCAAGAGGAAAAACTCCGCACTGGAGAGTCGGTCTAATACGATCTATGTAACGGGTGGTTCGCGATGTGGGGCCGGAGGCAGAGAAGTCGAATCGGATCGCTCTTGCCGGAGCATCGCCGGGGGGGAAAACCCGGCGATAAGGGGGCGACAATCAAGATACCAGCTCCTCGAGACGTGGAAAAAAAACTCGGCGGGGTTTCTTCAAGCTGTCGGCGGGTCACCCGATAGCACAGGATCAAGTCCGGAAATCCCTAGGAGCGCCGGGACGAAAAAGGGAGGCAGATCATCGGCGGGTCGGGCGTATGCGGTGAGTGGTTTCTCGAGTCGCGGTGAAAACTTCAAATCTTCCCATCAGACGAAAGGGGGGGACTCTATAGTGGGGGAGGTAAGGATCGGGAAAAAAGGTGATTGGGGGGGGGGGTAGAGAAGAAGAAAAGATGCGAAAGCGGCCCTGAGCGATGATCGCGCCAGGACTGGCGATCGCCTCAGATAGGGGAGACTGGAGGTAGGGAGAGGGTTACTGTAAGGCCTTTTCCAGAGGTAGGTCTCGGGGGAACGGATTTCCGTGGAGGGGCACAAACTTCCCTTCGAGCGTCTTGATATCACGGGAAAACGCCTGAAGTCGCTCTTCTACCTTGAATCCATTCTTGCCGTCGAGAGCGAGTACAGGGCGGAGATGTGTCAGACCTACTGGCTGGAGGTATTAATGGGGGCAAGCCGCCGTGATAGAACCCGGGATATGCGCTTAGGGAGTCGTCTCGTTTGGGTCATCTGGAAAATCTCGGCCGCGGAGTCCTGAGGGTTATACATGGAGGATTCTATTCTACGGGAGTTCTCTTTACGGAAAGGGAGCAACGGGGGAAAGCCTTGGGTGGGTTTTGGGGTTGCTGGTAATAGGAGGGGGGGCAACCGGTCCTTGGTTGTACTTTCACAGCCTCGTTGCGCAAATCGTTCTCCATTAGGTCGGGGTGAAGAAAAGTTCTATTCAGACTTCGATCGTCGTTTGAGACGAGCGAGAATCTTCTGCTGGGACTCGGCTTAGACCGATCATGGGGAATGATCAAGACGGTCGACCTGTCTTCTCAAGAGCTTCCTTCCCGATCCTGGACAAGAGGGAGTTGAGGAATATGAGGATGCGCAGAAAGCTTTGAGAAGGCACAGGGGAGGAAAATCTTCATCGAAAAACTCTCCTAACATCACAATGATGCTACAACCGGTAATCGACATCAATAGTCTCGGGTCATCGCGTCACCGAGGGATCGCCAGGGCAAGCTCTCTCTCCCAAGGACGTCTCGACCTCACTGGAACCGCACGAGGCGAGGGACTAAAACAGGACAAGGGTTAAGCGACTACCTCCCACAACAAACCAGTCCTCAGGAAAGACTGCCGTCGAAAGCGCCTTAAATGGGCAGGTCTACACATCGCTAAAAACTCTTCCTATAGTAGCCAAAAGATGCTCGAAAACAAGGGAGACGAGTTTTGTTCTGAAAAAAGGAATTGTGCAGAAATCCTCAATCAGAGCCCAGCAAGGCTGACCCAAAGATAGTTTACTGCGGCACGTCACAGTCGACGGCGGGGGGGAGGAAGTTCGACTCTGCGTATAGAAATTCCATAGCGCCTGATGACTGAAAAGAATCTCAATAAGGGCGAACGAGGTGGACGGACTCAAAAGACTAGAAAATAAGGAGACGGTTTCCCCGCGAGGCCTGGGCCAGACTACAGCTCTATACAGGAAGCTGGAGGGTTCCGCCACGGAGGCGATTCATCGGAGCACAAACCGGGCCGATTCGCCTCTTTTCTCAGGCGTCTTCAGTTCAACAACCAATCACTCACAAGAGAAAAAGAAAAGATACCCTAGGCCTCGAACCATCAAGGGTAGATTACTTTTTAATCGATGCAAGTCAAAAACTCTAAGATAGAACCAGCACTTAGACGCGGAGGAGCGCTATTAAGGGCTTCTCACTTTTCAGTCGCGTCGCCTCCTCGTGATGTTCAGGACGTATCCGTCTCAGGGCAACGCATTTCAACTGACGCCCAAAGCTAAAACAAAACGGAAAGAAGAGTGATCGTCTCCTCGGGATTGGACCGGGAGAGTGGATCTACGTGGAAAGGACCTGCTAAAGGGGGGATGAGCGAGCGATGGACAATGCACTACGCAAAATCTCTCAAGGAAAGAGACGGAAGGGCACAGTGGAAATTAAGGTTTCCTGAGGGTAGGAAGACAGGTCGCATTTCTCGGCAGGAAAGGGGGGGGCTCTTTGAAACCGGTGCCCGCATCGGCGTAGCATCTAATCCATTGATAAAAGCGCCAAGGAAAAAAAAGTTGGAAAGTCGACATCTCGCACCGAAGGGGTACCGGCGCGTTCTCTGCAGAAAAATTGGGGTCATTTCTAGCGGTAGCCGTTGAAGTCCGAACTTTCTCGGCACTACAGGGGTGGCCTCTGTCGATGAGCTGCTTCTCGTGAAAGGATAGATTCGAAATCGTGAAACTGGTCAGGGGACCAAAATGGCGTTGAAAAAGTAAGCTGGAGAGAGAGATCGACCGGCAAAAGGAAAGCTCTCGCGGATGTGCCGGAGTAGGTCCGAAATTTCAATGAGAATTGGATGACGTGGGGAAACCCACGCCGTCAACAACGAAAGTCGGGTGGCCGCTGGGAGCTGTCGCCGTTGAAAAATGGAAAGGGTACGGTTGCTAGGGGGCGAGAACACTCTCTCGGGGTCGTGCTCAAGTGTCTGAAAGTCCCTCCGCGGGTTCAGAGAAAGGTGTGGGTCGGCGAGTAGTACTAGCGGAGATGACATGGGAAAGCTCACCATCATCGCCGTTGTGGGAAGTCGCTCCAGAAAAATGGAGCCTTCTCGTTTGTGAAGGGCCCTCGGCCCAGACGGCCGGTGGGAAAAATAAAAATAGCGGGCTTGCCGACCTTGGGCGTCGAGGACCTCGGCGTAGCGTTTATTGGGATGGCCAAATGGTCAAGGGGTGGGGGCGAGGTCGATTACTCCTACTAAGGGGAAGAGCGGCAATGGCACGCCATTGAAATGGACGTCTTGATGAGGGATCAAAGGGGGGGGGAACAACCCCCAAGGCTGAAGAGTCTTGGCAAGGCTCTTTCAGGCTTCATTGGGGCGAAGAAAAAATATCCCAACCAAAAGGGAAGTGGAAGGTTGAACCTGGCGCCCGCGACGGGGGGTGCGCCGAGTCTCTCGTAAGGAAGGAGGGAGCCATCTGAAAACCAGATCGGGCCGTACGTCGGTAAAAAAAAGAAGGGTCTCATGACTTTCCGTCTGGAACCTGTTGGGGGGGGGCAGACTGTTGGCCCGCCCAGAAATAGGTAGAAAGATCAAGGGGGAAAAAATCTAGGCCTACCCGCTGCTTCCCTGGACCCTGAAGTGTTGTGTCATAAGCTTATGGGAACCCATTCAGGCGCAAGAGGGAACATTGCATCGGGGAGTGGGAAATTAATCGCTTCAAAGGAGCGACCGCGATTGGGACCGGGGTATATTTTGTACGAGGACATAGGCGAAAGGTGAAGA
>Ga0179591_1266447_pt1 | contig 11801 bp, 9 predicted proteins | sample CZOMad2_1_08_16f_FD_182891 | JGI IMG/M metagenome (GOLD analysis project Ga0179591, IMG submission 182891) | Vadose zone soil fungal communities from Angelo Coast Range Reserve, California, USA - CZOMad2_1_08_16fungal (PacBio error correction) | ecosystem: Environmental > Terrestrial > Soil >...
GGCCCACAGATAGGCCCGTAAGGCAAAAGGGGGAATTTTCTGCCGGTTTCTTTCAGGACAGGACAAGCGCAAATCTGCCCCGGACTGGGGGGAGAGGTATTACTCTGGTTATCTTCATTGCACCTTATGCCGAACCTCTCTTGCCGCGGGGGCAAGTTCAGGAGGTTGGGAACGAACCGATGAGAGGGCAAGAAAAAATGCTCTGTAGAAAGGGAAAAACCTGACTCTTAACTGAAATGCGGACGGTACACGCTCCACTGAAGGGGGTTTCACCAGTCTTGTAAAAAGGTCCGTACCGTAAGGCGGCAGACGGTATAGGCGAAACGCAGAGGGGGGAGGGACATGAAAGTACGTCAGTCGGAAGTCCTATGCACGAGGGGAGGACTCCGGGGAGAGGAACGGAGTATCGGGAGGGAGCAGGAGACGGTCCTCGATAAAGAGCCATCGTCGCCGTCCAGTATCAGGTCAGGAGGCGTCATTTGGAATTTGCCGTGCCGTGCGCAATGGGACCACCGGGCGCGCAATGAAGGTGGGTTGCGATTATTGTCACTCGAAGGAAGAGGGAGAAGGTTTCTTTCCACGAAAGGTCCCCTCACTGCATTCAGGGAACTGGAAATGCGAGGTTACGCGAGAACACACGGGAGGGGAGGGACAATTGGTCTGAGGAAGGGATAATCCATCCTTCTCCTTCTCGGAGGGCGGGTCTGAGAGACGGCAGGTTGTGAAAAAAAAGAAGAACTGAATTTGAAAAAAAGGGGGGGGGAAAAAGGCGTCTACGGCTGCCATGGAGAAGGGAGGAGTTAAAACAGATTACTGAAAAGGCATCCTAAGCGTCTGCGGCCCGCATGAGCTTTTCTAGCCCCGAAGGCAACCGAATCAATTTACGCATGGCGACCTAGGACCAGGGGGGGTAGAACCTAGGAAAAATAAGGTCAAAATTCCCCGCACAGGTGGGTCACAAACGGACCGTTCAAGCGCCGACGATGAGTGCAAGGAAGGGAGTGGACCAACCTATATCCTCTTCGAAAGGGTTCAATGCTGGATTCAGATCGTCCGAGGGGTGATGGCGAGGTTAGCTTTGGGAAATGAGCGGGTCATTTCATTCGGTACTAGATGGTAAATCCTCTGCGGGAGGTGATCTCGAGCCCCTCGCCGCAGGTTGTTGGGTGCGCGAGGTGGGTCGACGTCGCGGGACGAACTGGCTTGAGGGAAAGGGAGGAGATATAAAAAGGGTCTTTTGAACAGCTAGAAGAAGTGTTCAGGCTGGAGCCTTAGCACGTACAAAGGGAAGGAGGAAAATTGTAAACGTGATACGGGAAAGACTCCCAACAACCAAAAAAACAGGAAAAGTCCTTCTCTTATTACAGTGAAAAAAAAATCACATTAAAAAGAAGGAAATGGGGGGGGGGAAATTAGGGTGGCGACACCGCGGAAAACCAACGCCTGGAAACGGCGACTCAAAGAAACAAAAAATCCGATCTGAAAGGCCCAAACTGCCCCCCCACAAGCGTAGGTTTCAATAAATCGCAGAATTCCTTCACAAAACAGCGTCGCTCTGACCAAGAAAAAGGATTCGGCCTTAGAAGGTGAAGTTGAAGAGAAGGGGAGAAACGCCATAGTGCCGCACCGTTGACGGGGGAACTGTTTCCAAAGGTCCCCGTAATTTGAAGTCCTTATGGGGAAGGGAGGTGTACCGCTAATGCCTGTTATTGGGTAAATGCCCGCAGAACTCCAGGGTGGACTGACTCTGGCCGAGGGAGGGACTAACCGGGAAAGACAAGATAAATTAGAAGGACCACTGCTGTAAATGAAAGGGGGGAACAAAGTGTTGAACGTGCCCTCTGATCATCGACGGACTCTCGGGGGGGATATCTCCATTGGGGGAGCAACAGAACAATGAGTAAGTCTCACCATCAATAGGGGTTCAAGGGGAATGGGAATCGCGTACAGAACTAGAGGGCAGGGATCGGGGGAGAGCACCCGTCCCGAGTGCAGGGCACGGAATAAGCGCAGTCAACTTTATAATTTTCTAGAGGCGCTGAAATCCGATAGCCAACCGGATCGGAAGCGATCGAGGACTGCAAAAGCAAGGCACAGAAAACTGCTAGGCAATTGATTAAGCGTACAATCAATCCGGGGAAACGTGAAGGCGGTTCGGGGTCGCCATCTTTTAAAGGAAAAGGGGACTGTTGTTTGGTACTCATTATCAAACCTACATGGGTGCGACGTAACAAGACGGTATCTCAGCCAAAAAGAGACGTCCAGTCGTGGACCGATTAAGAAACAAAAAAAATTCTCGGACAGCTCGGAGACTTTAGGAATAGAAGGACAAGGTGTCTAAAGGTTAAGGCCATGGGAAGCGGGTTTCTGGGGCGGACAGACGAGTGACTTGCTCGACTTCAAAATGGGAACGCGTGATTGCGGGGGGAGAAAAATCATCCATCAGGGCGGGGGAATAGGTCAGAATCCGGAGACTATCATGTAGGCACGTATCTCGGCGGAGGGAGATGTCGGGTTTAGAAAAAAGGTTCCACATCACGAAATATACCCGCGGAACAGAAGAAGAAAAACCTAGGTAGTCAAGAGGGATTCACCCATTAAAACTAAAAAAAACCAATGTCTAGCTGGAGAGCTTGAGTCAACAATCTAAGACCGATCTCCATCAAAACATCGAGGAAAAGAGAATTCTCACGGGATATATTGGTAAACGAGCTCAGATCGCTTTGGACAGGGCCGAGTGCTGTGGGGACGTCTTAAGGGGAAAATGGGGGAATCAACGAGGAGTGTCAACCCTATTTTCAGAGGCTGTTGTCTTAATGAGGCCTGGGAGTGGAACGGGGGGCGGGGTATGAAGGGGAAAACCACTAGCATCTCCTCGCAGAGGAGAAGGGGAAATAGTGGATCGTGTTCACAAAGGCATAACTCTGAGGAGGGAAGGAACGAAGACACTTAAAACAGGGGAAAAAAGGGGGGGAATAGCCGGAACTACAGAAGGTTTAACATGAGTCCGGTACAAGAGGGAAGAAACAAATAGTAAACCTCTCAGTTGGGGACTCGACCCGAGGGGAAGTACCTCTTGACCAAATTCCCGTGCAAGGACAAGGAGGCCTATCTTACCAAAGGACTTATAGGAGCGGACAAGAGGAAAGTCTCGTGGGCGAAGAGACTAGTTTACTACGAACTACAAACAGGAGAAGGTGGGCACAAGCGGAGAGGAGCAAAACCCAAAAGAAGATGAGTCACGAGCACTCACAGGGAAGGAAGAATCTTTACCATTAGGGGATCAGAACTGACCGATAGAGGATGGTGGCGTGAACCTTCTTGGGGGGGAAAAGAAAGAAGACGGGGGGGGGCAGATCCGGGTTGTAGAACGAGGGGGGCATCATCTTCAAGTATCTGAAATGATGAAGGAATGGAGGCTTATCCCCTAGGCCCAGACATGCGGCCGGGTGCTGGGAGTAATACATAGGAGGAAGGGTGGGAGCGAATGACGATCAATGCAGGGGACGCAAACGATTTGACTGGGAGCATGAAGGGCGGTCTTGGCTACAGAAAAGGGTAGAAAAAGCCTCCACAATCAAGGCGATGAATAAACTCTTAACACCAGGGGAAACTAGTGTTACCCCTTTTCACTGACAGGTTACGGGGGACTCACCTTGCTTAAGACATATGCGAAGAGGACGAGAGGCAAGTGGAGGCATGAAGCTGCGGGAAGGTGAAAATCGCTTCCGATCACGTTCATTTAACAGGGGGGAAGGGCTCAACTAATTAAGACTACGGTGAAGGGGAAAAGGTTCAATCTCTGACAAGAAAACCACCGATTCTGAGGATATCTAAATCATAAAGAAAAACACCCTGAATACCCCAAAGAAGTCTGAAGAGGAGAAGCTGGTGGTTACTTGGAATTAACTGAGGGGGGAATTGGACATAGAAAGAACTCGGTCCTTTGTGTAAAGTAGAATGGGGGCGCCGTGGTTTTTTTTACCTATAGTTAGGATTAGCAAGGGGAAAGTTGGGAGTTGGGGGGCGTCACCGTAAACCGAAAAAAAACCTGCAATCGGGAAGGCTTTGGGGAGAGGAATCAGTTATTAAGCATATATTCCGGGGGAGACCGTAGACACTGTAAGAGGGGGGGGGACTAATTCCTTTATGCACCGCGAACAGGAGACCGGGAAAGCTGAAGAGGAATGCTGAACAACGGTGGCAGCAAATCCCGATAAGTCCAAGCACGGAGGCCCCCGTCTATCGTACTTCTCCAAAGAGTGCTTACACCTAAAGGGCATAAGACGAGGAAAAGAGCCACACCGGGGGCGACGAGGGAAGTGTAGTCATAACGCTTCGATCAACAGGGTAAAGCAACACATTAACACTAGGACAGATCTTCGACGACAGACGGGAAAATGATGGAAGAGGCGGAAGAGTTTGGTATTACTAAAGCGCAAAGGGAAGATTCTGCCAGAGGAACGTTTCAGGGGGGTCAAATCGTGACACACCGGGGCATGGGGGAGGGGGCGCCGTGTGGTGTCTATCAAGTGGAACAAGGTTAAGAGGGGGGGGGTCGCCATCGGGAGAAATGCTATTTCATTCAAAAGAGCGCATCTACAAGAGGGAAGATGTCGATGATGACGAGGAAATAGGCCAGTACTGCACCCGCGCAAAAATGGGCGAGGCGAAGGCTCGGTTACGCGGTCAAAAAACTAATGATCATGGTTTCAACCGGAAAAGTAAGAAAGCTCAAGGACTCTCCGTCAGAAGTTTCTTGATCCAAGGTTCGTAATAAAGGACCGCTTTATTCATGGAGTGTGGTGAGAGGAATTTGCGCGCTCAATGGGGATATAGAATTTCAAGGAAAGGTTTCCTTCTGAAACTGTTAAGAGGGTTTAAAACAAGCCAGAAGGGGGGGAGCTCTATCTCAGAAAAAATAAAAGTCGAATTTTCTTCAACGGTTAATCATCGCACGCCACAGGCAGAAACGCTGAGGGCCACGGACGGCGGTACGAGCCTGTAGCAGGGATAAAAGAGATTTCTTACTGGTCAGGGTGCGGAGCCCGCATCGTAACAGGGATGACGTGAAAAGAAATGGCAAAAAAAGACCATCGTTGGTCCATCGACTCAGGGGAGAGGAAAGAGGGGAGCTAAGGAGACGACTAAATAGTTGTAAAGAATTGCTCACACAACCCAGATCAGGGACGGGGAGAGGGGAGAAAACCCCTGAATCAGATCCAAAAGGAAAGGGCTGGAGGGTGGGATATCGAAGGGACAATAGCAGCGGTAGGGCAACCAAGGATTCGGCCGGAAGCTATGCCTCGCGGAAAGCAGAATGAAAAAAGAATCCACAATTGGATAAATTCCCCAGGAAGGCGACTTTTTTACGTCAAACAGAAAAAGAGAAGTCCTTCTGGCCTTAAAGGGAAAGAGGAGGGGCCTAATAAAAACTTAGGCTAGAGGGGAGAGTATGAACCACCGCCGAGGACTTGACGAAAAGAGGAAGGTGCAGCAGGGGACTGAGTTAAGAAAAGAGGAAACGAAATGGGAATCTTTTACACAAGAGGGGGGAGGTCACCTTAAACTAGAAGCAACGGAACTTCCTGGGGGGAAGAACCTGAGAAGGGAAAAGGAAGAGTACATAGTGGGACACACGGCCAGCCATCTCAATAGACGGCGGGCATAAAAAGAGCCTGAAAGATTTTTTGTCAGTGGGAGGCCCAGGTCGTTTAATACATAGTATGAGAATACGGAGGAGGATGCTTCAAGAATCGAGACCAACAAAGCCGGAAGTGGTATGGTCCAGGAGAGGTAGGCATCTAAAACGACTATAGGAGTTCGACCTCGGAAGGAAGCCGGTAGACAACTGATGGAAGGACGGGGTCGAGAGCGTGGGGGGACCAATAAAGTCGTTAGCCTGCCAGAACGGCAGTGTCTTGGACAGTGGCGGTTGGCCGATGATACCATTCCTAAAAGGAAAACGTTCGACCCGCGGGGGGGTTTAGGGGCGAGCGGGGGATGAATCACCGAAGGGACTCCCTTGGATAATGGAGTTGGCGCAAGAACTGTTTCCAGGAAGAAGAAGGTAAAAATTTCGCACTTCTGAGCGAAAAAATGGCGAAAAAGCGAGAACAAACAGAGGTGGCGTTCCACAAATCTCGGAACTCATAACTGTTTAAAGACAGACTGCGCGGAGAGGTCCGATTTACGATACTTGGCCGTGTGGGTCAACATCAGCTCGTGGAAAACGGGGGAGGACCATACATTGCTAAGGGATGCGAACTTGATTTATTTCCTTAGGAAAGGGGACCACCCTATTACGCTGCATAAGCGAGAGACTATCCACCCGTGAGAAAAAAAAGCCGGGGAGAAGAATTGTAACGGAGCAGGTACGATATTGAAAAATATGACCATTTGGCATTGGAGAGAACCACTACTGGCTCACAGAAGATACTGGGTGGGGCACATCAAAGGAAACCGGACTTGCCCGGAGACTACTCGTCTTGGAGCGTCGGGAACCACGGATCAGCAGAGGGAGGGGACATTTCTAGGAGTAAGCAATTGCCATATCTTACGAGGGGGGAAAGGGGGGGTGCGAGGATCTTTGGGTTCATAGAGGAGGGGACTCCTTAGGCGACAGTCAGATGCCGGCGCGGCGGGGGGGAGAATCCTTCCCTCAGACTGGAAAAGGACCCATATAGGTGGGGGTTGAAAAAAAGGAGGGGGTGAGGAAAACGACTCGGGAGAGGGAGTGATCTGGGAAGGAGGGAAGTGTAGGCCAAAAGAGTTTATTCTCTCAGGGTTCAACCGAATCTGTGTAGAAGGAGATAAAGATAATGACAATCACTGGGGAGGAGGGTTGGGGACGTAAACAAAACCTGCCCGAAACGGATCCTAGCGTCTTAAAGGTATCAACTACCCAAAGCAAAGCCGATTTGGTGTAGAGGGAAAGGTTATAACAACCTGCGATTGAAAAAACGCCTGAACGAGAAGACTCAATCCCGAGAGGTCCCCCAAAAAAGAGGAGAAAAAAAAATCCCCAACCATTACGAACGTGGGGAAAGGTCAACACAAAGGAAGAGAGGTTACCCTTGCACCACTCATCAATACTGCTGTTCGGGAACTGGGGGCGGGGGTGACGTTGGAGAAAAGGTTGCTAGACGATGAAATGGGGGGTAATAAGGGCTCGATGGCCGGGTCAAGGTAATGGAATCGTCTGCTTATGTTAGGTGGTAAATGCCCGCGAAGGTACCTGCCAGCAGAAGGAAGTAACTCCACGTGACGAAAAGCTAAAAAATGTTGATTCATTTGAACTAGGACTCCAAAGGTCATAGGCTCCAACGGTACCATGTATGTAGGGAACACGACGGGGAACATCAGTGTGTACGTTGGGGGACCGTCATCTCTTAGAAACCGTAGGGGGGGGATCCATTCGCGAAAGAACCACGGACGGGATGAAGAAAAATGCCAACCAAGGCTTTCCCGGGGAATAGGATAGGCTTGTTGAACAACATGCCGAGCTGTGCTCGGGGAGAAACCCAGGAAAGAATGTGCGAGGTCAGCGTAATAAGACGGGTGAGGGGTCAGTCTATCCGACGATGAAAGACTGGGAAACCCGGAGAGGCCAACGAGGGATCTCTTTTCCACAATAACGGGCGCCCACCATAAAAAGTACGAGGGGACAGGGCTTCATGCTTCTGTATACCATCAGTGGGGGGGGGGGACCACCTGCCGTAGGAGGATCTTTCTTCACCCATAACGCGGCAGATCGTGTGGGGTTCGAACATCGACCCAGTGAATCAACCACTCTGGCCCAGGCCACAAGTTATACCGATCCTCCCAAACTAAAAATGTGGAAAGGGCTGCCGACAATGAATGGCTCTCACAAGGTGCGGAGCATTTGGCATCGTGGAACTATTTGTGGCTAAGGTAGAGGTCGAACAATCTCTTGGTAGTACCGGGGTAAAAAGGGGGACGCTCATCAAAGGGTGGAAACGCCTAGGGAGGAGATCAAAAAGTCCATCATGGCGGTGGAGAATTGGTGAGGGACCGTTCGGAGAACTCCTTCGAGACCAGTGGTAACGATCCATGAGTCCCGTAGTATCAGGAAGGTCGATGCAGTGGGGGGGAGGGGGGGAACTGAAGGACCGCTTCACATCAGCCTGTAAAAACAGCGGGGACAACAGTGAACGGCTTTAGTAATACTGGGATTAAACAAATAACGAAGGAACCAGAACAACAACGAGGTCGAATCGTATCTGCAGAGGGGCACCCACTTCTCGAAGCGGAAGCCGCGAACAAATGAGAGAAAAAGGAAGAAGAGCTGGACGGGGAGAATTGGGGACCCCTAGCGGGAAGAGAGGAGCCTTTTTTTTCGTGACCTGCATTGGGGGGGGAGAAAGATAGAAATACAGAAGGGGGCTATTGGGGATGGGGGTCCAATCGGGGGGAAAATTATGAGGGGGAAAAACTAGATTCAAGAAAGTACACCACAGTCACGAACAAGAAGGGTATACGCTGAACTACAGGGGAGACCGGGTTCACAAAGGGGGAGGGAAGGCGCTTGAACTTAATAGACACTGACGCCCGCTGACTTAGCGCAGCATCAACCCGTCCTGTGGACAATGGAGGAGTAAAGCAAAGACCCGCGGACGACCAGATTCCAAAGGAAGCATTCTAGCCCTAGAATCACAGCGAAAAAAATGTAATAGAGCAAAGACAAGAGCTGAGGGAGCAATGAGGGGAGGACAAGTAGGGTCCACGAGGCTTGTGGGGAGGAAAAAAAGCCTTTGGATAACCCATGGTGGGGGAAATCAGAGGTATTGAGCACAAAAAAAAGCTCGGTCACCGGGCCGCTCTGCCGAAGAAAAGGCCATTTGATTTGGAGGGCAGAAAGAGACATAACTGCCGTGCGAGTGGTTCGTGAACCGTGATTGGGTGGAAAAAGACGAGATCGAGGTGAAGAAGGTTGCTCCTCTTATCTAAGCAGCGAGAATAAATGGAAGACTGAAGCATGCTTTCATGGACACGAGAACTCAAAAAAGGCCGGTGTCGGGCGATCCAGAAAGAGAGGGGGACGTTTTGGGGAACAAGCCTCTCACGATGGACCGGGAACGCAGGTGGCTTGGGTGCGCCAAGAGAAAGATTGGGTTGTCAAGGGGCGCAAGGAACCGGGAGATCATCCACGTGAGACGGAGTACGTTGGATCACCTGGGCAACATTTACCTCAAGAATACTGGACAGTCTGCCTCGGAAAGGGTAATAACGAGACCGAGAGAAAAAGTACACCTTTATTTCCAATGAAGGCATGGGGTGGAAGGCAATATTCAGCTGGACGGAAGGGGAAAAAAACGATAAACTTATAACGGTGAAGGTGAAAAAAAAGGGGTCAGCAAAAGAACTGCTTTAAAAAAAAGATGGGCGGGGGGCCATATGCAGGAAAAAAGGAAGAAAAACGACCTCCCTACAGCATTTGATGAGATGCGACAAGTTCGGAGGCACTGCGATGCAGGAAAAAAAAGAGGACCTGGTGGAAGGAAAATGTTCGCCGGGGGGGGACGGACCTATCGGATTTCTCTATCGAAGGAAAAAGGGAGGGGGTGGGGGCATCACGGTTGGGTTAGAAAAGGGAACCCACCAGAAGGAAATCAGTCCTTTATTGTAGATTGGGGAATTCAAGGTACGCAGAGACAGGGGATGCAACGGGTGCGCCGTATACTGGGGGGCGAAAATGATTGGTGGAGACTTCCAGGGGAATGAGACATGCTTCCCAATGCCTTTACGCGAGAGTCGAAACGCGGTGGCAGAAAGTCGCATAGCCAAGAATTAGCCGCAAGAGCGTCAGGGAGGCAGTCTCCCCACGTCTGCGCAACAACATCTCTGATATGGCATCAGCTGCGAGGGAAATCCACTCACCTCTGGAAGGATTAATCGCGCTTCTAAAAAGGGGAATCACATTGAAACTAGAAATCGCCGAAAGGGTTGTTTTGTTTTTTAGGCTTTACTCAAAACAATTTTCCTATTGATCAGGGGGGTAGGCGAAGAGACCAGCCGAGTCTGTCTGGGCCCTTGGGGACGTGAAAATCGTACCCACCGGGTTCTTCAGGGATGGCCCTTATTGGGGATATCAATGAAACACCGGGGAAGAAATGGGTCAACGACCTGCAATTAGTTCTACATTCTCTCACGTGCTCCTCGCGGGGGGGGAAAGGGGGGGGAAGGAATAGATTCGCGATTAAAAATGCAGGCTAGTGGGGGTCCTGCCAGGAAGAAAGCGCAAGGGGAGAGGGACGTAGCCGCCTCTTGGAGGGAAGCTTGCACCTAATTCTTCGGGGGGTGACAACCGAAGTCGACAAGAGGGGAGACGAGCCGCTTCTGAATACCCGTTGAGGAACCGGAAAGAGCTGCTGGACCCTCACCGGGGAAAGGGTGGGAGCCGCCTCATTTTGCGCCAGTGGTAATTGAAGGGAAAGATAGTGGAGAAAAGCATGAGACACGAGGCTTAGGTGAATGGTAGGGGACTAGCACAAGAACCGGCGGGAGGAGAAAGGGAGATATGTGCAATCCACTGGGGCCCTCCTGGCATCGGAGAAAGGCAGATCTGAAGAGAACACGGAAGGTAGCGAAAGGTCTGCGAACGAGCGAGGCTCAGGAAGAATTCCTCTCCTTTGAGACGCACGGCGGCGCAATATGGACGGTACTCGGAATGGACAATAAAAAGAGGTGTCACCATCGATCAGGAAGGAACCTCTTACGCCGGTATGCGACAACAGACCTGGTAAACAATGGGAGGGGAAAAGAAAAAACAAGTCTTTCATGCTAGGGGAGGGAACTACAGGAAACAGATCCGAGAAGGGGAGGAAGTTGGAAGAAAAGAAGCCGCCGTCCCAAAGGCGCAGCGGGTAAGGAAAAAAAGATTATCCTGTTGAAACTTCCAGCGCGGTCAGAGCGTACGGGGACAATGGGAACACTGGTAATACAGGAAGGAAAAAGCTCCTACTGTTATCTTTAAGGAAAAAGAAAGACCGTAATAGATTCACCCGTACGGGAAAGAGGGGAAGGGACATCTCGACGAAAACAACAAAAAACGGGGGATTTAAAAAAAGATTCGGCCAACACCGGGGCCGAGGAACCCGGTAACGTAACGAAACTGGAGTGGAGACTTGTAGTCTTTAGGGAAGAAAAAGACTCTTGGGTAGAGGTGAAATCGGGGGGATCTTATGTCCGGGAGAAGACCGAGCTGGAAGCGGAAATAAGCTCTGGGGACCTATACCGAGGCAAATTCCTTCTCCGGGAGAAAGAGAGGAGGTAAACCTCCAGGCCCTTCTACGGCTCGGCTTGGTTTCAAACGTCCAGGAACAATTGGTGGGGTTTGGCTGTAGGACCAAATCTTTTAAAAGGGAGGAGGATACAAACCTGCAAAGAGGGATCCGAAGAATGAGGGAAAAAAACTGCAATTTGGGGAGGGTTCCTCGAAAAAGGAATCGGAGAGCCGTATAGGTTATGGACGCAAAGGGAGGCACGACGGATCGGCGAGAAAATTTAAGCCAGGAGAGAGTCCTTCGTCTTGACTTCTCAAATAAGGAAGGGGGACGTGACCTTACCGGTGAAGAATGAATGCCAAAATTCGACTAAAATGCGCATGGACAGCCTGGAGGGGGATATAATTAAGAAACGACGAAGAGGGAGAAATGCGTTTGGGAGTCCATCTACGAATTAACCCAGTTAGCCGCCACGTCGTGCAACTATATGGGGGAACTTCTGAGGGGGAATAGGATAAAACAACGTTGGGGGAACAAGCCAGAGAGGAAAGGGTC
>Ga0179591_1364021_pt1 | contig 11801 bp, 13 predicted proteins | sample CZOMad2_1_08_16f_FD_182891 | JGI IMG/M metagenome (GOLD analysis project Ga0179591, IMG submission 182891) | Vadose zone soil fungal communities from Angelo Coast Range Reserve, California, USA - CZOMad2_1_08_16fungal (PacBio error correction) | ecosystem: Environmental > Terrestrial > Soil >...
ACGGACAGTGGACCGTTATTCGAAGGTTACCGGCGCATAACGGCGTTGTCGGCGGGGAAAGACAGTGGAACCCAGGCGGGGCGGACGGCTCGACGAAAGAACAACCGGGGAGGTGTCAAAGTAGCCATCAGTGATGACTAGTGTCGCCGGGCACGAATGCCTTGGGAATGATGGGCGAAAGGCAGCGGAAAGTGAAGAGGAAACGAGCATTGGAGGTGTAAGTGCAGGGATGAAGCAAAAACAGAGGGAAAACATGGGTTTATTTTGGGGCATACGTTATATGATGGGATACTTAACAAGTCGGAAAACTGACGCGAGGAGCGTTGGGGGGATCGATGTGGAGAGGGGAGGAAAGGGGTAAGGAGCGGGCCGCACATATATAGTTTCGGGAGTATAGCAATTCGGTTCTAACGCAAGGGTAAATCGAGAGAAGAAGGCAAAGGGAAAATGAAGATAGAAGAAAAAAAGGACTCGGTGTAAGGAGTGAGTATCCGCAGCGGTCACGCCACCGTTATCAACCACAAAGAAATCGTAACCATAGAAGCACGGTTGGGAAAGACAATGAGTCCTAGGTTTACGGGGCAACACACGCGCCAGGGCCCAAAGCTCCACCATTGAAAAAGTCTTGTTAGGGTGGAGGAACGAGAGGTGGGTAGGATTAAAAAACCGGGGATAAGAAAAGGAGAGATCAACTGGTGAAATGATCTGGAGTAACAGCCGACGGGATAGGTAGAGGCTTATTGTTCCGATCCTGGAGTACGGGACAAATATTCGGGCATCGATTTCAATGCACCAAACTTTCTCAGAGATCGTAAGAAAGATGAGGACAATGCATTAGACTATTCTTGCAAGGAGGAAGACAGCGCGGGACAGGGACGGGAATTGCTACTTGCGAAGGAAGTCCGTGGGGAGAGACGGCGGAGCTGAAGAAAACAAGAACTTGCCGTCCGATTTTCGCCGGTGGGAGAATCTTAGGAGTCTAAAGACATATGGGGGAATGTTGATGGAAAACGAGGGCGAGCGAAGGAGCCTTTCCTATCACTCTTCGCTCAGGGAGTAAAGTGGAGGGCTGGAAGGGAGTTGAGAGTGGACGAGAGCCATCTAAAGACGGCGCTTTGGTCTCTCTGAAATAAAGCAGAGTATATTGGGGGTGGGGGAGGACCGGAATTTGAAAGAAGAAACGTCGGCCATAAAGGAGGGATGTTCGACGATTACAGGTTTATGTTCGGGGGATATATTGCTTGTTTTCCTGAATGGGTCGAGAGAGGGAGAAAGGGGACGGGTGGCAGGTGATGGAAGAGCCTCAGAAGGTGTGTGCATAACTGTAAGGGAAAGGGCGTGTGAGGTTAAAGAGAGCCTTTCTCATGCTTCCAACCATTAATAGCGGAAAGGGTCAATAGATCGAAGGTATAGGCAAGGCTACAATAAAAGGGGAAAGTGTATCAAAAGAAGTAAAAACAAAAAGGCGTAACGCCGCGGGGGGAGAAACACTTACTCGGTATGGCAGAGTGCTGAAACTGGGGAGGGAATCGCGTAGCTGAAAAGAAGGGGATCATCCGGCCGTCGAAAACACGAGAGGGAGCGGAACTGACCTAAAAAGATTCGTTTTCTATAAACTTCTTTACGGGTGAACGGAAAAACACGCGACCCGAAGAAGAGATGGAAGATTTTTCTCTGGGGAGACGAGAGTAACAGTTCAGGGCCGATTGAAATATTGAAGGGTGAAGGTTTGCGGAAGGAAGGGAAGGACTATGGGAAAGTTGTAACAGTGGAAGAGGGGGGGGGATGAAGAGGTTGGGGACCTAAGGGGGGGGAGCCAACATCGACTATGAAAGGAGATCTCTCTATAGTGTGGGTTTAGGTAAAAGGAAAGGCCCAAAGAGCAGACTAGGTAGAAAAGAAGGAAAAAATGGGAGGGAAATAATAGAAAAGCAAGAACGACGAGGCCTTTAGGGGGGATTGGGTCTAGAAGTCTCAATATTCTATAGTCCTCTCAGGGGGGGATTGTGTGTGAAGGCGATTGACCTGTCACGTCGTGGGAAAAAGCCCACGGAGCAAATGGGGAAGCCTCTTCGCGCGCGATCTACAAAAAAAAGCTGAGAGAAAGGGAGCTACTGCAACGCACATCTGACGCAGGAAAAGTAAAAAATGGACGCACCAACAGGTGCACAAAGACAGAACAGACGTGAAGTTCCACTTCTCCACCAAAGGGGACTCAGTAAGCGGCTCGGCGGAATTGAATGAAGAGACCAAGCAAAAAGAGGGGGCAGAAAACGAGCGTTTCGAAGGGCGTTAGATTATTTCACACTCCATGGGTACGTTTCTGGAACATCGTCGAAGGAAGAGAGTCCGGGAGAGACCCAGATCTGAATCGGATTAGTGTGGAGAAAACCAGGAACATTCGGTCGGTCAAAAGCGCGACTCATCCAACAAAAACCCGAGAAACATCCCGAAACCAGAGAAAAGAATCCGACGCAGCCCTCGAGAAAAGATCCGCCGAAAGAAGAAATTCCCGCGCAAGAGAAGTCGATCGAACAAGGTACCTAAACTTAGAAGAGGGAAAGGCTCTACTAAGGGCCGGCCTAATACAAAGGCAGAAGAAGTTTTTCCAAAGAGGAACGAAGTTAATCGGGCACCCCTCAGCAGGTGGTTGAGGACTCTAAGCAGACGCTCGGAAAGAAAATCAGAAAATCAAGAGAATGGGGAAGCCTAAGATCCCTATTTAGCCACGAGCAGTTTCTCACAGCCGACCGGTACGTGGCGCGACCGAGGGGAGCGTTATGGTGTGGCAGATAACGGAAAATAAGGGGAGGAGGGTGGAGAAGCACCTATAGCTGGACTAGGGAATCTATTCGCCTTACTCTTGGAAAGGGGGGGTTCGAACTCAAGGGTCCGGGGCATCAGGGAACCTCACAAGGGAAAGGGGGGAAAGTTTAGGGAGAAACCTATCCGCTCGATGAATCCGGAAGGAAGAAAATCACGAACAGTGACACGTATTCATAGAGAAAGAGGGGATCCAGACAAGAGAGGGCGAATATATCAAACTCACTGAAAAGAGTCTACAGGCTGGGGGTGGCCGGTACTCGAAAAAGGGTCGGTTGAAAAAAAAAGAACAGAGAACATGATCTTTATCAAGAGCACAAAGCTCCGTCGTTCGCTGGCTTCGCGGGTATCAAGGATAGCAAAGGCGTATAAAAAAAAACACTAGTCATAAAGATAGGGAGGTATAGGGGACCGAAACACTCCTCTTCAGAGATACCATAAGAAGGAGAAGATTTTTACAAGGAGGAGGAGAACCCTACCGTCGACCCCCTACTAGGGAATTGCGGGTTTCCATCGGGGGGATCTCGGTAACTCCACTCAACAGATCAGGGGGGACATAAACCTCCAAAGGCTTCACGCAGAGCCGTCTCAACGAAAAAAGGCGCGCGGCGAGGGCGGCTAGAGAAGTGACGCGGAGGTTGAAAGGAGGATCACACAAGTACTCTAAGAGAAACGACTTTGGTCATGAATCGGGGAAGAGTTGGGAAAAGCATAAGAAGGAGTTTAAAGACGACTAACAAGTCAAAAAACCGAGATCTTACTCACTAGCATGATCAAAAAGTATTGGAGAGCGCGCTATCAAGGCAGGGGTGATCATCCTTCGCTCGGAAAACCAAGAGGTTTCCAGCCTCCACATCCAAGAACAACAACGAAGCTTTAAGCCTACAGAAACCCTTAAAAGAAGAACGCTAGTGCAGGAAAACAAAAGTGAGAGGAGCACGAAAGACTCTAATGTGCTTGGGGGATGATAAATGGGGAGTGTCCCTGGCGGCAGCCAAGGGGAACCGTGTAACAACGGGGACAAGGGGGGGGGGGGCTTATTGTCGCAACGAGAGATGGAAGAGCGATTGGCGGAGAAGGGAAGATTTCGGAAGAAGGGAAACACAGAAAGGAAACTCCCTCGGAAAACATATAGGAGTCCAACTACTCCATCACCGATGGACCAGAGCAAAGAGGAAAAATGGAAAATCGCGGTCTAATAGACAACTCGTGGTCGAAATCCTCAAAATCGCAACCCAACAAGAAATACTAGGAGTGCTTCGACACCAGAATGAATTGAAAACTGGGCAAGAAAAGAAGACGACACAGACGAGAGAAAGGCTAGGAAAAAGCATTTACTCAGTCAAAGGAGGAGGAGAAAAAGGACGAAATGGGGGAGGCGCCTACGGAGGTTTTACCCAAAACAGGGGATTTCTAGGTTCAGGAGAGAGGGTCTCTCTGATCGGGCGGTGTCATCTATTGGCTCTACTGGGGAAAAAGAAGAGGGAAAACGGGAGTTGAAATCAGGTAACTGAAGAAGAGTTATGCGAACTTTACCAGAGGAAGGGAAGGGAGGGAGGGGATGCCAGCCTCAATAATAATAGATTGCGCCGAAAGGGGGGGGGTGGGAGGACTTAAAAACATGCGAGAGGTACCTGTCGGAGGGGGCCGGTTCTCACTCGGAAAGAAGGATAAGGCGAGAGAGACATGCGGTGGGGGAGGTGACGATGGTCAACAAGCAAAAAATCAAAGAGAGAAATCAATGGTTATCAGATGATGACGGGGAACGAAGACGAGTTTGAAAAGAGTCATGGCGTAAGGGCACAGTTAATACACATTAGGATAACTTTCTCGACCACTCAGTTTGGAAGAACATTCGAGGAACTAACCCACCCAATGAGAATATCAGTCGCAGTAGATATGGGCAACTCAAAAGACAGTGCTAGGTCACTCCTGTATTCCCCGCAACTGCAGGCATCAAACAGAGGAAAGGAGGTTTTAGTGGTAGCCGGCTGACGGGAGGAAGGGAAAATAAAAAGAAAAAAGAGAAATAAAAAGGAAAAAAAAAAAAAAAAAAAAAAAAAAAGAAAGAAAAAAAAAAAAAAAAAAAAAGAAAAAAAAAAAAAAAAAAAGAAAAAAAAAGTGAAAAGAACAGAGGAAAAAAGAGAAAAAGAAACATATAAAGAGCGAAATCAAAAAAGAAAAGGAAACGAAACAAAACACAAAAAGAGAAAAAAAGACAAAAAAAAGAAAAAAAGAGAAGAGAAAACTCAGAATAGAAGAATAAAAAAAAGATAGAAAAAAATAATACAAAAAAAAAAAAAGAAGAGTGGAAAAAACAAGGAATAAAAAACAAAGAAAAAGGAGCAAAAAGAAAAAAAAAAAAAAAAAAAAAGGGGAAAGAGGAGAAGAGGACGAAAAGAAAAAAAAAGATAAAAGGAAAAAAAAGAAGAAAAAAAAAAAAAAAAAAAAAAAAGAAAAAAGAAGACAAAAAAAGAAAAAGAAGAAAGAGAAAAGAAAAAAAAAAAATCAAAAGAGGGAAGAAAAATAAATAAACAAAAAAAAAGGAAGATAAGATGAGAAAACAAAAAGAAAAAAGAAAAAAAAAAAAAAGAAAGACGGAGAAAAAAGGAGAGAAAGAAGATAGAAAGGAAGAAGCGAAAAGAAAAAAAACAAAGAAAAAGAAAAAAAAGAAAAAAAAAAAAAAAAGAAACAGGAAAAGAAAAAAAAAGAAGGAGCGAGAAAAGAAAAGAAAAAAGGGAAAAGAAAAAGAGAAGAGAAGAGAGAAAGGAGAGAGAAAGGAAAGCGTGGGCAGAAAGAGGGAAAAGACAGAGGGGGGACAAAAGAGGAAGAACAAACAAAGAAGAAAAAGAAAAAAAAAAAAATAACAGAGAATCCAACAGCACTCGAACGACGAGCAGCAGCGGACGGGACCGTATCAGTCACCTCACCGCTGGGTTAGGGGACCCAAGCATAGGCGCGCGCTGAACTTGACGTGAGTAAAGGACCCGCCAAACATCAAGAAAGCGCGCGTACGAAACATACGTGGCAACCAGAGCGGGGGGAGAAAAGGTGTCTTCCAGATCAGAAGGGGGAAAATCTCTACTACCCATCCTTGCTGACTGTGGGTAAAGAAAAAAGAAAAAACACTAGGTCAAAGGAAAAGGATAGAGGACAGGTGTGAAGGCAACTGGGCCATGTCGTCAAGGGGTCTTCAAGCCCGTAGATGTCTAGCTCAAATCCGTAAGCTATATCACGTCAAGAGGGAATAAGGAAGACCTAGAGGGGGAGGAGGAGAGAGACGAGGGGGGAGGAACCGAGATTGGGGCGCGAACGAACTACGGGCTGAAGAAGGATTTGGAAGGAACATAATCGGATCGCATTATGGTGGAAGCGCAAGAGTGAGATATTGATTGAAAAAAACACGGGGGGGGAAAGGACGGATGGGCCCCTTTAAAAGGCGGGGCGAGTGGGGGGGTGGCGATGGAACTTGCTGGGGGTCTTTAGAGGGAGAGAACTTTCATCGGAAGTTTGGTCAAGCTGTTTTGTGGCGGGCAAAAATTGGGGGGGGGTGGGAAGAGGGGGGGGGTGTGGGGTGGGGCTCTTACATCAGGACGTAGGGTATTTTAAGACTGCCTTCTATCTGAGTTTCCTCCGAAAACATGGGAGGGGGAAGTTCAAGGGGGGTACCGGGAAAAACATAGTGACAGGGATTCGGAAAGAACTCAGGAGGGACAGACAAACACAGGTGCTCATATAGACCAAAAGTACAACAAGAGAGGCATGTCAAGGGGGAGGAGCATAGAAGAAATACGGAAGAACAGAGTCACGGTCGTGCGAATGCAAAAGTAAGAATAAAGGAGTAGGCAGTCGTGGAACAGGAGCCAACAAGGATGCATAATGCCCTGCAGCGGCGCGTAAAAGGGAAGAAGAAAGGAGAGGGTTGAAAATCAGGAAAGACATGGTGCGGGTCGTGTAGCATACGTATGCTAGGAATCACGACAGAATTCAGAGTGAGAAACAGGGTCGTCGTGATAATGTTTAGGGGTGATGAAAGGTGTGGGATAAGGGTGGGGGAGGGTGGGTGCAGCGGAAGGCCGAGAGGTGGACTGACTGTTCTTCCAAAAAAGTAGGGGTTGCATACGTGAATGAGGTGTTAGTAGCTGATAACAGCTGTCCGCGGGTAGTGCGGGCCGCGACGGGGTGGTCCTCATGCTCTTGTCGACGTTTAGGAGTACTGCCTCACATATATTTGGGAGGGGAGGTATAAAGTGGGTGTGGGAGGAGGGCGTCAGGTACTCCAAACGTGAAGAAGTACATAAAAGGCGGCAGGGACAGCAGCCCGGGTCAATTTTCCTCTTGACTATGAGGAAAAGGTTAATTCGGGACGCAGGCGAAAAGACCAGGTAAAGCCGAACCACACGCAAGGGAAAAAGAGGTAGGGCCAAAAGGAGCTCATCGGGCTCGATATCTTGCTCTTTGGACCTTGCAGGGAGAGAAATTTGAAGTGACCGCACAAGAAAAAGGCTCCAGCGTGGAGAGTAGTTTTGATTTTATGGGCGGGGGAAAAGCTAATGATGAAAGAAAGAAGGCGTGATTATATCTGAAAAAACCAGGCTCTCTCTCAATACTCATGTTGATGAGGGAGAGGGGGACTCGATCGTGCGGACTTGTGAGAGGGAGGGAAGCGGCGTTTAATGTGGATCCTTTATAGACAGTCTCTTTTCCAAAGAAAGATGGTTCAGGGAAAAACGATCACCAAAAGGGGGAAGGCGGGGGTTTATATGAGGGGGGTGAGAGAGTAAAGCTTACAGGTCTTTCGCAATGACGGACGTGGAGAGACGAAAGGGAAGACGGCTCTGCCTGGGGGGGAGTTTCTACTTGACACATTTATACTGGGGGGGGGTGGGGGACGAGGGAAGTGCTTAGACGATAATAATCACTGCCCGGAAAAAGGTCCCTGGATTTTCTCCGGGGGTCAGGGAAGCACTAAAAGAGAAAGAGGAGTAGTTGCCGACGAGGCTAAGGACTTTAGTCGCCTGTCAAGAAACGGCATCCGGAAGGTGCGGAGAGTTGCTTGAGGGAATCTTCTACTGGGAATCTGTTGGGAACATTGTGCATGAATGGGACTCGAAAAAGGCACAAAAGCAGAAAGGAGGCTCTGGTACTCTTCTCCATCTCATCTTGGGGGAGGGGTTTTAGTTTTCTATCCGGTTCCACACCGGAACTCTTGGGGCAAATCATCAGGGTGACGGGTTCGAAAATTGAAAAATGAGGTCTTGGGAAGAAGCTGGAATGAGAATGGCGCGCACTGGCGAAGCAGCGGGCCTCTCCATTGTGGTTTAAGGTGGAAGGGTGGGCGCACTTGCTCCGACGTTAGGGGGCCGGGGGGGGCCTCACTAAAAACCGTGTTTGGTACCTCTATAACCGGACCAAAAATGATGGCGATAAGTTGTAAATAATTGAGACTATAGGAGGAGAGGTCCAGGGGGGATTGGGGGTCCCGTAAAGCCAGTGTGGGATCAGGAAAACATGTCAGGACAGGGCGCCTGTTTTTGCGAAACGTACCTTTAGGGAGAGGCAAAATGCAGAGTCGGCGGCACGAACATTGAGCGAGGTCGAGATCTCACTCGCGGGATGAGGGACGGGGGGTCTAACCCGGGAGAGCGAATCCTTCTGGACGTAAGATGAAGAGGCGAAGAAGTAGGGGGTGATAGTCCGGAGTAATAGGTTCGGAGGGGGGGGAAGAAAATTGTGGAAGGGGAGACAGAAATGTACGATCAAGATGTGAGGGGTGAGAAGCGGCCTCGTCTTAGGGAAAGGGACAGGGGAGAGGTGCGTATAGCGGGGTCGACTGGAGGTCTCGTGTTTTGGAGAGGTAGCTTCAGGTTTTTGACCGAAGCTTACCACCAGCGACGATTAGGCCGAGTCCTCTAGAGATTGGGGGGGTGAGGGAAGCCAGCAGGAAGGCGAAAGCTATGTAGGACACGTGCGGAGGGAAATGCTCCACGAAAGGGGAGAAAGATGCCTTCATGGGGAAAAGGCTATAACTGCCGCGCCGGAGCACGAAATCTGGGGGCTGGAACGTCTTGAAGGTTGTTCGTGAAACACTATCCCGTGAGGAGAGGTGGGGAAGCGATTGGCTCGGGGAAAAGGGCATCGGAAAAGAAAAACAAAAAAAGTAGGAGTACGGTAAAATAAGAGAAGTCACTCGCGTAACTATTCAAAATCGAAAAGAGAGGAAAACCCCCAAAAGAAACTGGATCGGAGGAAGACGCGTCCAATTGTCCACCCGAAGCGGGGGGGGGGGCCGCGTACACATTGTTAGAATCCCCTGCCGTGAAGTCGGAAGGAGGAAAAGCAAAAAGAACCTAAGGGCGTGCCTTCATGTATGGGAGTAGGGGAAGAAATCATAAGAATGGGACAACAGAAGGGGCAATGGAGGAGGGCCGTCTTCCTTCTTGGCCCGCAAACCTTAGACTACACTTTCATCGGCTGGGTGCCGAGGGAAGGAAAAAAGAAACGCTGACTTCATCAAAACAAACCCGACAGGGGAAAAGAGACGCACAAGAAAGAGTAATTCAGAGTACCCTCGCACTTCTCCTTAGAACGCAGCGACCGCAAGAACGAACGCCAATTCTTCAAGAGGGAAAAGTTACCGACAGTGCAATTTCTCAAACCGAAGACGGGGAAGGCCACGACTTTAGAAAGAACACGTGCAGCATGTCGAAGGTGAGGGGTATCAAAAGGTTCGTAAGGACAGAAAGCTGAAAAGAAGACTCAGTCCTTAATTTGACCACAAGTTCAGGGGGACACCACGCGGTTAAGAAGCAATCCTTTACTTTTTGGCTCTACCACGGATTCGGGTAAAAGGTTTTCGCAGGGGAAAAAAAAGGGATAAAAGGTCCATGGCTTGTTAAGCATTGAAAAAAGGGCACCTATACTGGACTATGCCTCTAGCGCGGAAATTAGATGGGAATCCTTTTGGAGGAGAGAATTAGGGGCTGAAGCATGCGAAAAGGGGAAACCTCAGGACTTTGTCCGTTTTATGAAACACAAAAAAAAGAGGGGGAAGCTTGAGGGCGAGAAAAGGCACATTCTGCACTCAGGCAGATAGGAGAAAAAGCAGAACAAAAGGATAAAATAGGCAAGATATCAAGACCGAGGGCACTACTACAGGATGGGACTCCGAAGGGTTTGGCAACACTATCGAGCGGTCGGGGGGGCAACATCCATCACAAGAGGTACGGGGAAGCCAAATAGAAACAAAGTTTTCGGCGTCGCCAAGGCAATTCATACCTGAACTTCAACAAGAGGCGAGGTGAGATTCATACACGCACTCTGAGAGGAATCGCGAAATGGACCGGCAGCGAGCGCACGGCAGCGTCAGATTAGAAAAGTCTTAATAAAGAGGGGAGTTCGCTAGGATCTCTCAACAAAATCGCCCCCCGGACGTCGGCATTGGAAGGTTGCGAAAGTCGCTCCTAGAGCACGCGTCTCACTCAAGGAGAAATGGAGAGAAGAAGTCCAAGCGATAAGTACAAGGAGGCATCCAAGAGGGAAGAGGGGGTCAGCAAGCAATTTCCGCGCGACGCAGTCTTCATACGCAGGCCTGCGAAACGGACTTGGAATTAGACCAAAGGAACTCCACGGAAGGTCGACTGAAAAAACGGATACACGTCAGGTGACAAGTCAGGGACCCCCGAAGCGTCCTCACGATGCTCTCAAACCGATTGAGTATGGAGCGAGGAAGAAGGCGCGGAAGTCACGAGGGTGGTTGAAGAATCCTGAGAGCCACGGGATCGGTGAAGACCACAAGAACGAAGCACTACTCGAACTTTGGGGACAGGAAGAGGGACTGGACACTCTAAAACAGAAAGAACATGAGATCACCTCTAGGCAAGATATCTTCTTAAAGCAGACTCTTCTCAATGGTGTTAAGGGGGGGGTATAAATTTGAGGGGAGTGCGGCAACGAGCCCATCAGCGTACGCCTCGGAAATGTAAAAGGCTTATTTCGCAACGCTCAGGTATGGGCTTTTTCCTCCGCTGGGGAGGGAGAGCATGCTTCGGGGAAAAACTGATAACTCCCCTCAATGGGAACCAAAAACGTCGAAAGAGAACAAGATACCACTAAACGCTAAAGGAGAGAGGGCCAGAAGGAGAAAGGGGAGTAAGCAGTCAAAAATATCGACCCACCACCAAAGGGGCGTCGATGGCTGAACCCGAAACTTCCACTATCCCGATGCGGGAAAGAGAAAGCAGAGGGAACTAGCCAGCATTCAGTCCTCCGAGACTTAGTCAAATGATGGCTACTAAATGGGACAACACAAAGGAAGCAAGTAAAAGGGTCGTAGGAAGATGGAAGGCTCGCTAAGGAGATAAATCTCGGTTAAAAACGAAGAATCCACGAAGTCCACTCGAATGAAGGAATGCGAATTAACGAGCGAAAAGGGAGTCGGGGGGGAGGAACGGAGAAAAATGGCACTTCCTAGACGGGGGGCGAAGGCAATCCAGTCAGACACTTTCGACCGAGGGAACTCTCGTATAAGGGGAAAATAGAATGTTCAGGAGGGGTAGAAGCGCCAAGAGCAACGTCAAGGGAAGAGCCTCGGATGGTCCGCAAGAAAAAGGGAAGGACCCGGATCCACAGCCAAAACTAGCGGGTCTGGGGGACCGCTGAAGTATCGCTTGTAAGGCCATAGCGCAAAAGGCTCCCAAGAAATACCCAGAGAAAAGGAGAATGTCAACCGGGGTTCAAGGAGAATTCCCTTTGCGCTTAAATCAAATCCTCCAAATGGTCGCATATTACTCCTGAAAACATTCTTCCAAGAAGGGAGGAAGCAAAACGGCGTGAAGAGAAGAAATCGGTTTTCCGTAATGGCAAATTCAAAAAAGAAAAAAACAAAAGAGGGAGAATGCAGGAGGTCGAACCGGTGTATTCTTGGCGCTAGGAACTACGGGGAGAGGTATTTGGACTAAGGGGGGAGGAATGCATAA
>Ga0179591_1409704_pt1 | contig 11801 bp, 15 predicted proteins | sample CZOMad2_1_08_16f_FD_182891 | JGI IMG/M metagenome (GOLD analysis project Ga0179591, IMG submission 182891) | Vadose zone soil fungal communities from Angelo Coast Range Reserve, California, USA - CZOMad2_1_08_16fungal (PacBio error correction) | ecosystem: Environmental > Terrestrial > Soil >...
GAAATTTCTTTTATCCAACCAGGAAAAAGTTTGTAATAAAGGGGAAACCGTGTAGGTTAAAAAAAGTGATTATAGGGGCCTGGGTTACAGGTAACTATATCAACACTAAAAAAGCAAGGGGAAAAAAAAGATGCCCCCACTGGTACGCACGGGTGTGTACGACCCGGAAAGAAACCTTGATCTTGAGAAGGAAGCCGATAATGAAGGGGCAGATGGGTAACTTAAAATCGGAAAAAGTACACCATACCCCTACCTGGCCGGAGGGAGCCGGTAACCGGGCACAGATCTCGTTCCATTTTAAAAAAAGAGAATGTATCCAGGATACAAAGAAAAAGCAATCCACAAGGGAGCGAAAACCATTTGAAGGCTTTTGAAAATCTGCTGAAACGGGAGACCAGGAAATGAGTGCAAGGAAAAACACAACCATGGGATATCAAACCACCATGAAGGACCCTGGGGGGAAGGATATTAGAAATCATGTAAAAAAAAGTGGCTGGGGTCCAAAAAAGGACATACCATAAAACACAGGAACTGTGTTTGCCCATAACTTTTTTTCGGGGGTGAACCCCACTTATACAATTGTGGGGTAAGGAAGGATATTTTGGAAAAAAAGTCCATTGTGGCATCGGGGAAGGTAAACCATGAAGGGGAACTGGCCCGAAGGAAGAAAAAGGAATGGGTCAAATGCGAGACGAAGATCCAGGGGAACGAAGAAGTATAAGAAAATTTAAGTGCTCAAGAACATTCGGCCCCTGGGGAGATCATTTGGTCACGAAAAGGGGGGGGGTAAAAATTGGCCCAATGGGAAAGAAGGACTTAAATTGGGGGGGAAAATTTTTTAATAAAAAAAAAAAAAATATGTGAAGGTTAAAAATAAGAATTCTGCGGTAGGGAGGCGAAGGCTTTGTTAAACTGGCAAACCAAACAAAAAAAAGAGAGTAAGGGAGAGGGAGCAAAGCATGTGGAAAAGGTCTTTAAAAAAGGTGGAAAAGGGGCAGGGGAAGAAAAAAGGCCACCCTTGCCTAGGGAAAAGGAGGGCCAGCTTCGAAAAAAAATTCAACCAACGCCTTTTAGGGAAAAAAAAAATAAAGAAATTCCTTGGGAAAGAAAAGTAACAGTTAGCGCAAAAGAGGGGAGGTAAGAAGAAACAAGAAAGAGGTAAAAACTAAAAAAATCACCAACAGCCTACAACCTTTAAAAGCCCGGAAATCAAACGGGGGAAGGTGTGAACTAATTGAAAAAAGACACGCACAAAAGGATTTATGCCAAACGGAAAGGGGGACCCTGCTGGGAGAGGACGATAACCTCTTTCTAATTAAATTAGGTTCAGGGGGGAGTAGTGCTACTATAAAAAAGGAAACACAAATGGATCCAGGAAAAAGAAGGATATCACCTGCTTTTGAGGGATCAAGGAAAAGAATGAGCCGGATGGAACTAGTTGGAGAGGGTTCTTCGTAGCGATGGGGAAGGGTGAGCTATGGAGGAGTCGTTAGTCCAGAAGGAAAACAGATCACAAGAAGGTTGTTGGGGGCAGGAAAAAAAAACCGAATCAATTAACCGAAGATTCAGACTGAATATTCGACTTAAAACGGTACTGGGAAAACGATGGGCGGACTCCGAGAAAAATACCCCGCTGCAACGATAAAACAACCATAATTTGTGGAAAATGAGTTTTTTGCTGAAAAATATAGCCTGAATAAACCATTTGGGACCTGCCAAATAAATAAGAAGTAAGTTGGGAGGCCAGGTTTCAAGAACATGTAGTTTGGGCGTCAGGCAATGCCCATATGGATCGGTATTTGTAAACCGGGCGATAAAATGATCCCAGAAGGGGGGGGGGGGGGAGCATTTCATATCCCACATACAATGAATTACCGGGAAAACCACCTGGGGAACAGTGAAATCCGATAAAAACTGATTAAAAGAGGATAAAACCTCGACAAAAAACTCCAGATAATACCATTACCGGGAGAAAGAGTCCCGCTTTATTGACAAAGCTGGTACGAAAAGGGAAAAAAACAAAAGAAATCACTTAAGAATCGGGCAGGGCATAAAGGCAATATTTTTTCCTTTGCCCTGGAAGAATGAGGGCGGAGAGGAAGATTTTACACTTCCAATCATTGTGTTATTGGGGAAAAAATCCCTGTTTCTGACCCCCATGTACCGAGACAAATGTGTTCTCCGGGGGTAACCGCGGGTATAGAAGCAAGGCTTAAGGATCGAAATTAACCAAAGGAAGAAAAAATGAAAAGTTGACAGGGAGGTCTTCTCTAAAAGTGTAATGAGTATCGAGTTTTGTTTTTTTTTAAAAAATAACCGGAAGGGGGACATGGAAAAGGGGAAAGCATGAATCGTTTAAGTTTGGGCATCAAGGGGAAACCCAATGCTTACACCAGGGGAGAGAAGCAGGCCCATCTTTTTTTGAAGGACAAAAAAATACAAGGCAAGGGGCCATAAAACCGGGCTATAAAAGATCGTAGGCCCGCTTTTAGAGAAACGTGCGGGGGGGGTCATATTTAATACCGTACAAGGGGAAAGGGATCAACAAAAAAAGGGGGAAGGGTATCAACTCGGGGAATTTGTAATAACGGAAAAAAAGAACCCCTTTCCAGCGGGATGATTGGCCGTTTTTCACCAAAAAAAGACGGTTGGGGTGGAGGGAGGGGAAAAATTTACCATTAGAAAAAGGGGGGGGGCCCTCGCCTCCCAGGGATTTGCGGGGGAAGGAGAGGTTTTCTTTTAATGATTTGACCTTGTGGGGAACAGCGAAGAAAATTGGCAGGCTTTTTTGGGGAGGGGGGCTGTATCGGGCGTAAAAAAAAGCAACCGGGCGGCTTCTCTTTCGTAAAGACAGGCAGCAGGGGGTTTGGGAGGGAAAGCAAACTGTCATTAGAAAAAGGAAAGCGGGGAAACGGTTGAAAAGGGTCAATCCCTCAAAAAGGATAAAGTTCAAAAAAAGGGAGAGGGGTAAAAAAAATTGAAGGGACGCATATGTCCTTTTTTTCCCTGTGGTGGGGAAGGGGCTCTTCCATAGTTCATAGAAAAAGCCGATGGCCAAGGGACTGTTCTCTCGAAGTAGATCTCTCAACAACAAAAGAGATAAAGGATAACAATGCTGGGGGCCAAATGGCCCAGCAGTGGCGTATAACTATGGAAAGGGGAAAAAGGAAGATTCTGATAAAAAAAGGAAAATGAATGAGCAGGCCAGCTGGATTAAAGGAAAGGACAACGCGCTTTAAAGAATAAGAAACATTGGCTGAAAAAAAAAATGATTCAGCCCATTGAAAAAAAAGCAAATTAAGCAAAGGAGGAAATCCCATTGTCGTCCAAAAAAATGGGTGAATTTGCGGGGGAGTAAAAAGAAAATTAGACTCACAGGCAAAGGAAATTGGAGGAGGGGGGCTTTGGGAGGGAGGGGATTACATAATATTTCCCGCAAGAAGGGGGGGAGAACTTCGGTCGGGAAAATCAAAGCTGAAAGGGTTTGCTGTAACTGAGGGGGATACAATGCAACCCGAAATTTCTACCAAAGAGTGTTGGGTGTATACATTGGGGGAAAAGTCCGTCTAATAATGATCAACAAAAGGTTATTATAAGAAAGAGGGTATGGCCGGAAGTGGGAACAGAAAAGAATGGGCGAAACATCCCCGAATTGAAGATCTAAAGGGGGAATTGATACGATCCTGCCCAAGCCAGACGATCAAAAGGGTTAAAAAAACAAAAGGGGGAAAAAAAAACCAGCTACTCATTACAAAACAGGAATGGAAGAAAAAAGCATTTGCGCAGGATTCTTGAACTTCGAGGAAAGGCCTTCTATCCCCGCGGGGAAAATACGAGGGAAAAAGAAAAAAAGGGTCGATGGTACTTTTTCAAGAAAAAGTCACTTGCACAGGAAGGAAACTGGCTTCCGTAAATCGAAAAGATCAGCCACGGAGTTTGACAGGGACCAAGAAAAGGCCCGGGGAGAAAAATTTTTGCGATGAGGGGATGGGACTGGGGGGGGAAGGGGGAAACTTTCCGTCCCCAAGGTAGTGGGAACTTCAGCGAAGGGCCATGGTATCGGGACACGGGCAGGGATGGGACAGTCTTTCTAGAAGGAAAAGAAAGGGCTGCAAGGGAGGGGCAGTGTTTGTGGGATATGAAACAAGCATCTTTTGAAGGTATCGCCGTTAAGACCGAGGGACAGAAAACAGAAATTGCATGCCTGCCAAACTGAGAAGGGAAAAAATAAAGGGGAAAGAAGGGATTATTCTGGGCAGGATGGGGGTATTCAGGCGAGAATATGCCAGAAAGATCTCACCAAATTCTTGGGGGGTCAGGAAAACGATCGAGGTTATTTTTCTTTTTAAAGAAGAAGGAAGCGTGAAAGGGGGAGATCGTAAAGGAGTCGCCGCGTTGATCGTGTGAGACGCATAGGTGTGATCTGGAAAGAAAAGAGACTCAAACTAGCTAAAAAAACAACAGGAAGTGCATAAAAAGGTTCCCCTTGATACAACGGAAAAGAAAGGAGGTGAGAGAAGAAGAATCCTTTGTGTTCCAAGGAAACCGTGAAAAAGAAAAGGGAAAAGTAGAAGAGGTCATCGATGGCCTGAAGGCACAGGACCCGGGAGGGGGTAGCATAACGACACGGGTAGCCAGCTGCCAGGTTGTTTTTTCCCATACTTTGAGAAAGAGGCAGGTAAGGTGGGGGGGGGGGGGAAGGGGAATGTTTGGTGATTTTAGTGGGCTGGGATTGCTTGTTTCTGAAGGGTGTAACCGGATTGAACAAGGAATTGGGGAGAGTGGGTGAAGCGGGAAGGAAGAAGCTGGCAAATAAAGCCAAAGGGAAAGGCGGGAAAAGGGTAAAGCAACGAAATTTAATCGGAAAAATGGGGAGAGCGAAGGGAACCTTAAAGGAAGTTGGGGAAAGTGTGTAACACTCCTCGACGAAGATAAACCAGCAAAAAGAAAGGCTAACATATTTTATGAAAAGGGGGAACCCAAATTAGCCATTGAGGGGGGGGCCATTTTTAACAAAAGAGGTGGTTAAGATCTGAAAAAGAGGTCCACACCAAAAGGAGAGAGAGTATCCGTGAGAGGAAAGCAGGTTATCTCTCATGAACCCAGGTAGGTCATCGTGCCAGGGGACATGGATCCGAGGCAACAAGGCTGGGGAAAAATTCTCCATGGAATAAAGACCAGGGGATGGGGGGTTCCAAAAAGGCTGTATGGCAAACCAGCAGCAGGTAGGACAAGTGGTTTTATGATGTATGGGGAGCCCAACTTCTTCCCGAATCATCACTATCAGAAAAAGGCGCAAATATGGGGTGGAGAGATCAGCAAAAAAAGAGAATATCCAGACACTCATTCCGGGGGAATTCCCCGTTAGCCCCCTGGGTCCGCATGGGTTTGCGCCCTCAACAAAAGAGGGCTGGAAAACCTAAATTTGAAGATTACTGGACCAAGTGGGCTCCCCTGCGGGGGGGACAGTCGGTGTTAAGGCAGGGGGGTACGGTAAAGGAAATAATGCAACAGTAAAGGTAACAGAAAAGGAAGGTCCGGGTAAGGTAACAAGAAAAAAAGGGGGGGGCATCGGAGATGGCCAGTGTTGATTATATTACCGGAAAAACAAACCGGAAAACGTTTTTAAACCTCAACACGGTTGGGAAACAAGGAAGAAAAACTTGGACAAGGGGCATTGTTGTTGTTATACTTAAGGGGAAGGACTTCGCAACAAAAAAAAGAGAAGAGATAGGGGCTTAAGAACAAATGAAATTCTTATCCAACCAAAAAAAAAAAAAAAAAAAAAAAAAAAAAAAAAAAAAAATAGTGTAAAAAGTTGGGAGGAAGGTTCTGGCGCAGGGAAAAGTTATGTATAGGGGGGTGAATATAAAAACCTTAAGGGGGCACGCGCCATAAGGGAACGGTGTGTGTTTAAAGTTACCCGAACAGTGAAACACACCTCTCTCTTGAGAAAAGCGGAGAGGCTTTGCCAGGGGTGGGTAAACTTTATAATAAAAGAGCCTACAGCAGAACCCCGACTGGCCTTTTTTGGCCAAGGCAGGGAGCCACAAGAAAAAAAAAAAGGTGTAAACAGGTCACCAGTAGAGGTTTAGATGATTGCAGAGAAGTCCCGGAAAAAAGCAACTCACCCGTTGGGGAGAGGCAACCACAAGCAGGCCCGGTTTGGCACGGTAATAAAGGAAGTGCAAGGAATATCACATGTGGGCTTGATATATCACCCACCAGGAAAAGAAGTGAGGAAGAGAGGGAAGAAAGTGGCGCCGTAAAATGAAAAGAAAAACCCCAAAAACAACAAAGAGGAGACCATGGAGGGGGAAGCAATTTTTTCAAGTAGCCAAAATATACACGTGGGGGAGAAGATGTTGAAAGCCAGTGGGCAAATGGAAAAGGAAGCCCATGATTGTGGGGGGAAGACTAAAAGATGAGTAATGGTAAGAGCCCCTGCTGGAAAAAGAGTAATACAAATAAATTGCGAGAAAAAGGTTCAAAAAATCGAGGCCTGGTTGTAAGAGGTGTAAAAAATGCAAGGGGGGTCAAAAAGGGGGGGCAAATAACCTTTTTTTCAAAAAGAGGGGGAGGTTAAAAAAGGAAGGGGGGCTGCTTGTATATCAATGAGTCGAAAAGGGGGGGACCCCTTTCAACCACCAGGGTAAAGGAGAGGGGGCAGAAGACTCAATAAAAAAATAATTGCAGTTAAATGAAAAAAAAAAAGCCGTTCGGTAAAGTAAAAGGGACTGGGGGGGATTACCGGCCCCTGACCCGGAGGGCCGCGGAGAAAAGAGAACGCTTTTTAAACAAGGGATAGGCCGGTAACAAATTTGGAAGAAGAGAATTGATGTAAATGAAGAACAAGCAAGCCGGAAAAAAAAGAACAACCAACATTAAAAAAGATAGCAATCGTTCAGAAAAAAAAAGGGAAAACAATAATTGAAAAGCTAGTATGATATGGATATGCCCAAAAAGCCCTGGGACGAAGAAAACATGGCATGCCATCTATATCAAAAAGAGGGAAAAAGTAGGGAAGGGAAAGTTCGACCTATAACCGAAAAAAGGGAGAAGGAGACCGTAGAAAGGAAGAATATTTTTTGAAGTCAGGGTGGCCAAAAGGAAAAAGAAATATCCTTAGGGGCTGGGGAAAGGAGACTTTGATTTGGAAGGGAAAGGGGGGGAGGGAGGTCAAAGTTGTTTTCAATTCACCAAACCGATAAAATTGCGGCCGGGGGAATGAACGCCGTCTTAAGCCTGACGACTATCGACAAATTTCTTCTTCTGCTCCGAGTAAAAAAAATACCAAAAAAAAGCAAAGAGCCAGAACACCAAGAAAATTGGGGGGGGAAGAAGAGGGGAGGCACCTCAACAGGCCAGATTGGATAGTGAAAAGAAAACATCTTGGAACAAAAAAGAAAGAATGAAGTGGGGGGAAGGATTCCCCTTCTTTCCTTGGAAAAAGGGGCACCCATTGTAGGTTGGCATTGTCCGGGCTGTGCCCGTGGGATCGTTATTTAACCGGAAAGGAAGACAAAGTTTGTTTTCCCCGGGGGCATCATTCAATAAAAAAAAACTGCGATGATTCCGCAAGAACCGTAAGCTGTGAATTCCTCGAAAAAAGAAGGATGATCAAACAAGAACTGGGCCGGAAGGGAAAAAAAGTGACCGTGCGGCAGGCGCTGGGTGGTTAACGAGTTTTTTTAAGGGGGGGGGGGAAAGGGGGAACCTCCCATTCAAAAAGCAAAAAGGCAACAGCGGCCAAGTTGGAAGGACAGCACGGGCAGATTGGTGCCTGGAAAAAGGGGTTAAAAAGAATGCGTGCCAGACGAAAAGATTGGGAAGGAAAGAAAAAGGGGGGTATTGTACGGCCTGGAAGGCCCTGTTTTGAGCTTCCCTTCAAAAAGTCCCCCCTAAGGTCTCCTCGGTATTCGGGGGGGGGGTGGTAAAAAAAATAAAAATGGAAAACCGAAGAGGGAATTGCTGCTGCAAGAAGGAAAAGCCAATGACCGGGTTTGGAAAGTCTCAAGGGAGGTTCCCCTGCCCCCCCCCAAAAGGTGTAATGAGGAAGAAGGAGGAAAGGTTGTTTTTTTTTTGGCCGGAAAACTGGAATCGAGGGCGGAGGGGTGGGAAACAGGTAGATCGTTGACGCAAAGGTCAGATAGAAAAAAGGAAAAGGGCTTAATAATGGAAACCAGGGTAGGGGACAAAAAGACCGGACCAAAACCTGCGAAAGGGGACTCGTTTATAATAAAAGGGGGGCGGTTTGTTGATCATATTGAAAAGGTTGATAAAAGAAACTGTTTACCCTTAACGCTATGCCCAAAGAGGGGGCCATTACAAGTTTGTAGAAGAAGGAAGCACCAAGGGGATGATATATTGTTCTGTTGAATAGGGTTCTTTGAAAACAGACGAAGAATTCCATAGTAAAGGTTGTGGGCGGGAATATTTAATGAGAAAGACCAGGAAACCCTCGAAAAAAACCAAGGGGTAAAGGTGGGGGGGAGGTTTTCGTTGGAATAATATATTACATAGGAGGGGGAGATATACATAAAAGGGGGTTAAAAAACAGGCCGACAAGTGCAAATCAATTCTTGGTTTGGCGACAAGGGAGGCTAGAATTTTAAAAAAAAAACATAAGGGAAAAAGAATGGCTAGAGTTTCGTAGGAACAGGGCCCGGAAAAGAAGTTGTTGTTTGCTTTGTGGAAACGGGCCATGAGGGGGATTGTACCGCAGACCACCGGGGGAACCATTGGTGAAAAGCCTTGCTCATTGAAAGGCAGATCAGGGTGTTATAAAAATACTAAGGTAGGGAATCTAAAATATTAAAAAAATAACAATAAAATTATATCTAAAAAAGGGAAAAAAAATCCGCATATAACTGGGGGACCGGGGGAAATTCCCATAGGTTTTCAACACGCGATGGCCGAGGAAAAAAAAACACTGTGTTCGCCAAAAGAGCGTCTCTCAACACAAAAAAAAAAAAAAAAAAAACAACGAGGAGGAAGGAAGGGAAGAGAGAAAGGGAGACGGCAGGGGGAAGCGCGAATGGCGTAGGAACTATGGGAGAGCACAAAGGAAGGGGATCAAACATTACTGATCGGGGAAGGAAGGGGCTTGAAGGGAGAAAGTCCCTGCGTTTTTAACTGAAAGAATATGAAGGACAAGCACAACAAATGAGGCAGGCAAGGGCGAGACGAAAGAAAACATTAATCACAGGTGATGTTTGAAGGGGGAAAAAAACAGGGGCAAAAAGAAGGAAGGGGGAACGTGGTAAACAAAAGGGGAAAAATTACCTGCACAGAAAGGGGAAGAGGAAAATTTGCGTTCTACTGGGAGTAAAGTCAATAGGGGGAGCCTCCCCAAACCCAACCTTAATGGAAAGAGGGACGGGGGAAAAGAAAAGAGAAGAGGGGGGAAAGGGTGCTTGTACTTTCAGGAAGGAATGCCCCGAGTGCTAAAGGATACGGGGGGGGGGATATGTCCTTCAGAGGATCAAAAAAAGTATAAGAGGCCTCACTATTCTTTGAAAGCCTGAAGTTGGAAAAAACCATTATCATACCCGATGGAGGGGGGGGGGGGGGATATCTAAAAAGGGGGGATTACCTATCCTGCTGACAGCCTCGATCAAGGGGCCCCCGGTAAAACCAAAAGGTTTTTCCTCATCGGAAGGGTAGAGACAAAGAAGACCCAGTGTCATTTGGAAGGGTTCATTTGTGGTGAAAAAAAGCCATGCTTTCGATGACAAGCAGGGGAAAATAATACGAGTGGAGGAGAGGGGAGATGTTAAGGGGGGGGAAGGAAAAACCTGCTTCACTTGCAATCAATAAACAACCCGGGGAAGCAGATCAGCACGCAACTTGGAAAGTGCCCTTAAAATAGAAGAAACGGAAGGGCAAGAGGGAAAAGAATTGAACTTGTATGAAACCTGGGGGTACCCAGCTGGTCGTAATAAACATGGTATGCTGGCGCAGGAGAGGTCATACCGCGTGCAAAGACAGTTTCTAAAAAAAAAACTCAGGGGGGGGGGAGAGAAATGATGAAACCACCGCATCGAATCATTTTAGCAAAGATCATCAACCCGGCCAGGCGTTGGCGCCCCGCCAAAAAAAACAAGTTTTTTGCATCCAAAGAAAAGGTAAAAAAAAACTTCCGGAGGGGGGGAGGGGAAGGAATGTTTTTATTCAGGCAGGAAAAAAAGTTGGGAGGTGAGGGGGGGGAAACAAATGGTATGGTGGATGGCCGATCGTAGGGAGGGAGGGGGTATTCAGTAGAATAATCGGTTAAAGAGAGAGGCAGGAAGGGCAGAAAGGTCCCATTGATCGTGAGACCGCAATAGGGGGGGGGGGGGGGAATTTGAAAACGCGGTTGAACAGACGCGAACGGAACTTAGCTCACTAAAAGCTCAAAAAGCAGGCTTTCCGGGGAAGAAAAAAGGAAGAAAAATCAGGTTGATATACGGTTATCAGGGGGTGTTTTCGGGGAAGTTCCATGAGAGAAAAGTTAAAAAAGAAAAGAGGGAGGGAACGAAAAAAGACAACGCAAGAAATAAAAAAAAGGGAGAGAGGAAGGGAAATCGGAGGGTAAAAAGGAAAGTGTTTCAAGAGAAGAGGGAAAAAAGGCCATTCAGCAGGGACAGGGACCCGTGGCAAGAGAAAAAATAGAATAACCGACTGTATTCCATCTTTTCAGGGGAAAAAAAAAGACTTCCGGGGGGGAAAGTAAGGTTGTAGATCTTTTTCAAAAGGGGAGGGGTAGGTTTACCGGGGGGGTTTTCTTCATTACATCAAAGAGGCGAGAAATGTTAAACGGGAAAGGAAAGGAATTTTAAATCGTTGGGGGGGAAAGCTGGCAGAAGAAAAAAATAGGCAGGGGGGAAACGGACAAGCCCCTTTTAAAGAAAAAATGCGGAAAGTAAAAATCTAAACAAGCTCCGTACCGGAAGAAGGGGGGGGAGGGGTACACACATCCTTCGACTCATTGACCAGCAGAACATAGAATCAGTTGTTTAAGAAATTTTGGGAAAAAAGGGTATTTGCCCATGAATGGGGTTTACAAGCCATTGAAAATCGGTGGAAAAAAAGATTCTTTAAAAGAAACTGGAGCAATTAAGAAGAGAGGGCATAAGTCTAAACCAGCAGTGTATCTCGCAGGAAAGAAAAGAAAGCGGCCAGTTTAGGGAATGTCTACTGAATAATGCAAACCCAATGTAGGGGCCAGCAGAAAAGACAACACTTGGTAATATGGGGGGAACTGTGTAACCCCTTATGAAAACCAAAGAAAGCCGGTGGGGGGGGGGGTCAATTTGAACGGCGCAGGGGAAATTCCCACCCCCCAAAAACCCCCCAATCCAAGATCTCCTATATCCGAAAGGAATGTGTGATATCTCCAGCACAACAGGTTGAAGTAGAGGGACACTCCCAATTAAAAGAAAAAAACCTAGGGGAAAGGAAATTTTCACCGCCTGGAAATGTTTGCGCCAGGAAAGACGTTGATTGCCGGGAATGGCCTAAGTGGCACAATCCTAACATAGAGAATGGTGGAAGGGGGACTCCCTGCGGCAACGGGAAAAAAGGACAGTGCGGGGTAAAACCGATAAGTTTTACCAATGCCAACAAAGATCGCTTGTACAGCCGAAAGAAGGCACAGGTCCCGGGGGAAAAGGGGAAAAAGTAAACCACACCAGTGGGGGCATCTGGGGCACGCAGGATGGCAGGGGGTAACAACCAGGCCACCTATAACCATCCACGTTAAATACAGGGTTTGGAAAAAACCTTGGTTACACTAGGGGTTGGATGAGAGGGGGGGGGAG
>Ga0179591_1183677_pt1 | contig 11800 bp, 17 predicted proteins | sample CZOMad2_1_08_16f_FD_182891 | JGI IMG/M metagenome (GOLD analysis project Ga0179591, IMG submission 182891) | Vadose zone soil fungal communities from Angelo Coast Range Reserve, California, USA - CZOMad2_1_08_16fungal (PacBio error correction) | ecosystem: Environmental > Terrestrial > Soil >...
GGAGTAAAAAAATGGGAGCCACAGGTCGAACAGTTATTACTAGCCTGGGTCGTCCCTCTAAGAGTCGCCGGAGAAAGTTGGTTGTCATAAGGACTGCGAAGTGACTCTAACAGAGGAGCTGCGACTGCTATGTGGAAGAGGGGCTACCAGAGTTGGCAGCGGAGGGGGGAGGGGGGAGGAACATACGTCAGTTTTTTACCCTACCACAGTCAAGAAGAAAGTCGAGACGGGTTGGACGCGGCAAAAAGGAAGAGAGAGAAGGAGTTCAAGGACCATGCGCGAACTGATGAAGTGACTAAGAAGAGAGAAAAAAGGGGGAACTACGTGGGGAGAGTTAATCTTTCTTCTAGGCTGAAGATGTTAAATACGAAGGAAGAGGGGGAGAGCAAAAAGACTCCAAGGGAAGTGAAATCCTAAACGTGAAATTCACGTCTAGAAGGAGGAAAAAAAGAGAAAGGGAGTCACCCAATCAATTTTTTTCCAGCAAGGAAAGGAAAGGAGGCGAGGGGAAAGAGGTGGGGCTAATCTCAACTTGCCTTGCAAAGTCTCTAAAGAGGAGTGCTTGAAGGAAGGACTGTGCTACCTTCACTTCGATGCGAGGCTGCTCTGGCAGGAGGAGTAGGAAGCGGGGGGGAGAAGGGGAGGGGAAAAAGAAATGGCAAGTAAAGAAGGAAAAACGAAGAGGGGGGGAAGAAAAAAGGGCTCTTGAAAGGGGCCTCACTTGTCCAAGAAAAATACTAATCTCGCGCTCTGCAATTGAGTGGTCAGGAAAATAACCGGCACCAGGGCTTAGGCGATTGAGGAACAAAGAAGCAAACGGATAGGTAAGAGAGGATTTACGGGGGGGAGGAGGAGTGGGGGGGCCGGGATGAGAAGAAGTCGGAAACCTGCTGTACTGACTTGTCCAAAATGTCTTCAGATTAGAAATGGATTGGCTATAACCTGGGTAACGAAGGAGAAAGAGGGAAGGAGGGTAAACGAAGGTACAATACCAACTCCCAATGTCGTTCATGAGGAACCAACATTTGCCGAGGATCCAAAGGAAAAAGACAGAAAGAGAGGGAGAGAATCTAGGAAAAATTTTTATGAAGACGAAACAACACTAACGACTGAGGGGAAGAACGAGAGAGGGGAAAAAGAGAGAATGGGGGGGAGTCTGGATTCTACGTCTATGCTTCTACCGCATGCGGGGTTCTGACAAAAGGAAAACAGTGGCAGGAAATATTACAATTCAAGGGTTTTGTTTTGCAACACAGGGGGGAAAAAAAGGCGACAGAAAAGACTAACAGACACAAAAAAGTCGTGGTCACGCGGGGCCAGGGGGGGGGGGACGTTGGATACACAGCAGTCAGGATCGGGAAGACGACAGTCTCAGAAATCGTTAGTACCAAAGTATTAAGAGGAAAGGGGGCGGGAAAAGTTTCTTCTGAGAGACTTAAATGATTTCTCCACGCGGGCTAGTAAGAGGGGCAGAAGAAAAAGAGGGCTCGACGGGGGCGCAAAATAAAGCCTTGCTAAGCCCGTAGGTTACCAGGAAAAAGAGGTCGGCAGAGTTAACCAGCTTTTGTGTGCAGGGTACCGAGACCTACTAACAAAAGAGCAGAAGCGTCGAAGGGACAGGGGGTCCAGAGATTGCCAGTGATTGAAAGAAAAAAATCAACCAACTTTCATCTGCAGAAACAACCAGCAGAACGAAAGGGAAAAAACAAAACAAGACAAAAAAGCATTCTTCGGGGAGCCACTCTATTGGGGAGAAAAAAAAGGCCAAAGTTTTTTTTGCAAGAAGTATGGGAAACCAACGGAAAAGAAAGATGCCAAGTACATGGGGGAATGGCAGAAGTCGTGATCGGCAAAGAATCTCCACAAGGAGGGGAACGGGAGAAAAGAAAAAACAGGGGGGCGAGAAAAGACCTAGCTGGGCTCTCCGGTCAGGGTTGTGTCCTTCTCAACGAAAGGGGAAGCTAGAAGAGCCACATGTCCCTGTTTCGGTGGTGGTGTATCGCGGGGAGAGGGGCATAAAAAACGAACGAAAGGAAATCTCGACCGGACTTCTTACCAATTGGGGAAACCAGAAAGGGCAAGCCCGGTGTCTTCCTGCTGCGAAATCCAGAAAGGCGCAAGTCCGCAGCAAAACGAAGAGAACAGCACAGAGGATCCTTCAGAAGGAGTGATTGATCGGGAACCCCCAGCAAAAGACAAGGGGAAAAAAGAGCCTTGGAGGGGTTGGCTATTTGAAAAAGAGGGCCATAGGAACGACGGAGGCCGTGCTTGAATATCGACTTGCCGCCGGCCCTTGGCAGGGGAGAACCAGAAAAAGGCCAAAAAGGAAGGGAACAGGAAAGGAACTCTTCCGCCTTGTCACAAGGGGCCCTTTTTGGGGGAAGGGTAAAAGAGGGGGGGGCGGACCACACGTCAAGGAGGGAACAACGTCTCCGAAAAGTTTGGGACAAAGAGAAAGGAAAGAAAAAAACGAAATGTGGACACCTAAGGAAAGCACCGTAAAGGCCTGGGAAGGGGTCAAAGGAAGGTCAAGACTTTTTGGCAGCTTCGAGGGGGGAAAAAACTGGGAACCACTCCCAGGCTTTCTCGCCAATTTAAAAGAATGGCAGTGAAATAGGGCTAAAGATATCGGGGGGATGGGGGGATGAGAAGCGCTCAGCTTCAAGATCACTGGGCATAGAGGCTTGGGGGGGGGGGGATACGAAAACACAACATCGCAATCCAGCAACATCGGAATCGAAAGTGGAATTGAAAGATGACATCAGAAATTCCCATAAAAAGAGGGGGGAGGGAAAAGTGTTGGCTTAAACAAATAACTAAACACGGGGAGATATTGATCATCGTAGCAGAAAAAGTACAAGGAGGGGTCCGAGGCTACATAATTCCAACTTGAAAAAAATCGAATCAACTACAAAAGAGAGAAGAGAGAGGGGTATAATTGAATTGTACCGTTCGCAGGGGCACCAAGGGAAATAGTGTCCTGTGGGACGAAAAGTGGGACTTACATATTCAGCAAGTGGAGAAGAGCTCGGCATCGAGACAGAAAAGTGGCAAGTTTGAGGGGGGGGGAAGGGGGGGGGGGGAAAAGGCCGGGAGGGAATCATGAAAGTATTCTCCGAGACCGGGAGATAAAAAAAAGAGGCGAAAAAGATGATGAAATCAAGTAATTGCTCCTAACGAAAGGAAAAAAAAAAAAAAAGAACGGGATGGAATGATAATCACTTGGGCAATCTTATCAGGGGAGAGGGAGGAATAGTTCCAGAGCAAAAAGTAATGAAACGAATCTTTTTCTAAATACACTGGAAGATAATAAACCCGAGGGGCACACTGTTTAGATGGAGAGTAAAACAAGGGGTTGCCTGATAAAGTTTGCTACATTGGTCTATCGAGAGAGAGACAATCCCAAAAAACGGGATAGGGGGCAGGTAGTTTGAGAGATCACACACAACCCCTGATTAGGGATGAAAAGAGGAAGGCGAACAGGAATTCACAGAAAAAGGGTATGGGATTTTCGAGACGAAGCAAGTGTCAGCCACCTTCTCGGCACATAAGTGTGGCGTGGCCTCAAGTGGACAAGAGGGTTTAGTACCTGCACAGGACTGGACAGATGGACAATTCAGGGGAGAGATTCACAGTGAGCTCGCTGAAGGATAAGCGTGTCTAGGGGGGAGGTAGAACAGGGGGGGGGCAAATTTTCCTGACCTTCTACGGCGGATTGAATCAAAATTTGATGAGGATTTTCTGCTTTCTTCAACTTTCGCGGTACCTCAGGTCAAGAGGGGCCCTGAAAAGGAGAAGGGACACAAATCGCCCAAAAAAAGGGACAAGAGGGGATGAAAGAGATAAAAGATCTCTTATCCCAATTTCGAAGAGGTGAAAAGGACGGCAAGAGGGGAAAATCTTGGGCCAGCTGGGGGGGGGGAGGCCTCAAGTCAAAAGTCCGCCCTCAGGCTCGCCTCGAGAGGGGGGAAATGGAGTTGGGGGGTATTCTGAAAAGGTTAAGGAGAGGATAAACGGGGAGGGAAGAATACAACAACCCCAAAAAAAAAAAAACCACACCCCCAAAAAACCAAAAAAAAAAGAGGGGGGATTACAGGACAAGTAATTGTTTAGTATTGTGGTTCACAAAAGGAAAAGGAGAGGTAATCAAAATGAGTTATGTTAAAGGATGAAGTAAACGAAAGAGTGGGGAGGATTCTTGAAAGGGTATGGGAAAAGGGGTGGGGGGGGTAAGCGAAAAAACATTATGCTCTCATTGTCCGAAGAGGATGTAGCAAAAAATCTCTGTCTTTAGGTCTATGATGGGGAAAAAGGAGGGTTAACAGGGGGGCTATACAGCAGGGGGGAGTTTGTGCAGAGGTTTAAGGGGAGGGAAGAACAAACAAGTAGAAATTACGAAAGAGGTCGAAAAAAGAAGGAGGGAAAGGGAAGTCACTTGTAACCTCGCTAATTCTGAACGAGGGAAGGGGGGGAAAAAAAAGCTGAAGGGGGGGGTGGGGAGTTAACAAACAGAAATTTATCATCAGGGACGGGACCAGGGAAAAGGGAAGGAAAGCTCAAAAGGGGAATGAATTGGTTCACACGGAGAAGAGTTCGGCAGGGTCGTCGGCATGCAAAAAAAAGGGGACCTGGGGTGAAACTGGGAAAAGAGGGAATCGAGTCTTCAATCCCTGCATTTGGAGCGGAAAAGGGGGAAGGGAGGAGTTAAATCGGTCCAAGACCAACTCTCTACTTTGGATTTCGGGGACAGGAATCAGGAAAAAAGAAAGGAATTAGAGCAGGGGACGACGGGGTAAGACTTTTGGAGAAAAAGAAGAGGGAGAGTGGGAGGGGCGAATATGAATACCTTTCATCACGAAAGCCGGGGTTAGAAGCAGTCAAGGATGGAAAATAAAGGCAGAAGTGGCTAGAAGGGTACCTGTTTCCGTCGGACTTAAAGGGGAGAGAGCCGAGCAGAAAAGTAGGGATGTTTAGCATATCGGCGCTCGAATACCCTGAGAAGCACCAGAGGGGAAGGCGAAAGGCTAAGGGGGAAAGACGAGATTCTAAGGTGTCTCGTGCACATCGGGGATAAGAACGATTGGGACGGAAGTGGAGAACACAAAAAGTACGGTTTCAATACTATCCTGCTCTTGGTTGTTCATACTTAAGGGAAAAAAAAACGTCTGGCAATGTGAAAGAAGAAAAAAAAAAGGATGAGTAGACTGACTCATTCCGGGTGGGGTGAGAACAGGACTGAGAGTTTTTTCTTCTCGACCGGTGGGGGGGTTGGGCGAAAAGAAAAAAGGGGCGGAGCTATTGACCACCTTTCAAAGGGAAAGTGGAAGGAGGGGCTCAAGCTGTTCGAGTCCTTTCCCTTTCAAAAGCTGGGGTCCCGATGTCCGAAATCAATCAATAGGGACCCCTACGGGAGAGGAAAAAGGAGGAGAAGCCCACACGAGCGATGGGGAGCTATTTATTTATAGACCGGTGAAGGAAAAGCGAAAATGAAGCGTAACAAATGATGAAGGAAAAAAAGAGGGGTGGGGGGGGGTTAGGGTGACAAAACAGACATACTTCTCAATCTTATGATGAAGTATCATTGACTGGGGGGAGAAAAAAAGGAAAAAACCACAAACAGCAGAGGAAAACTAATTTGCTGTTGCGTGTGAAGAGGGGCGCAGGGTTGAATTTAAGGAAAAGGAAATGTGAGATTCCTCGCCAGGCGTGGTAAACCTGAAAAAAAATAAAAAGCAGAAAGAAAAGGAAGGAAAAAGAATAGCTGAATCATAAATGTATGAATGGGTTTCTTAGCCTTCTGCTTAAAATTAATCAGGGGTTAGGTGGTTAAAGTCTTCAAGGGGGTGATTGAGGGGAGGAGAGGAAGGGGCTTGAGGGCGTTTTCTCCTTTAGTGGCTACATCGGAGGGGGGGTGGAAGGAAGGAGGAATGAAAAATCCTGGGGGAAAGGTAGCGTCTTCATGTACACTAGAGCAATTTACTAATGAGAAAAGTGTGTAATCGCGGTAGAGAGATATCCATTTGTAAAAAGTAAAGGGGGAGGGGGGGAAATCTGGCGCAGCGTTCCCCCCGACTTCATCAACAGACGCAGAAGATCTCAGGTACTAGAAGGGGGGAGGGAGTACGGTAGAAAGAAAGAAAGCGTGAGTGGGTATGAGAAGAAATTGTCCGGTCTGTATTATTAGATTAGGGGGCGAGAGGAGGAGTAAGACAAGAGAAAGCAGTTCTTGGTAAGAGAGAGGAAAAGTACTTAAAAAGGAAAGCGTTAGAGAACGCTGCCGCCTGGTCATCATCGAAGAAAGGAACCTCACGGCTCCTCCTTTCCGGGCAATCATGAAAAAAAAACGAAAGGGAAGAACGTGGTCTATTATAAAAGCAACAGAGAATTGTCCTGCCTAAACCATCTTCGCCGAAGGGCCTTGGGGGCCCTGCGAAAAAGGATGGTGAGAGGAATAGTGTGGTTTTGTTCGAAGATGAGAATCAAACGGTTAAATTTGGGAAGGAGGGAAGAGAGGTCAAAACGGAAAAATTCTGGCTCGTCCTTCGATCCTTCGTCTTGAATCAGAACGAGGGAGGGCCCTGACCAGAAAAAAGCAGGGGAAAACTAATCCTCTATACAAGTTTTCAGCGCGGACAGGGAAAGGAAAGCCGTAAGAAAGAGAGTCAATTTAATCCTCTTCAACAAGTCTCAGGGCGATTCTTCAGGGGGAGGAGGCAAAAAAACCAATCAGAAAGGTTACGACAAAAAACCTTAAAAAAGAAAGGTGGGGGTGGAACGAGGAAGGAGGATCTAAAAGACCCTCGGTAGAGCACTTTCAGCAGCAACGAAAAACAATTCTCCGGCGCGAGAGAGAAAAGAAAGAGCAAAAGCATTGTTGGAGGAAGTCCACGAAAAAAGAACCAAAAAATCGGTAATCTTGCTTCGACTCAAAACAACACTTATCTATAGGAAGAGGAGAGAAAAAGGGAAAGGGGGGGAGAGGGGTCGTGGAACTTTCTCAACAGTTCACAAATGTATCCTGAAAGGTCGTCACCTCGATCAAAAGGGGGGTGGTGGAGGAGGGAAAAAGAAGTGCTATAACTTTTCTCAAAGAGCAGCCGAGGTGAAAATAATACTTTTGTCGAGGTGGTTCTGAACATGGACGAAATCAGTTTTGGACCCGAAAAAAAGGAAGAATCAAAGGAAGAGAGGGGGTGCGCTAAAAATGGACGAGGAACGCTTGGACTCTATTGAATGGGGGAGGAAAGAGGGAAAAAGGACTAGGGTCTCACTATTAAGGGCAAGGGTCAAGGTTGACAAAAGGAGAAAGGCAAGACTGAAGGGGAAATCAGAAGATGCGGGAAAAGAAAATCCGAAGTCCATAGATCAATGACCAGACAGTGAAATGAAATAGATAAAAAAAAGGAACCAAAAACATCCATCTATCTGATCACAAGCAATGTGTGAACAAGCAAAAAAGGAAGAGGGGTTTATCCGGAATCTTTGAGTGGAGGAATAGCAAAGGGCAAAGGGGTGTCAGGGGAACTTGCGGTTACTTCTGCTACCTTCAAGCGCGCCGGAGCGCGGGCAACGGAGGCAGAAGAGGGGTTCATCACGGAAGACTCGATTAACTAGGGGGCCGGAGAAAGAAACTTGACAAGAAATTCTGTTGACATACCCCTTCTTAGACTGGGCATTACGAAAATGGACAAGAAGTAATAAGAGGACGCGCATGTGTCTCCCATACAAACCACTAGAGAGAAGGGGTAACAGAACCGCAAAAAGGAGCTGAAGGGATCTTCTGTGGACTAGTCGGTGGGAATTGAGGAAAAGCTGCTTCAAACCTCTTCCATGAGGTGAAAAAAAGAAGATCTCTCAGACTCGCACTGAGAGCCTCTGGGAGGCCAGGGAAAGAGGGAATTCAAACTTAGAAACCGTCTAACCACTTTCCAAATTCCTGGTCAGAGGAAAAAAGGGAAGGGGGAGACAAGTCAGGGGACAAGAGCCATAAAGAAGAGAGGAATAAGAGAGAAGAAAGGTTTGGGGAATGAAGACTAAACCACTAACAATTCTTACTTTGGTCCACGTCAGGATAGAAACGTCAGAGCAATTGGGAGGAAAGGAGGGGATTTGATGCGTCTTATAAATCAAAGGCGTGTCTTAAAGATGAAAAAGCTAAGGGGAAGAGGAAAAGTATTTGGGGGTCCGTGTGTCAACGGAACCCTTGCTGAAATATCCTCCATACAACAGACACAAGTAGGTGCCAGAAGGGGGGGTTTTAAAGGTGTGAGGGCAAAAAACAGGAAACCTACTAATTTGAATACAAGAGAACGGGAAGGGGGGGGAGGAAACAAATCTAGAGATTCGATCGCATTTTACTATTGTTCTGTTCGAGCGAAAAGGAAGGGTAGACCCAACGAGGAGGTATAAAGAGAAAAAAAAACATCTCAAGAAGGGCGGAAAATCTAAGCAAGGTAGTGACAATTCTGTGATTCGTAAATCTGGACCAGCTTTGGGGGAAGGAACGAAAAGAACAAAGGGAAGGATAAAATCATAGGGAAATCCCGGGTGTTAACATACTGTCTTTCCAGGGGGAGGTTCAACGAAATCAAAACCTGGTTCGCGCCGTCACACATCGCGTCCGGTAGCAAAAAAGTAAAAGGGGAGCGTTGCCGAGGAAGGGACTTGTGGAATCAGGCGTTACAGGGAACAGTGTTGGTTCAAAGAGGGACCAAAACCTAATCCGTCCTATTAGTTGCACAATACGAGGAAGGGAGAAAGGAAGAGGTCAAGAGGGGGGAGAAAAAACAGAGGGGCCTGACGAAAATATAAACTGGGAGAGGATAGAAAGGACATGGATCCTCTCTCCTTAACATGTTTGTTCTTCTCGATCGAGAGCTCCGAGAATGGATAAAGAAAGAAATACTTGGTCTGTGGAGCTTTCTCAAAACTTGCGACACTGAACATGTCAAGGAAAACAAAGGAGGGGAGGGAGATGCCGCTTGGTGAGGAGAAAACCCGTCCCGTTCTTAAATGAAAAGGTCTTCAGGAGAAAAGACGTCACCGGGCCTAGTCAGGAAAGCCACTTCTAAAAAGATCGAGCGCAAAAATAGGGGATTGATCGTCCCATCCCAGAATCCAAATTAAGCAGGTGTCGGGAACTCCAAAAAGAGGGAAAGAGAGTGCAGGGCGCACTGCCGGGGAAGCTAAATGGACCTGAGAAAAATGATAAAAAACTGGGGGGAAATCATACTAACATTCCGGGGTAACTCTCCGCCTGTTAGAAGACCAGGGGTTGGGAAAAGGGGAGAACTAAGTTTGGGAGAAACCGGCAAACCGGCTATAGAAATAACTTCTCACATAGAAAATTTTTTCGCCTGTACCAGCCGTCAGCCGGCGGGGGATGGAAAAAAAAAAAGTAATCAATAAAGACTTGGGCGTTGAGAGAAGACGGTAAGACGGGGGAAAAACGAGGTCGCGGTTCAACTATTGAACACTCCCAGGAGGTAGAGCAAAAAAAGAAGGGGAGGACTAGAATCCATAGATGAGATGGTTCGAATGAAAAAAAGCTAGACTCCACATGGGAAAAGAGAAAATGTTGGGAATTACCAGAAAATCTCAATCCATCATCAATCTAAATCGAAAAGTTCGGGGTTGAAACGATTACAGAAGGGAAAGAACCGCATTAATATTTGTTCAGAGTCGAGGTGAGAAAATAAAAAAGGAACAAGGAATATTTATCATCTGACTATACTTTCAAGGAAGTAAGATCGAACGGGGGAGCAAAGACAAACTTGAGAAACGATCACGACAAGGGATAGGAAAAAAAGCGGAGAAGGAGGAAGGGGAAGCTCACGAAAATCTTGAATAATGATCCTTAGAATTGCAGCCAGGAAAAGTCAGAAAGGGGACGAAAATGAGTAAGGCTCAAAGCGGCAGAAAGGGGGAACCTGGCCGGGGGGAGAGGGGGGGGGGGAAAGAGAGGAGGAATCGATAACTATGCTCCTTCTAAAGTGACTCATCCGAAGACTCGCAAAGATGAAAGAAGAAAGAACGTTAGACGTACTAAAATAAAAAAATAGGAGGGGGAGAAGAAGGGGGAACTCAGAAAAGGGAGTTTATCTACTTTCATTAATGCAAAACTTAGGGCATAGGGATCTGGGCTCGGAAAAATTTGAATTTAATCCACAAACTATGAACTCACTTTGAAAGAGAAAAAAAAGGATGGGAAAAAGAGAAAGTGGCTTACATTTTCTTTATCCGACTCAATCAAAAAAAAGACCTTCCTGGGGGGGGGTTGCGTTAAGGGGATACTAAGAAAAAAAAAAAAAGGAGGGATTAGGAGATGATCCTTACCTCACCAGATCATTTCGGGGTATTGAGAGGAAAACATGTAAAAATTAATCAGGGAAAGAGGAAGTTGGGGGTCGTTGGGCTAAGATTAAAAATGGTCTCGGGTGGATTAAAGACGAAGGATTTAGCCATAGTAGTACTCACTTAATCGTTCGAATTCCATTAGAGCGCTCAATGACGGAGAGTGTCCAGTGCATCGCATCATACGGTGTTCAAAGGTGTATTCATAGGAACTATATTCTGGAAAACTAGGGAGAGGGATTTGGGGCAGCTTGCTTCAAAAGGCAGCGGCCTCATATTTCGAGGATTCCAGGGAAGAAAAGGGTCAACAGAGACCCTCCAACGGGCACGTTAGGGGGACGCGTATGAGGGGAGAGGAGAAAGGGGGAGAAGGAGACGTCAAGACCACTTCTGCAGCAATCTAGGAAAAAGGGGGGGGGAGGGGAGCAACATGTCACCTGTACGACCTCGCGCTCGAATCTCTAGTGTCGCTGTAATTGAGAGAAGGGAAAAAAAGGCTGAAGAGAAATCAGTTATCTACCTACTGAAAGGGGAAGTAAAGAAGATAGAAGAAAGAGGTGTTCATGTTATTTGTGACGCCCTACACATGCGACTGAATCAAAAGAGAATGAATTGAAAGGGAGAATAATAAAAAAAAGAAAACGTCTATCCGATTCTTTAGAGGGGGAAGGAAGGGGGGAAGCGAAGAAAAAAGCTGCAAGTTTCGTTACTCCTTAAGTTTTCAGAAGCACCATCGCTAACTGGGGAGGTAGAGCAGCCATATGGTAAAAGGGGACGAGAATGCCTGTTATGTTGGGTCCAGTCGGGGGAAAGGAGAAGGAAAAGAAAAGTGGGAGGGACTATCGCGACAGAAAGGCTTTAACGGTTGATTCAGGACGTTGGCCATCGCTCAGCCAACTGAGCGCGCAAAAAGAGGCTACAGGTGAAAGGGGGAAACGTTTCCGGGGAACATGTAGTCCTACTTCACACAAGTAAAGAAATGGGGAAAGGGAGGGAGGAAAGTTACGTAGGGAAGCGGCCTCCCTTGGTGTAGCCACATGGGGGAAAGAGCAATTCGATCTGAGGAACCGGCAAAGGGACGCATTCAATAGTAAACAGTTTAGAGAAGGTACAACAAAATCTATCATTTGGGGATGAGGGCGGAAAAGAGAGATAGGAAAGATCTAGCAAATGGAGACGAGGGAGGAAGGATCTTGAAGAGTTTACTTTCTTTTCGAAGATAAGTACTCTGGATCCGAAAGGCAAAGGGGTTCTAATCATCAAGCGGAAGAAAGCACCGCAGGAATCTATTTTACATGGGCAAAGTAGAGGAAAGAAAGCTAGGGCACGACAAAGTATTTCTTTGGAGCATGAGAGGGGAGCTGCTCGAGCCTGAACAAAGAAGGAACGAGAGTGAAGAGGAAGGGAATCGTGTGAGAAATTTTGAGGGAGGAACAGGGGGGGAGGG
>Ga0179591_1268997_pt1 | contig 11800 bp, 11 predicted proteins | sample CZOMad2_1_08_16f_FD_182891 | JGI IMG/M metagenome (GOLD analysis project Ga0179591, IMG submission 182891) | Vadose zone soil fungal communities from Angelo Coast Range Reserve, California, USA - CZOMad2_1_08_16fungal (PacBio error correction) | ecosystem: Environmental > Terrestrial > Soil >...
TCTTGCAAACTACAGAAAGAATAGAGACTCGATCGCTCCGATCAAAGGTCGTTACGGCGAAGCGATCTCAAACCGAGAATACTTACAACTCCGCGGAGTAATCACCGCTAGTCACCTCGTCTGACGCGCGCGTGACGGGAAAACACGTAGGCAGCATAGAGAAAAGGCTGTGACACATCGCGCGCGACAGCCTGGCCAATCGAAAAAAGACATTGCCTCGATTCTCAGGGTCCCGCCTGAGCGCAAGGGGGGGAAGCATTAACAATGTTTGGGCAGCTAGATACAGCGCAGCACTAGCACGAAGCGATCCACTCTGGTCATCGCGTCAGGGCCGACGCCCAAAAACCGAAGCTTGGGCGGAGGGTTCCCGAGAGCAGAAGGGGGGTGGGATCCGCGAGAACTCTTACTCCTTTCCTAGAAGGACTGGGAGGAAGATCCGAAGCCTGTCAAGGGGGGGGGGGGAAAAAAAACACGTGGGAACTTCGAAAGATCGCCCCGCAACAGAGGAGCACTCGAAAGATGAATCTCGAACCGAGGGGAGGGACCAGACTAAGGGGAACGTATGCCTTTTCTATCGGACTAAATTGAGGAAGGGTGCACTAAAGAGAATTCATCCAGGCGTACGGAAGAAAAAGGGGAAACTGTCGGGGGAGCTCCAGGAGAGCCCCTTTCTGCCATCGGAGGAGAAAGAGAGGCCGACTGAGAACTTGACGGGAAAACATGCCTGGGGCAAAAAGAGAAAGGGGGCAGAAGAAACTGTAGTCTTCTATATTTGAAATCAAAACCAATGTGAAACCTTTATCGTGGAACCTGTTTACTTCGGCAGGCAAGGGGGGGAGGGGAGGAGCGCAAACCAAAAACCCACCGGACTATGGAAAAGAAAACCTGGGAGGAACGGTAAGACAAGCCCGGAAGAGGTCGGAAATCCGGATCTTGCTTTCCTCCACCCCACGGGAAAGAAACGCCAGTTTCCTTAGAGAAGATTCAGGAGAGAAGAACAAAGCGTTGCCACGGAAGAGGAGACCGAAAAAGGAGCTAGATCGCAGTATTGCGTTCACTTGAGCAAGGAAAGAGGAAAAGCCACGTGCGCTTGAGGCTAGGGCCTCACCGAAGGAAAGTGGAAAAAAAAGGGGGGGGGATAGAAGATCTGGATGTAGGTCCAAGGAAAGTCTTGGGAGGGAGATGGGGAGGTTCTTCGGAAAGGGGGACAAGATAAGAATCTTCTAGTGGCTTGTTCTCAGATCTCTGCAGGGTCGCGGAGGAAGCTTAAACCTTTAGCGAGTCTAACAAGACTCTCCCTAACCGTCTCCGGGGCGCCCTTCCTGTAACGCGCTCCCACCCAGCAAGAAAAAAATAAAATTCCGCTATTCCGACGTCTAGGGGGCCGGCTCTACCTCTATCTCGTCGGAACTGGATTAGGGGGAAAAAAGGGGGTCTCAAGGACTGCTAGAGAGACAGAGCTTTCTTCGAAAGCTGCGACCGCGATCGTGTCTTGGGGGAATCTTAAGAGGATAGAGTGCATGAGGGGAGGAATTTCTCTTAGAAATGGAAGAAGATGGCCCATCGGCATATCTACTAGGGAGCAGACTCCAAAGACGCCTCAAACGAGGGATCTTCGGATGGGAGAACTAATTCTTGGATTCAACGCGCCGTCGCTCTGAATCGAGGAGAATTCATAGAGTTAGGCAAGGCGGAACAGGCTAGAGACTCCTCGCCGATCCTGTCTTCCAATGAAAGACTTAGAGAAGGGAAAAAGTCGAGCAATGAAGGCAGATCTAGCCGGGGCGGGAAAATTGAATTAAGGGGCACTCTTGAAAAATGTTAGGAAAGGCTGGGACGTCCGACTATATTGGACCTTTACCCCGAAGGCTTTTGAAATCTGGCCCGGAACTATCGGCGATTCCGGGGAGAGCTAGTGCGGAGGGTCGGAAAATTGGGATCAAGAGACAGCGAAGCGTCGGGGGATGCCGGCTTATCAAAGGAAAAAAAAAGAAGAGCAAAACATGCCAGCACCGGGGCGATGTCAGCCGCACGAAGAAGGTCTCCTCGCGGAAACACCACTACTTTCAGCGGAGAGAGATTAACACCACGATAAAGCAAACATCTGAAAAGGAAGGTTTCGAAACTCTAAAAGACGGGAATCAGCTATCTGCCATAAACTTGGAGGGAAATCCAACTAAACAAGAAGAGCAATCGAGGGGTTGAGATCACAAAGGAGGGGAAAACAGAAAATTGTCAGTCTTGCCTGGAGAAAAATACCGAGAGCGCAATCGCGGGGGAGAGCAAGAAAGAAAAAAACACAACGCGAAGAAACGGAAGAGATTCAAAGAGATACAGAAAGCTCGGAAGGAAAAAAACTCCTTCTCCTCTGGGGACGGGAGTTCACGGGATCCGAAAAAAAAGTAAAGAGGATAGAAAGGGGAATTCCATCAGATAGGCTGCAGAACGAAGGGCGTGCTAGCTTGAGAGCACTGGGATAGCGATCACGTTGTAGAGGGTTAGGCGACGTCTAGTTGAGGGTCTAAAATAGGTCTGTACCATCTAGAGGAGAAGTATAGCTCGGAAGATTCGAAACTCGGAGGCAGCGTTCCTGAGGGAAGGAAGAATAAAGAAAAACGAAAGGGTTCCTTTAATCTTAAAGACACGGACCAAAGGTGCGGTGGGAGGTCAGTTTAAGAAGTCCAGAGGGAGGGGTTTCCAAAGGTCTCCCCGTTCGGATAGGAGAAGACTGCAGCAAAAAAGCTCGAGGGAAACGTCGGGGGCATAAGTTCTCTCTCGTGGAAATAACTGTGAGTCGTCTCGTATCTAGGCTGCGTGTGTAGAAAAAAAAGGATCGGTCAATCGAAGGAGAGAGAACCTCAGCATCTGGAACAGAGCGTGCTAAGTAACAACTAGTCTTCCGCTCTTCTTCTCAGCGAACAAAAGAAAGTGGGCCCCTTAGGAAAAACGAAAAATATCCCTTGAACGCTAATATAAACTGGAGGGGAGTAATCTCAGAAGCCTCTGACGAAAGGGTAAGTTCTGTTATTTGAACTCCTGAGGGAACACGGCCGTGGAGGGAAAGATCAGGAAACGCGCGGAAGAAATCCAGGACAAAAGAAGGTCTTAACGAGCACCACGAATGGTCCGGGAACTCCTGAGAGTGGGACTGGGGAATAAAGCTGTTGAAGAAAAGAGTAGCAGAAAGATGGCTAATGCGCTACTATAATGTGTGGAGTCGAAAGCTCGAGGGACGGCTGAGCGCTACGAAAAAGGTATATCGGCAATACGCTCCGATAGAGAAGAATAGAGAAAGCGCGAAGATCATCTAGGGCTTTCAGAGGAAAGCTCTGTGGCTTGCTAAAAGAAAAATCAGTGAGAATCTTCTGGGCTCGCGCTTGGGACTTTTTCCTTAATATGAAGGCCCTGGGATCGGATTATCTGTCGGTCTATAAGACAATCCCGGAAAAGAGAATGTTCTCAAAGGATCACCCAACTGGCGGCAAAAAAATCTTATAGAGAGTGAAGGGGAACGAGGGAATTTATACACATTTTCTATAAGCAAACCGATAATGCCCACCAGTTATAGGCGAGTAGTCTCGTAGGCGTGGGAGTCTATGTTTATCTCTTCCAGCGAGAAAGTACAGTTGTCTAAAAGAAGGAGAAAGAGAGGAACCCGACTATTGTCCTAGTTCCTCGCTCCAGAACGAGTTAGGCACCAAAAGGAATTCTCTTCTACTTTCAATAACGTCAAGAAAAGGTCCTTCCTTGAATTAAAGGATCTGGAGTGACAAAGCCTTTAGAGGAAACAATCTGTCGTCGATCACTTTGCTTTTTAATCGTGGAAGAAAAGGAGACCTCAAAAAAAAAAAAGAAGTCGCGGAGGAGGGGGGAAAAAAAGGAAGAAAAAAAAAGAACGGTGGGGGCGTTTCCAATTCTCAAGGAATATAGAAATGGGTTTCCTGGCCGCCCCTCTCGAAGGCTCCTCTCTGGACTGAAAAAGAAGGGGAGTTTGTAAAACCCTCCGGGAAAAAAAAGAAATAAAGGGACGATCCAGGAGCACTGAGAAGAGGGTCCACGAAAAAGAAAGTGAACTCTCGTACGGCGAATCCGATCCTCATGCCGATTTAAGTAGCGTTAGAAAAAAAGCAATGAGAGAGTTTTCCGAACAGATCTGACTTCGTAGCAGTCCTTTCGTAGGAAATTTGCGAAGAAGATGGCTGAAGCCCTTATTAGAAGCTTTCTAGGAAAGGAAAAGTCCATGAACCCGGAGAGCGCAGTGGATCGGAAAGGTCGCGCGTTAAGAAATCGCGTGCATTAAAATTTCGTAAAAAAAAAGAACTCTGAAAGGTAACCCCGACACCGGGAGCTCGACGACGCACGATCCTGCCACCTCTTCGGGAGGAATGCGTGCGACCGAAAATAAAGGGCCAGGAAGGTTAGCAATGCGGTATCAAAGGTCGAAACCCCCAACAGAGGGGCATCCGTCGCCAAGAGCTTTTACCTGGGCTCGAAGCGCTGCATGGGGTTGCGCCATTTCTTTCCGCGCGCGAAAAGACTCGGAAGGCCCGGGAAAAGTATAACATCAGACGTGAACGCTCTTCCTGAAAGTCAGGCCTAGGAGGAGAGAGAGAACTAGTCTAGAAAGGCGGCGGGGGTGTCAAATGACCGTCAGAGAGAACTCTAAAATATAAAAGCGTCGTTCAGAGGATACGGACTTTGGGAAGACACAAAAAAGTCTCTAGGAAAACAGGGGGGGCAAACGAAAAGAATATTCCACGAATCAAGGATCGGGGGGGAGGGGAGGGGGGGGGTCTGGGAGAATATCAGGTAGAAGATTCTCTCTGCAGTCACCTTCTAAGAGAACACCGGAGGAAAGCTCTCCACTAGCAAATCGACCAAAATAACTGTCGTGGGGATGCGGCAGTAAGAGAAAAAGAGCACCAAAAAGGGGGCCAATATATTCCCTAAAGAGACTGGGAGAAAGGGAGCCACTGTAAATATGGAGGAGAAATTCCCCCAGATTTTTAGCTTAAAAAGAAACAAAGTAGAATCAAATTCATTCCACAGAGATCGATAGAAAAAGAGGCCGGCGAGCTAAAAAAAACCATCAAAAACCGCTCTTCAGGGGAGTCAGAGCAGTATATAGGTTCTTTTTTGAAAGTGCCTTTTCTATTCCGGATAAGGACTCGACGCAGTTCACGGGGGGTTAAAGATAAGAAGGAAATCTTTCTACAACGCCAATCCATACCTGGAAGGACATACTGTTAGATCTGCAGAGGGATGAACGAGAAACCTAGGAGTCAGAAATCGTTCAAAAAAAAGCTAGATTTCTATAGGATATTGAAAAAAGGGAGAAAACAACTAGCGAGAAGAGAGTCAAGAAAAGGAGAAAAACCGCCCTTTCCTGGATAAGAGGCACCTTACCGGATGCATTGACCGAAAAAGAATAAAAATTTGGTCAGGATATAATCGAGAAGAGACCTGGCCAAAAGGAGAGTCATCCTTCTATTGGAGGCCTGTCGAGAAAACTATCTTTAAGGACTGTGAGCTCTAAGGGAAGACGAGATACACCTCATTCAAAAAAAAAAAAAAACTATTGACTCACTTGGGCGTAGAAGGAGAGACTAGATCCTCTGAGCGAAGGTCTTTTTTCCGCCAAACTGTAACAAAAAAAATTTTCGGGAAAATCGAAAGGGTCGAGGGCCCGCTCTAGAGAAAATACTTTGCCACGGAATAGTAGTGGCTCCCGCTTAAGGCCTCCTAGGAAGCGGTTGAGAATGCGACCGCGTAGTTATCCTCGGTATCAAATGAGTTTCCTAAGCGCAGCGAAGGGAGAAAAAACGCCTCGAAATAAGAGGGGGGGCTTCTGACCAGTAAGAGTTACAAGGAACTTAGATACTCGAGGCGATGAGGGGGCATCTATAGAAAGAAGAGGCTTGGTGTTGAAAAAAGGCAGACACAGGTAAAGTGAGATCTACCGTCCCGCTCAGAAGAGAAGAGATCAGGAGGGGAAAAAAGGATCGCGAAACTCGCAATAAGGGGGGAGAAGAGGGAAAGGCGAAGGGAACTCTGTGGGTCCTCACGTCAGACAAGATCGCTTGGAAAATACGAGCAAGGGCCTAAATCTCCAGGCCAGAAGAAAGGCAGACCTCAGATCGGGAGGGGATCCTACGAATACTTTGGATGACTGATAGAGGAACAAAAAGTTCGATGCGGAAAGAAACCTGTAGAAGGACTGATATCAAGCAAGAGGAAAAATTCCGCCAGAGAGAGAAAAAAAAGCCTGTTCTTAGGAAAAAAGCGCGAGTACGGAGAGGCTGCGAATAGTTGCTCGTTACAGTAGGAGCTTTCTCTCGGTCTTGAAAAAAAGAGTCGAAACAAACGAAAGCTCAGAGAAGCTCTAAATTCAAACCCTAAAGGAACTGTCTCCAAAGAATCTCCGGAGCAAAGGAATAGACAGAGAAGTTAATAGATAAGAACTAAGGGGGGGAAATTTCTTCTATAAACTATGATTGGGGGAAAAGATCCGACTATAGGGATTTCAGCTCCTCAGATGTTAAAGTCTTTCCGGGGTTCCGAAAGACGTCTATGCGCTAAACCCCTCAATCTTGATAATACCGTCTCACCGGCAGAAGGCACGAAAGCGATAGAAAAGAAAAGTCCTTCAAGGGAGGAGAATCGGGAGTGAATCTCACCGGGAAACTCCTTATTCAAAGGGGAGAAACATCGTTGCAAAAAGGAGATAGGATAACCGGGAAACCTTCTTCGCTCGGGGGGGAAACGACTAAAAGACGATGGTCGATCCGACTGATAGGTAAGGAACTAGCTCTTCTATCGAAAGGATCCTGGAGAAACTCTGAGAAAAAATGAAAGCGACTTAACAAAAGCAAAAGAGGTCAGAAGAAATCTTAGGAAGTTTCGAAAGAAATACTCTGAAGAAGTAAAAGAGCTCCTCACCTCGAAAAAAAAAAAAAAAAAGAGTTAGAGAGGGGCAAACTAAAAAAAAAAAGAAACCCCCCATTAGACAAGGCGAGGAACTCTCCTCGCTCGGAAGATGGAAAAGGGAGATAAACACGGGAAGATGTCCAGATCCTCTAGCGCAGATCTGGGTAACTTCGGAGAAAAACAGGGGGGAAAAGGATGAAGTCTGCGGGGGGAAAAGAAAAGATTCGCGTTGGAGAAAGAAAGAGGTTGGGGGGGGAAAAAGGAACTACCGCTCGGAAGAAAAAAAAGGAAGGCGATTGTAAGAGAGTTGTTTCTCAACGCGAGAGGAAAAAACCGAAAATAAGGATGAGAGGATAGCCGCCTACGTGGGGGACCGTAAGCTCTTTCGGGGGGCATCGTGTCATGAGAAGACGGTGTTCAGGAAGAAGGTCAGCAGAAAGACCGTGGGTTTCAGAAACTTTTGAGATTCATCAGGACATCTAGGGAGAGGCTAGAAATGGCTCAGTAAAATACCTTCGCGGACCGAGAAGGGAGAAGAAGAGGTTGTGACTTCGTAAGATATCGATAGAGGAGGAGAATTCGTCCAGGAAAAGAAGAACACCATAACAGAGCAGAGGAGGTCATAGTCCAGATCGTTCGGAAAATGAACCCAATTTACCCGGGACACGAAAAAAAGAATTCTTAAATCTAAGTCTGAGAAGAGAGGGAAAAGCGAGGGGCTATGCTTCGGTCGCTTCTGCGTTTTGCTAAAGGGGGGGGAAAAACTTTTCTGAAGGAGGAGGGGAAAAAAATGAGAGGCTATCCTTTGCAAAAAAGGGTTAGAGGGAAACTATTAGAGGTCAGAGCAACGACGGATGGCTTCTCCGAAAAGAAAAACCGAAGTAACGAAGGGGGGGAAGCCGATCTAACTTAAAAAAATTTCCTCTTGAGAGGGGATGCAGCAAGGGAACGAATCCCGCCTCCTAGTTCAGCTCTAAAGGGAATACGACAAAAGATCGAGCTCCAAGAAAGCTGCGGAGGCCTCTATAAATCTGAAATCTGAGAAGTGGGACTACTGATTGCGGATAGCTTGACGGAAAAGAAATCAAACCAGACTATGGCTTAGCGGATCGTGGAAGCCTAGGACGTTGACAGGAATAAAGAAGCGTCGGGGGCTGGGGGACGCTACAATGTGCCTTGTGCTGGAAAGAGAAAAAATTCGCCTGAACACGAATCGTCCGCTATTAGACTTTTAAAAAGGAAGCAGAAAAAAAAAGCATCAGGACGAATCTGGTAAGGAAGCCACTCGAGGGGATCGAATCACGACGGATCCGGTCGGGAAACTGTAAAAGGTAGAGAAACTACAAAGGCTACTCCGGAAAAGAGGGAAAACTTACCACTTCCCAAAAAACAAGAAAGAGGGTGCTAGAATCCCGAAAACGAAAAAGAGAAATCGCCTTCTTTACTTTGAAGGTTTGCGGGGATCGAAGTCGACGGTCTACTCTCAGGAAGCGGACGAAAAAGGGTTCGCTGGAAGAAAGAAGCGAGAAAAGATCCGCTTTCGAGAACGTCACAAAAAGGAAGAATCAGCTAGAGAAGTTGTAGGGACTACTCGATAATACTCGGATCTCCAGAGCGGAGCAAAGGAGGATTTTTGTTGGGAAACGAAGGGAAAAGGCTCGATCGAGACAGTGAAAAAGGTGAAGTCACGGAGGATGAGAAGCAAAAGGGTGATTGATTATCCTAAAAAAGAACTGGTAAAAGAAAATGCGATTCCGGGAGCAGGGAGGCCAGCACGTGCAATAAGAAAAACTTCGCAAAGGGGAGGCAGGCAAGGCAAAAAAAGAATTCCGGAAAAAAAGATGACGATTCAAAAAGGATGTTCGTCTGAGCCCTTGGGGGCTCTCCTTAAGGCTTGGTTCCACCGGGGGGGGAAAGCTCGCTCGGGGGAACTGGGGTGGGAAAAAATATCTGGGGCACGGCCCCGAAGGAGTGCTCGAGGAAAGACCCACGTTAAAACCAAAGTTTCACGTAAAAACGCTTTTCGGGGGTCGGAGGGAAGGGAAGAGGTACAAGGGGCGTTGAGGTGTAAGTATGGAGGTGGAAAGGTCGCGCTTAAAAAAACTTGAAGCAGGAGCTCTGCAGTGAAAGTGAGGGAGGAAGAAATCGGCATGGAGGGTTCGGCATTTCCAAGGTAAGAGCTCGCTCTTAAGATAACCCGCCGGCAAGCCCTGCGTAAAAGAGAAATAAATCTTTACGTCGGCCAAGCCGTAGCTCTGCATCTCGAGTTGAGTACTTGAAGAAAACGATCCTGATCGGCTCTTTTAGCTCGTGGCTCGCCTGAAAAAGAAAGGTCCGAGAGCTCTGATCAGGAGTAACGCGTGTGAGAAAAAAGAGAGAGAAACAACAACTATTGTAAACAGGAGTCTTATCCTCAAACCTCCGGAAAACGGCTCAGACGATAGGACTAGCGGGGGGAAATAAAACTCAAAACCGGAAGAAGAAGAATTGACGGGGTAGGGGGAAATAGACCAGAAGCTCATAGGAGGGACGGGATAAGATAGTGGAAAAGGACTGTTGGAAGGTCGTTCAGAAAGAGAGGCAATGCGGGAAAACCACCTCGATGATTTCTCTATTCTCGGTGTCTGCAAGAGAAAAGGTTAAACCTCTCTGGATGTTTGGGGACGAAGACCGCTCTACCATACTTCAGGGTAGGCCAAGAAAACAGCACTCAAAAATTGGCCACCGAAAGGAATCCAGAAAACTTGCATTAGAGTTTCCTTCGTCGGATAGACTGGGAGAAGTGAGCAGAAGGGGGAGGCAGAATAGCCAAGAATTAAAAGGTTTCAGTGACGGTTATGAACAGCGCATACCTACCGAAAGAGGACCGGAGTTCCAAACAGACGGATCAAAAGAGGAAAAAAAAAAAGAGAGCAGGTACCTCAGCGAAATCGACGGATAAGTAAGGACGAAAAAAGAAAAACCGGCCAAGGCTACTGGAAACTTGCTAGAGAGAAAAAACGTCGCAGAAAAGTGCTGAGAAAATCCGCGAGCGGGGTAAGGAGCCGTTCGCGAGCAGAGTGAAATGGGAAAGGAGAAAGTCTAAATCGGATAGAAAGAATCTCATAAAACCGTCAGTTCTTGTGCGCTCTAGGGGGGCGGGAAGAAGAAAGAAGGAACCCCCCACGGCCTCGGAGGCGGAATTGGAGGGTCGGCCTACACTTAAGGGAAGGCCGGGTCGGTGATCGGGAAGGCTTACCAGAGAAGAAGGAATCGATTCAAACTCTATATAAAACCAAAAAAACCCTCGGAAAAACTCACCTGACGATAGGGAATCTTGGCTGCAAATGCCGACGCCCCCCCCAGGTAGAAAATCGGTAAGTTGGGGCCGAAAAAAGAAAAAAAAAAAACCAGCACGGGATCTTCGCAGAGAACCGTTCTCCAAAAAAAAGAAAAAAAAAAACAAACACAAAACTAGACGAAAAAACAAAGAAATGGTTCCTCAGTGTAATCATCTAGCCCTTCTTCACTTTTCTCAGTACCTGAAAGTAGGCAACTTCTTACTATGTCCCCATTCAATTGGCCTCAGACGCAGGGAGAATCGCGAAAAATCAGGACGACAGATATCGAGAGGTGCTTGCTCGGCCCAGACTACAACAGGGAAGAAAAATTGGACGCGATCCATCGCGCTTTGAGAAAAAATTGTCAATAAAAACAAAACGGGAGTAGGAGGAGCCCAACGCAAGAAAACCGATCTAGTTAGTGACCCGTGCGCGGAGGGGAAGAAACATCAAGAAAAAAGAAAAGAAGAAGACACAAGACTAGCTATGCAAGAGAAGTAATCTGAATAGCGAACTCTGAGTAGGAGAAGTCTCAAGCTGATACGAGGCCTGAGGATCGCACGTATCATGAGGAAAATGCAAGAAAAGGAACGGGCCTCTCTCGAGGTTTCATGCTAAGAGGAGTTACTGAGAGGAGGGAGAAGTTCAAACATTTCTCAGAGAGAAACTAGAAAGAAAGCCATCTGCTCCAGAGACAACTAGAAGTTTGGGGGATGGGCCGCTCTTGTAAGGGTCAAGAGAGGGGAGGAACTTCCATCCCTTGTCGTGGACTGAAAAGCGTCGCTCGGAGGCTGGAGTCGTAAAAAAAGGTTCCGAGTATAGGCGCAAAGAGCTCGAAGTCCGCGAAGAGGGGAAGGGGAGGGGGGTGGGGGAGGGATCAGAGCACTACCCGAAGTCGCGAACGAACGAAAAAAAAAAAAAGAACCGCGAAGGGAAGGGGCCGAGACGACGAGGGGTACTAGTCGATCAAAAGGTCACCTGGTTGGGTGAGAGAGGCCGGAGTTCTGTCAAGAAGGGGGAGAAATCAGGGAAAAGAGTGAACTTCTAGAATCCGCTATCCGTATGAAGAAAGTGGAGGGAAAACGCCTCCAATAGAGAATCGAAAAGCACCGAGTAAGGAAGTAGCGCGCAGGGGCGGGCCTGTGCTAAAGCAAAGAATGGTCCGCGTCAAGTCGAAGTACTGGCTGCAAGCGCAGCCCGTCTCAATCTTGAAAATACCGAAAGGGGAGGGAGAAAAAAAATTAAAACGTCGGCGCAAGCACTCTGCACGCAAAACAAAGATTGACGAGAATTCGAAGAAAGGGAAAAGGACTGCATCGGACCTTGCGCATCTAGAAAAACTTAAAGAAGCGCGAATAGGGTGGACTTGGAGGGAGCACCCAACAGGGGGGGAGCTGTTGACAGAAGGGCGAGCAACAAACCAAAAAAACGGAAAGGTCCAAGCTCTGCTCAAAAGAAAAACGCGGACCAAGGGGGGGCCGTCAGCTACGTGGAAAAAAAAATACTCGATCGAAAATAAGGAAGAGAAGGAAGAAAGAAACGACTGCTTTAAT
>Ga0179591_1258739_pt1 | contig 11799 bp, 11 predicted proteins | sample CZOMad2_1_08_16f_FD_182891 | JGI IMG/M metagenome (GOLD analysis project Ga0179591, IMG submission 182891) | Vadose zone soil fungal communities from Angelo Coast Range Reserve, California, USA - CZOMad2_1_08_16fungal (PacBio error correction) | ecosystem: Environmental > Terrestrial > Soil >...
AACCATATCCAGAATGGTACTGGTCCAGGCGTTTGCGAAAAAATAAACTGCATTGACTCAGGCAGAAACAAAAAATAGAACTTGCCCTTCGGGAAGGGACTTCGACAACTTAAAGAACTCAACGGAAAGGATCGACGTAAGTAAAATTCCTCCTCGTCTTAAAAGTAGTGCTCCAGGACATCCTGAGACTAGAATAACATGACGTGAAGGTAAAAATTTAATGGTCAAGAAAACAGACGCATGCATGGAACAGATGGGGAAAAAATTCTTCAGAAGGGTAATATCTTTGTAACCGGAGGCTCAGCGCTGGATCGAGCCGAGGAAGAACTCCCGCAATGATCCTTTTAGCAAGGCATCAGGAAGGGAGAAAAATGAGGTGGGGGGAAAAAAGGAGTTTGCGGTAAAAAAAAAAAAAAAGAAGAAAAGAAATGAAGGAAAAAAGTGTCCTGATTATTGGGTCTGGGAAGTGTGGGGGGGGTCACGTGCGGTATTTGGGGAATTAGATGGAAGTGGCTTGGAGAAGTGCCTGGATGAATATACCTACATCCTGTAAGAGTTAAAAGAGAAAGAATCCCTTCACGGTAAGGCTGTCAGAGAGTTTCTTTAGAGTTACAGGTCACCCTCTCCTTAATCCTGGAAAAAGGCCGAAATAAAGTGGAAGAGGGGTGGAAATAGTTCGCGACGGCTCAGAGAAGGAGCGGAAAGGACAAATCTAGGGGAAATGGTTCAAATAAAGAAAGATCCTCAGGGATGACACTCTGGCACTTAAGGACTACTTGAAAAAGAGAAAGGGGATTGTACCATCACCTAAATCAACTTAATTTTTTGCAGAATTGGCTACCTGCCCTGAAAAGTTTCAACGGAAAAAAAGACTTCTCAGACTTGCCCTGCGGGAAAAGAAAAAGCAGTGGCAAGTAGTCACGAGAAGGGGGGATCTCTGGGGAGACTCTCTCCTGCGTAGGGGGGGCTTCTTTCCAAGCCCAAAATCAGGACCTTAATACCAGGACTGTGGGTCATCTTTAAACCGTACGAGACCTCAGAACAGATGGGAGCGGATCTGATGGGGGTCTGGGAAAAACACAGTAATAGTGGGTCGTAGTAGTCTGCAACAAAACCAAAAAAACGGAAACGTCAAAGTTGTTGTGCCTAGACGGAAGGGAGTCGATTCAAGCGGTGAAAAGATTAGGGGGGGATCGAGATCTTCTGCTTTAGGGAAAAGGGAGGGGGGTGGATGGAGAAGAGAGGTGGGGAGGGGGGGGCTCTTCTATGTCCTTTGGGTACTCGAGGGGTCGGAGCGGGGTTGGGGGAAAGGGGAGGACAGGGGGAGGTTGTGGGGGACTGTACAAAAATAAAAAGAATGATTAATTATGCTGCATACCTACTCCCCCGGGACATGTGGGAAGGGAAATCGGCCAACCTATGCTCTACCTGATTGAATCAAACTTCGGGGGGGAACCTCATTTGATGCCATTGGGTAATGGATGGGGGGATTCTTTACCTATCAGTTTGACAAAAGGACTTCACGGAAATTCGTGAAGGGTGGGGTTTCTTTTCTTATTGACCCTGGCTAAGGTGGGCCTGAGAGAGTGGCAATAGAGGAATGGGCCAGGTACATCCCTTGGAGTCGGCTCCAAAAGGATCAAAAAGGTTGGGGGATCCTTCACACGAATGTCAATCAGATAAATCTTCCAACTGCGTCGGATAGTTCACAAGAAGGGAAAGGTCTACCCGGGTTGGAACCATAGACATACGAGACGAGAAAAGTCGTTGAAGCGACAGGACGAAAAACTTGGTCAACTGATTGGAGTAGAAAAGAGACATCATAGGGCGGGGCGTGGTAAGATAACCGAGAAGAGAATTGATGACAAACATGAGGGCAAGGAGATACTGCATTGGGTGACTCGCCAAACTCTTCGCGAAGGGAAAACTACTGATAATGGAGGTATAGACACAGTGGTTACGCCAGGGATGGGGGATCTACAACAGAAATCAACGGAGGGAATGCACAAATGCTCCCTACGCGCAAATGTTTTGGGACGGGACAGACTGGTCTCACAGAGGAGGGGCAATGGCTGCAGGTAGTCAGTGTTTAGAGTCAGCCAGAAAACAAGAATTGTGTGAAATGCGCCACGCTTTCACTAAGGTCGGGGAAAAAAGTCCAGATAGGAAATCATTACGCGGTTGTGCGGGTGCAGGGGAAAGAATTCACCGCAAGGGTTCAAAATCAAAAAACTCTAGGAGGTGTCTGGAAAGGCGCTCTAAAAGCCAAATAAAAGAAACCTCAAAACGGTAGAAAAAGTTGAGAGAAAAGGGGTCGGGCAAAGGACGCGGTAAGACGAAGGAAAAAAAAAGGTGAAAATCTTTTCGAAAGTAAGAACCACCAAGCAACGGGGATAGAGTTCACGGGAAAGGTTTTGGTTCAGAGGAGCGATCTGGGGGCTCTTTTGGGGCTGGGGTCAAAGGCCGTTTACGGAAGACTGCCAGGGGCCTAACGTCAAACAGCGCCTCTGAGGGGGACCAATCTGAGAACCTCTGAAAAAGAAGAGGATCTAATCACGGGAAACCAAGAAGTCTCTATAAGCCCTAGAAACTGGGAGGAAATAAACGTGTTCAAAAAGAGGATCGAAGTCTATAGTAGTAAATCGCCATTCAGTTCATAAAATCTTCGAACTGGGTCCTAAATAAAGTAATGAAGAAAAAAAAACGAACCAGAGACGAGACCATTATCTCTCGAAAAAAACTGAAAAGGGGGGAAGAATATATAAGGACGGTTAATAACGGAGGAAGGCTCCGGGCATTAATTCCTTTGAGTTAAAGACATTCGAAGCGTTAGTTAACGTGCTAGTACTCCTTTCAGGGGCTACGTTTGTCACGCCCAGAAGACTTTTGTTCGGCTCGAAAGGGAGGGTGAGGAGCTGCGAGTCGCGTTTTTCATTGTTGAATCTGGGGGGAAAATTTCATGAATTGAATCTCCCGCAAAGGGGTAAACGCATCACAGGGCAAGCTTTCTTGACGGTCGGAGGTGTGGTAAAAGGGAAAGGGTGGCAGGCTCAAAAAGACAAAGATCAGGAGCTTGGAAGGAACAAGGCAACGTGAGAAGCTGAAACCTGATTTCTGACTTTGACTTCCCGAGAGGGAACCAAATCTTAAATAAATCGACGCGGCATGCGGAATCAAGCGGGTACGGGAAAATGTGGGGTTTTATGTTTTCTGATGGGAGGGAATGCGAGGGGGGTCGCACGAGAAATCGAAGAGTTAGTGGGGGGAAGCGCAGGCGGAGTATCAAAATCAGTAAGTAGAAGTTAACTTTACTTTTCTACCCTGCTCTAAGAGGAGTTTCTGAGTTGAAAAAAAAAGCGTCTTGCGGAGAAAAAAAACCTTGTCGGGTGGAGCAACCCGGTACTGAAGGGGGAAAACTGGCAAAAATCGATTGATAGGGCGGGGTTCTTTAAAAAGCCCTTTTTCGGGATCTGATAGTGGGAGCCGCATGAAAGCGGATGGTTGCTTAGCAATGAAAAACACAAAGTTTTTCTCTAACTCGACCCCAGGAAACTCTGTCGGTGGAGAGTGGGGTTCCATTAAGAGTCTAGGGCTGTCGGGGGGACCCGGCTTTATAGGGGGAAAATAAAAAATCTGGGAAAAAAATTGAGACGCTCTAAGAATAAAAGGCCACTGACTATCAGCTTTGAGAAAGGGGGAAAAAACGTAGACTGTTTTACAATCCCCGGGGAAGCAAATTTATGACGAAAAAGAGAATGCGCATTGGAGCAGAAAAAATCGAGGAGTTGAAGATTAGGTGGGGAAAAAGGAAAGTTTTCGGGGATTTTGAACGGTCTGTCTCCCTGATAAAAAAGGGAGGAACTGGTGCAAGCCTCGAGGCATGGGGGAGGATGCTAATGAAAACTAGGAAGGGGCAAAAGGAAAGGGAAAGAACCAATAGGGGCCGAGGGAAGGCAGGTTTGTAAACTATCGTTGAAGAAGTCAAAGTAGCGGGAGGGCTCATGTGGTCCGGGAAGCAGGAGGGAAGAGGGGGGTCATTCGAGATAAGAGGTTTTGGGGCTCGCACGTCACTCCGAAGATGCGCTGAATCTAGGAGTAGGCCGTCCTGCACGAGAGAGGGAAAGGTTGGGGGTCAAAGTCCGAAAAACATGAAAGAGCCAATCAGAAAAAGGTTCAAATAGCGGAAAAGGCCAAAATATCTCAGCGAAAATCACATTCTCGAGAAAGACAATTCACCTTTCAGAAGAGAGATGCCTCTATTCAATCAGAAAGGTAAACGAGGTCCGGATAATTTGGTGACTGGAAGACGAATAAAACTTTTCAGGGTCTAAAAAGAGAAAGGATAAATACCTGTCGGAACGGGAAGATCAATTGAGAGATGTCTATTAGGAATGGTAGAGATGAACATCCTCCTTTTCGGAATCCAGGACCGTGCTTTTGGGAGTGGAATAAGACCCTCCGTCTAGAAGCGCCAGAAAGCTGACAAATGGGCGTGAAAGAAGGTCATAATGGGTCTTTTCCCCTTCTGTGGGAAGAAAAAGACCAACAGTTAGCCAAGGGGGTAAAAATTCCTGAGTCGGGTTTGGCCGTAGGGGGAAAGGGGGGGAGGAGGAAATGAAAAACTCAATTCTAGCAAAATAGGGTACTACTGAGGTCTTAAGTCGATTGGGTAAACTTGCAAACACTCCGTTTTAATTGTCCGCTATTCTTGTTCGGGGGGCCGAACAGCCGTTGCATTAGGAAAGCAGTCCCACTCATTTTATTTTAGGGCTTGAAAGGGGGCTGGAAGGAGCGGTTTGAAAGTAATTGAAACAACTACTTTCTTTAAACGTCCGGACATGGGATGGAAAGAATTGCGTATCCTGTGAAGGTCTATTCGGAGCACGAGAAAAGAAAAAAAAATTCCGCTAACGAGACAAAGACCTATGAAACGGGGGAAACCAACTGAAAAAAAATATGTTCAGGGGGTGTTCATACGGAAAAGTTGATCTTCTAGTTAACTGAGTATACGTACCACTCAAGTAAACCGGATTTGGGAGAACTGGTAATCGGGAGCTTTTGCTCAAATGTATAATACGAAAAGGTTAGTATAGTTTAAATCACTGGGGGAGGGGGCTTGACGTAGGTGTGACACAACGGAGTTGATCATTCCTAATATCTGTTTCCATACCTATTATTGTTAAGGAAGTACCTGGCACTTACACTATTTCGAAATTGGAGAGTGTCGGTCAGGGGTACGGGGGAATGGGGACGGAGGGAAGTACTGAACTGTTACTTCTCTCATTCGAGTGCTTGATTGAGCGTACAGAGAAAGACGTGAAAAAAAGAATAAATTGTTCTAGATTGAGGACTACTAAGGACTATGTGGGGGGGAAAGAATGACAAGTACAGATTTGTCGGGCGTTCAAGTAAACAAAAAAAAATGAGGGTAGGACTAGGGAGGTCCATCAAGAGCCCAGATTTACGGTTATGGTAGGAGTACGGGGAGAATTAAAAATCCGAAAAAGCTAGGCCTTGAATGCAGGCGAACGGTTCCGGAAAAATGACATCACAAGACATATCTCCGTGATGGTAACAACGCTTCGAGGACTCACAAAAAAAGAAGGGACAATCTAGAAGTCACAGTGGCTCTTTTCCAATGTATTTTCACGACAGAAGAGTGAGAGATATATGAATGTCGGAATAGGCTTTTGAACAGCGGAGGAAAAGGAATCACTGGAGCCGGTATCACTCAAGGGAAAGAGGGGAGAAGGGGGATCAACTAAATATCTGAAAGTGGTCTCAGAATATTATCTTTTGAGCAGAAGGGTTCGTTCCGTATACTAAGAGGGTAAGAGACAAGAGAATTTTACTTATGAAATTGGGGAGATGTTTTTGTTGACCAGAGGGAGGAACGCTTTTTGGCGCTGGGGACTCGAATTATAAAAAAATGGGATAACTTGGAAGGTCGTCCTGATAATCCCAAATCGGAAGCCAGCAATTAGGGCGTGAATTTTATTAAAGCTAAGTACAGAAGGCACGGGTCTGAACTCAATTAAAAAAGGCCTTGGGAATGCTGGACTAAATCTTAAAACTGAGGTTGCTTCGCAATAAATCTGTGCCAGGGAAGGACGTGGGTCGGGGTGGGAGAATCGGAAAGGACAATCCGCATTATGAACACTCAGCTACGCCTGTCCGGGAATAATCTTAATCCAGGCATTTAAAAAGTCTGGCAAAGAGAGCTAATGGTGGCAATTGGGACTAATTTCTCAGGAAGAAGAAAAGGGGGCGCAGACTTGAAGGGGAGGGGGAAAGAAGGATTGAGGGTGGGACAGAAAGTCACCTCAACTTTGTCCATTAGCATCTTCATCCTAGACGTTGCTTCAAAAAGAAACATGGGGGAAATAGGAGTTGGAGGACTTTAAACCTGAGAAAAATAACTCCAGTACCAAAGTTATCGTGATGGGGACTCAAGGAAATGGGGGGGGTGTTCTGGACATAAAAGATTTTTCTGTGCCAAGGGCACGTAAAAAAAGTAAGCGATCAATCTTTAGATCTGGGATTTACTTAGAGGGGCTTCTCTGGAGCCTCTTAATGTAAGAAGGGGGTGATTGTGCGGGTCTATGGAGGGGTGTTTGGGGGGTAAGGGAAGGGCTTGGGAGGGCATAGGGGGTTAACAAACTCTGGGTCTTAATTTTTTAGTACTAAAAAATAAAAATAGATATCATTCTCCAGACTCCAAATCGAGAACTGAAACTCGGCGGAGGATCCTATCGGGGAAACCTGGAAAGGTACCTTAGATTCAAGAATCTGTCTTGTCTATAAGGAGGGGGGGGACGAAGGGAACTGAGGGGGTGAAGAGTAACACTGTTTATGGGGAACGCCATTACATCTTGGGACCTTTCGTGGGTAACTGGTCAGAAAAAAAGTCGCCTTGCGCCAGGGAGAACTTTAGAGTCAGTCGTCCGACGGTCAAAAATACGAAACTTTTAGTCGACAGGCCTAAATCGTCAATACTCCGAAATCGCGTGACACACTCGGAGGTTCAGCGCAGAAGAAAGGTTCTCCATTGTACAACCAGAGTTATGACGAGAAGAGAACGCGAGGTTGAAGGCGGAAGCAGTTTTCAGGTCGTGGAGAACAAACCTCTTTCACCCGGGTGGCGTTTACACCAGAGAGCAGGGAAGAAAAAAGCTAAGGGATATACTTTCAGGGGGGGGAAGGAAAAAACGTATATTAAAGAGAGGACATTACTGGAGGGAGAAAAAAGTGTGGGTGGCCCTTAGTTCAATCGACCCAAGAGAAGTAGGACAACTTCTCGGTGGACCGGTGGATGGTAACCTGGACTGGATGGGGTAGAGTCTGCGTGATGAGGGGCGTAGAGTTCGGAAGTTGGAAAAAGGACAATTGTACGGAAAGCAAAGAAATTTTTGGTTCACGAGCAAATATCTCGGAAGGTTCGTAGAAAAGTAGCATATATAACGAAGGAGTTGGGGGTTCGCGGGTTAGAAGAAGTAAAAGGGCGATTTTCCAACCGCGCGAGAGTACGTTTCAGGGAACGACAGAATAAATCCTAAACGAATTACCATCAAACGAAGGGTATACAAGTTGGAGGCCAGTGAAGGGGAAAATGGATCTTAAAGAGAAAAGATGGAGTTGTAAATAACGGGGTTTCAAAAAGAAGAAAAACCAAGGTTTATCGGTTCAAAGTTGGTCTATCTTGTGGGGAAGCTATACAGCTCCTAGTGGGTGGAGGGGGACACTGATCCTTGGAGAGGGCTCGGAGAGAAGTGAACTTCATAGATTGAGGGTCCCAGGCGCGGGGGGAGGGGGTTTAAAAAATTCAGCCATCAAGGACAAGGAATCTCGGTGACACGAAGCGAAAGAATCCAGTCAGAAAGGAACTTGTATGCATCAGGTGCTGGTATTGGGCAGGAAACAGCTTAAGATTCTATCAGTGTACTAAAAAAAAAGAGGGAAAGAAAGAAGAGACCGGTTGCTTGAACTCCCTGAAGTAAGTGCTTGGGCCAACACTGGGAAAAAAAGTAGAGAGAAAGAAAAACACTTATTATGGAGGGGGGAAACAGAGAGATTACTGGGGGATCAATAATGGTTTCGCAAAAGTGGGACTAGGGTTACGAATTGAAGAAGGTGAACTCCTGGTGCAGAGTACTCCGACGGCATTCTGAGCTCTGTGGAAAGAAACCACCCCGACTGGGGCCCTCTCCTTCTTTCAATTAGGAATCTGGCGGAGTAGAGAAGCATTACGTGGGAAAAAAGTTTCATTCTTTAAAAATCGCGCACTCAGTATGTTACCTCACGAAGTACTCGGGGATTACTTTGACGAGAGTGGGGCATAGGAGGCATAAAGGAGAATTGTACCAAGAAACGATCGCTGAGCGGAATTCAAAGATACTGGCGATACACTAGTTGGTTTTTAGACAGGTTGAAAAGGAGAAAACAGAGACTGGTCGGGCACGGGAGATAGAAAAAATAACTCATTCTGGCGTCAATTTCTATCACGCGATACTAAGTGGGGTGGGTAAATGATGTTTTGAATTTGGATTCTTGAGAAAGGGTCCCGCAAGTACGCGCTAGATGGAGTTTGAAAAAAACGGAGATTACAACCGACGAGAATTCCTAAGTAAATGGTGTAGGTATTGTAAACTGAAGAAAGATATTGGGGGGCGAAGGGTAAAATCGTATGAAACCTTAGGGGGGGAAACTTGGACTCGGGTCCTACGGCATAATCCTCGAAGGTGATAACTATGTTCGTGAAAAGGGGAAGTAGGGGTCAATCATTTGCGACCTCCGGCTAGTATTTTGGGTATCGAACAGGAAAGAAGGGCGGAAAACATTTGAGAAAAGAGGGGGCTAATTTACGGCTCGTTCAGAATAAGGTTGGGTCTTACCACCATTAGGTAGAAGGATCGGAAATGTCCTCTTCGATATGGTTGGAAGACTCCCATCGCTGTCACTCTTGAACTTAGCATAATACCTGACAAAACTGCAAGACGACAGGGGGCTTGTGCAGTCCGAGACGTTGGGCATCTGGTTTGAAAACAATTTTAACACGATTTAGGGAGAATAAGGGACAATCGATTGTAGGGGGGTTAGATCTGCGTGAGACAGTGGGAAAGCTGGCCGAACGTTTCTATTTGGGGAAAGTGACTTCTCAGGGCCTAGAAAATTTGCAAATGGACAACCGCCTATTAGGGCAGAGAGGGAATAACGTTTAAATTGGGGGGATAAAACGAAAGAGCCAGACGGGAAGTGATACCAGTGTCACTAATTTTGTCAAAAGGATCGGGTGAACAAGGAATTCAAATCCACTAAAAGTGGCATAGGAAGGGGAACAACGCCGGGGAAGTGCAATGAGGAATTTTCGACATAACTCATCTTTAGCGCTAGGGGGACAAACCTATCGCTGTCTCAGGTTGCATTCGGAAAGGGGAATTCCAATAGGACGATCGGGATTTTTTAGAGATCAAAGGGCAGAGGGGGAAAGAAGATTTCCATTCCTTTCTGCACCATAGAGGAGAACCGCAATGCTAGCAAGAGCACCTTCTCGAATCAGTCCTATTTACAGAAGTACAACGATACTGTAAAAAGAAAAATAATATAGAGAACTCTGGGAAATAATTTGAAGTTTGTAATTGACGGAAAAACGTAGACGGGTAGCGAACCTCATCCGGATGGAGGGATCAAAACATCAAATCAGGGTTTGTAGTGGCAGGTGTGGGGGGGGGAATTAGGTCGGAAGGTTACTATGGAACCTTAAGTTGGAGTATCAAGGATTGGAAGGGTAATAAGACCATCCTTCTTGCGGTAGCCTACCGGAGAAAACACAATGTGAGGGGGAAAACATGATATCAAGAGAGGGATTCCCGGGGGAAGGACTTTCAAGTCTGTAGAAAAAACTGGGAGGGGGTCGGGAAGGGTCCATTTGAAAATCTCTGGAATGGAGACGGTGGGGATAAATATAAGGAAAGAGGGAGGTACGTGCAGGGTCGCCACGTGGGTACCTTCGGCTCATGTAGATGGGAGACCAGAAGGAAGGGACTTGGGGGTGCCTTTATTAGTTGAAGGCCGAAGAAATCTCCGTGACATATTTCTCGAGGGGGGCATTAGAAAGAGGTAATTTTCGTTCTCTTTAGAAAGTAAAGGGGACGTGGTTGGACAATTGAGAAGATTTCTGAGAGTTCCGTGTCCGTGGGTGATTTACTAGACTGAGGGGATTCCTTACTATAATCTCTTAAACACTAAGGCTCCTCGAAACGTAAGGAAAGACTAGGACCCAAAGTTCAGGAAAGAACATCATCATGACAATTGTTTCAATTACTCGTTCTCTTAGATCTCTTGGAGACGTTCCCGAATCGGAGGTAAACTAGGAAAGATGAGAAACGGGGGGAACTCTCAGGAAAGTAATGAAAGAGCGGGAGGAAGCAGGGGAAGAGTATACCTTATGATTAGGATGTCGCAGCTTCACAGTATTGAAAAAGTAGGGAGAAAGTAGTATCGGTCAGGGATGTAACATTTAAAATTGGAAAAGGCAAACGATGGAGACGATCTTTATATCGCAGGCTTTGAACTGACTGGACTGGAAAGCAGAAGGTACAGCGCTCAAAAACGGGAACGCGGGTTTATGACAGGGGGTTGCCGGAAAGCTCCCGGGAAGGGGGGAAGTATCTGTGAGGGGCCGACTTCCATGGAAACTAGTTTATTTGAAACGCAACTCATAATGATATGGTCTTAGATGGAGGGAGCTCTCACAACCCAAAACAGATGAGAAAAATGATGAAGCAACAGATGGACCTGAAAGTTGAGAAATATTCCTTCCAAATTACGGCCTAAATCCGAGGATACAATTGAAGGACTTGAGTGCAGTAATAAAAAATCAAGCACCCTAGGACGGCCTTAAATAAAGTTCACCTCTCTTGGAGTAAATAAGGAAACGAGGAGAAACCGCGAAAGGACTAAGATGGAGTACATGGGGTTTTCCTTTCCAGGGGGGAAGGTCCCTTAAAAAATAGGGTACAAGAAAAGTTGGGGAACATAATTGAAATATGATGGTTGAGAAGGTCTCCAATGAATCAGGTACCTCTATACAAGAAAGGTCTAGGTCTAAACGGTTATCACTCAAGAAGGGGACTTTCTCCCTATTAATAGGTACCAATCAACGTAGGGGGGCGTAAAAATAAGATATAACTAGTGGGAGGGTCAAAAATTGTAATTATTAACTTTGGGTTCAGGATGGGGGAAGTGGAAAAGTATTGTTGCGATATTGAACTTGGAGTTTTTATGGTGAAGCAGCGACTGAGCGCTTCAAACGGGTAATCAGGGAAACTAGGTAAGCCGGGCAAGAAGGGGGAAGGTTTTAAAGTCCACCGTACCAGTGCAGGGGGACTTTAAGAAGAGGGCCGCAAATCAAAGTGCTTGGGGGAGCTATCTGGGAGAACGCGTGAAGACTAAAAATAATCTATCAGAAATGAACCTAAATTTAGGGTTCAAAAAAGCCGAAAGAATCATTGGTACACTGTTAGTAACTCATGAAAGAGAATGATCAAATCCGGACACAAACGAAGTAAAACTTTCAGAAGTTTTCAATTTTGGTACGGACCCGGGAGAAGGGGCAAATACTTATCGGAGAAGTAAAAACAATAAAAGTGCTCCCATACGGGGGAGCGGTAGCCAGAGGGAGGCGCTCCTAAAGGGAGTTCTATCAAAGAAAAACTCAAAACAGGGAGCATACCCCACGGATTTTACACGTTACAAGGACATCAAGAAAAAAGAAAAGAGAAACCACTGTATCTTATTTTA
>Ga0179591_1199848_pt1 | contig 11798 bp, 12 predicted proteins | sample CZOMad2_1_08_16f_FD_182891 | JGI IMG/M metagenome (GOLD analysis project Ga0179591, IMG submission 182891) | Vadose zone soil fungal communities from Angelo Coast Range Reserve, California, USA - CZOMad2_1_08_16fungal (PacBio error correction) | ecosystem: Environmental > Terrestrial > Soil >...
CGGAGGAGGCGGGAAAGAAAAGGGGGAAGGGGAGGGCCGGGTGGAAAGAGATCGGGCAGGGGAAGGAGAGAGGGGTGAGAATAGGCGGCAGGAGCGGCCAAGGCGAGGAGCTGAGGGGGGCTGCAGGGGGGGGAGGAGGAACCAAGACAAAAATCAGCAGGTAGAAACGTTGACAGTCCGTGCTTCTGGTTCTCTAGCGACGGTGAGCCTGGCAGAGAAGGACTGGCCCTAGAGGGGGGGGTGGGACGAGAAAGACCATCGTCGTCATTGGCCGGTCGAGAGAAGGAGAGGTCACCTGGCTTTTGATTGTGTCGCATGAAATAGGGGGTGACACCATTTGAAAGGGGTTTCCCTTCTAAAGGGGGGGGGGGGGGAGGGAAAGGAGAGATCAGCACTTGAATGGGCCATGGTAAGAAAAGTAGCGTTACATCGGACAGGTAGGAGGTAAGGTGGGTGAAAAAAGCGGACCACAAATCGTGATGGGGACAGGAACCCGGAAGGGGAAGAAGAGAGCTCACGTGGGGGAAAAAGGGGTATCCTGTCAAGGAAACTGAAAAAAGGAAAGTGGAAGCGGGGGGAAAGGCGGGGGGACCTCAACAAATAGGGTCCTCGGTGGAAGTGTGCGTATAAGGAGCGACAGAAGCGATCTTCGCCGTGTCAAAGAACTTAATGAGAAAGCGGTAGAGGATCGCCAAATGAAGGGGGAAAAAGGCAAGGTAGCAAGGCAAACGAGAAAAGCACGAGGAGAAAGAAGGCCCGGCACAGAGAGAAGGCCAATACCTTCGACCTTAGAGCATGGAAGGTTAAAGGGAACATACGATTGAAAAAAGTAAGCGAAGCGTAAGAGAGTCCACCGGGGGGGGCAAGGATTCGCGTTTGTGCAACTAAAGGAAAATAACAATATAGCTCACCAAAAACGGAGAAAAGAGAGAGAGGGGGGATATGTCATAGATCAAAATGCTAGAAAGAAACAGAGTTGACCGCAGATCAGGAAAGGAAGGACGATTTTTCCAATCCGGCGGGACTTCAACAATAAAAGGCCGAAAGGGGTAAAGGATTGGAACGGGAGGGGAAAAGCGGGAGACTAGAGGAACTTTTGGGACTTTCCTGCAAGGGGATGGAATACTGGAAATAGAAGGAACGCGGCCATCGATTTCGTACACGAAAGGAAAAAATAGTCGAGAATGTCCGCCACGACCAGAAAAGCGAAAACATCCTGATCGCGCCAAAAGGCTCAGATATGGGAAGAATATCGGAGAGCAAGGGAGAAGATGCGTAAACATGAAGGGCTTTTCCCATCACGATCCTCTAAAAGAGGGGGCCAGCTCAAAAGGAATCTAACTGAAAAAAGGCAGCTACCTCGTATTTGGGAAAAGGAAAAAAGCGGATGGGAAAAAAAAACCAAACCTGGAAGGGCAACCTTGCCAATGGTCTTCAAAGAAAAAAGGAAAAAAAATCCAGCCCGGTGACGTCATTAAAATGCAGAGACCGAAAGTCACGATGGAGGTCGAGGTCCACCAAGATGGGGGAAAGAAAAAAGGAAAGGATACCAGGAAGGCACAGCCCTAAGAACCGTAAAAAGAATAAACGCCATCCTTGACTATTCTAAGAGAGAATATAGAACGCCAGAAGGAGAAGAAAAAACGAAACTTCGGAAAAAGAAGGACGAGGAGTCCGCGCCTAACCGGAAAAAGAAGAAAATTATCGCCGAGAAAAAAGTGACCCACGCGCCCGTCCGCCAGGTGAAGGACCCGCTCCCGAATGTCCCAAGGAAAAGAGATGGACGCAAAAAGAAAGAAGAAGAGAGGGGGAGATCCATGCCGAGGAATTCGTCGCGAACGAAAAGAAGGAAACAGAATGGGGCGAGAGGGAGGAAGGAGGGATCATTTCTGGCCTACAAGGTATAGGAGGAAGCAAAAACTTCAGCAATCATCGGGGACTATACGCATCGACCCACAACGGATTTGCAAGGGAAAGGCGAGGAAAGTAGGACCGAAGCCTAGCTTAGAGGTAATAACCAAAAGGGAACCATGCAAGACTAATCTACAAGAGTAATCAAAAAACGAAAGAAAAACTCTCTACAACTGGCGGCAAAAGAAAAACTTCTCGTAGGGTACGTCTTACTCAAAAGGAGGGGAGAAAGGAGAGAGGAAAAAAAAAAAAAAAAAAGCCGGACGATTCGGCCTTTTTACTCTCCGGGAAAGGGAAGGGGGTCGAAACATAGGCCTAAGACTACAAGGGGATCTGAAGGCCTAGGTAAGCTATCCCACTCAGGGGAGTGGACGAACTGGACGGCCAGCCTCGATTTGACGAAACTTCCGGACTAAGGGAAAGGGGGGGAGGAAGTAACCGGTTTTTGCGCATTGAGTCACGGAAGAAAAGTAGAATAAAATAGAGATTAAGGCCTAAGACGAAATCAGTGCCAAGGGAAGGAAAGAGGGGAAGGAAACGATTTCCAGCAACCTAAAAGAGTACACGAGACATCGGGGAAGCCGGAAAGGAGAAACGCTCAGTCGGTTTCACGAGGAAGGGAGAAGGATCGGCGCCAGGAGAGCAGCTCTTAGAGAAAAGAGGGATAAGACGGGAGGCACGAAAAAAAGAGTAAAAGAAAGGACTGCGAACTTACTCCTCAAAAAGAGAAGGCTGAGGCCAACTCAAGAAAAGGGGTTTAAAGAAGTCACATGCCTGTTAAGATTACTGGCAGAAGGCGCCTATCCCTGGACCCATAACAAAGACAGTCGGACTTGTCAGACGCTCGGGAAAGGCGGTAAAAAAGTAGGGGGTGTGCTCTCATGTCTTCCGACGGAAAAAGATATCGCGGTCCAGCTCACTTTCTAAAAAAAAGAATGCCTAATGGGGGGAACTGAGTCAAGGGTCTAAGGAGGGAACAATCACACTCCAAAGAGGAATAAGCAAAAAAAGAAAGAGGAGAAGGAGAAGGAAGGAAGGACCACTGGAAAGACATAGTCGACAGTCGAGTCCGAAATCAACTTCCTGGCAGGGGGAGAGCCACCAAGAAGAAAAAATGAAAAATTTGAAGGGGACAAATTCCTGCATCACATAAGGAGAGAAACTCACGGTCTCCCACCATGTTAAAAGGGGGAAACAGGAGAACAAAAAGAAAGAGGTCTACAATTGCAAAAAGTCAGGGAGGGGAACGAAGAGAGGAGAAAAAACAGCGGGAGTCGTTCGGAGGAAGAGTTAACATCGCGAGATCAGGGGAAAAGAGGAAAAGGAAACCTTACAAGGCGTTATCCTTGCTCGAAGAGAAGGTGGAGTTGAAGGCGGCTCGTCCTCCAATAAAGAGGATTAAAAAAAAAAGAAGGCAACTGAAGCGCAAACGAAACCTACATTACGAGCTACAAATCCACTGAAGGAGCAAAAGAACAAAAAGACGAAGACCTTCAGTCGTAACCTCATCCTCGGAAACAGAGGAAGAATGAAGCATTAACTCGCCTTTGGCGCGGCGGAGGGGAGGAAGAGACTCAGAACAACAAGGAGAGGGGGGGGAATTGAAGGCACAGACGCGAGGCAAAAGGCAAAGGGGGAGAGGGGGAAGGGGGGGCTTTATGCGCGGTTAAGCTTCCGTTCTGTGAAAGGAGCGGCAGCCGACGCCGGCCATCTGAGGGCGAAAGAGGGGAGAACGAGGGAAGATTTTTCATCTCAGGCTCCTCTCTCCGGCTTTTAAACGAAAAAAAACGAAGTAAAAAGCAAAAGAAACGGTCACCTTGCTATCACAAGAGATAAGAGAAAAAAGGTCTTCTTGGGTGACCCGAAATATCGGAGGAGGAAAAAAGGAGAGAAGCCTCGCTCCATGGGGAAAACAGGAAGTGTCGGTAAGACTCATCTCGGCGATGAAAAGGACCGATGACCTTGTCGAAGAGGTTATTAGTACAGGGCAAGGGGGGAAAGGGAACTGGTGGGATACATCGCTGGTCAAATGATTTTTTGATCGGCATTGGAAGGGACAGGGGGAGCGGGGGGCGAGGGGGGGTTGCACAATGAAGGGCCCGTTCGGAGTGTCCCAAGAAAATGGCGAAAAGAAAACGAGAGTCAGTGTCTGATATGTCGTCCTCAAAGCAGAAGAACGCGGGGCGTGAGGGGGGGTCCTATTGGTCTAACAAAGAGAAAAAAAATCTGTCTGGCTCTGACGAAACCAAAGAAGAGAGAAGAAAAGAGAAAAGAAACACAAGGAGCGCACAAAACCTCGAAGAGGGGACAAAACCAAAAACGGACGGAGGTTTCGGTTGGTACCAAGTGAAAAAAGAAAAACAGCTCCGCTCCCGATAGTGAAAACCTGGGGGCGGATTCCCCCAAAATCGGCTACGGAAGGGCAATGCCAGCTTCTCGGCAACGAAAAAAAGGGCAAAAGGAACGTAATTGGCCGATACCGACGCGACCGCGCATCAAGGATCGAAGGCGGGAGTCACATTTGGAAACGAAGATTCGGAACGGGAATCCTGACTTTTGCTTCCAGGAAAGCAGAAAAACGGCACGCAAAACCGGGAGGCTGAACTGATTCAACGATAGGGGAGGGGGGGGAAAAAAAAGCGTTTACGCAAGGTGCGAAGTCGATAACAAAATCGAGGCATGCCTTTGCAAGAGGACGGCGAGTAAGAGAGCAGATGTCATGCCGTTCGGACAGAGACGGGGACGTGACCCCTTGGAACCACGCGGCCTTGGAGGGAGCGGAAAAGCGTAGGAAGGCATGGGAGGGAAAGAAAAGGGACAAAGACGCATCTCTGGTTCGGGGAGATGGGGGAAGGGGAGGGAAAGAGGGAGGGACGTCAGAGACACCGGGGTAGTAGTGCTGAAAAGGGAGAACCAACCGCAGCACCTTTTACCTGCGAGAAGAAAGAAGAGTGAAAGGGATGTGCATGGGAAGAAAGACAGAACAACGGGAAGGATAAGGTCGGCCAATCGGAAACGGAAAGCAGCCCAGGCTGTCCGCCTTCCATGATAAAGGAAAGAGTCAGGGATGATCTTTAACTAGGGAAGGGGGAAAGAAGTTGAAGGTCTTCAAACTAAGAGCGGGAGACCCCATGGCCGCTCAGACTTCCTACAAAAAGCCCAGGCTCGTGGAAAGAGGGGGAGGGTCGATAAAGAGACCAGCCTAAGGAAATCCTTCCGAGAACTAGAAGAAAGGGTATAGCAATGATAAGCGCGACCGCCTCGAAGCCATGATTAAGGTAGTATGAACGATCTCAGGCCATGCGTAGGGATCAAAGGATTCTCTTAGGGGGTGGTTCGGAAAAAGTAAGTGCCTGATTCACTCGTTCGTGTTCAAAAAAGAGGGGTTCGCAAAGTGAGGCTCAGCTGTGGGAGGCCCTCCGATTTGGAAGTCAGAGGGGCGGGCGAGAGACGCGGCCTGATCCGGCGACAGAGGCTTCTTTCTGAGTGAGGGGACGGCGGCGCTTGGGACCATCGGAAAAAGTAAAGGGGAGAGAGAGGGTGTGACTGGCTGACTTCTTCGTGCCTTCCTTTATCAGGATAGGGAAGAATGGCCCTCGTCGTTGGCCCATAGGGAACTCCAAGTCAAGAACGGGGAGGTCTAGAATCTCATTACTAACCGGTTACTTTCTTGGGGGGGGAGAATCCTTTTTCATCCATTTTGAGTTGAGGGAGCAGGGGGGTGGGCGACAGCGACGGGATACGGAATGGGAAGGGGGGGTCACTCAGAATTTATGAGGGATCGAAAGGTCGGTAATGGGAGTGTAGATCGAGGGAACACAGAAAAGAGTCTTGCTTGGGCACAGTACCCCCTCAGGAAAAGGAATCGAAAATGGGTCGGGGGGAGACTTCGTCCTTCAGAGGAGACCTTTTGCAACGGCGGTGCGCAACCTGCTCGATCTTTTCCTGGGAAGGGGAAGAACCTTAAATCGACCAAGCTTGAGGACGGAGGGAGGTAAAAGCGATGAAGAGGTAATCAGTAGGGAAGGAGGTCAAAAAACCATGATGAATCCCCTTGCAACGGAGAGGGGGAAAAGGACTACCTACCCGGCAGGAAAAAGCGAGCACGTCCATGCCTCGAAACGGGGGGCGAGAAGGGATGTTTAAGTAGACGGACTCGCTTGGAAAAAGGGGGGACGGAGGAAAGCGTCACCGTGAGGTGCAAAAGGGGAAAGGGGGGGCGCTGGGACATCCGAACCAATCTCCGGAGCAAAAAAAAACAAAGGAGGGAGGGAAAAGAGAAAATAGATGGTGACTCGGTTCATAGAGAACAACCGAGTAAACGCCATGGGCACCGGGGGAAGGGAGGCATACTCGGCTCAAAATACCGGGTGGGAAAAAGCGAGGCGTAGACAAGGAAAAAAGCCCCTCGCCGCATTGTCGCGACAGGGGAAGGCGTCACTGGGGATAAAGGACGCCTCGGCGTTCTCAGTGGGGGCACTAACGGCAATGGGCCTTGTTGAGAAGGGTTTCAACATATGACGCGGCAATCGATGTCCGGAACCCGGAAAGGGTATCGAAACACGCGAGGTCACATTGAACCACGACCAGGACCCGATAAAAAGTGCTCACAAAGGATACAAGATGCCAGGTCAAGCAAAAGAATGACTGGAAGAATATCTACTACGCGAGGGGAAAGATATCGTCAATTAAAGCCTGGGGGCAAAAACCCCACAAGAAGACCTCGAGCCAAGAAGGTGGAAGGTCTCTCCACCTCCATCGTCGGAGAAAAAAGCGCGTCTCAATCGACAATGATGGACAAATGACAAGTAAATGGCACTTAGGGGGCAAGCATTTTCGGCCAAACCTGGAGAAGTTCAACGACCAAAATGGGATGAAAAGAAAGTGATTCTACACCACGCAGGGTCAATAAGAATGGAAGAGATCTGGAGAAACGGAAAAAGGCGACTATGTGATGGTAAATATTCTCCACAAAGGGGGGGAAAGAGGGCAAGCTCGGAAATCTCCTGATAAGGAGGAGACCGAAGAAAGGACAGGAGTCGCACGATAAAAGGGAAGATTGAGGGAAATGAGGCAGGCCGAAGTCGACGTCTCACCTTCCTCCAGACAGGCAGAGCAGAGAGCAGTGCGTATTAACGGAGCCGTCCCTCTTAAAGGAAGCCCAAGATATGCCGCCGAACACACGACGCCGTTTGCCTAAAAAGGAGAAAGAGGGGGTCACGTCAGGCACGATTGGGAACAACAACCATCCGCTGACTCTAAGACGCAAAGGGCCGGGAAGAGGAGCAGCGAGACGTCTTCATCATGTTTTCTGGTTCTCCTAGTGGAGGTCGCCGAGGGGAGCTCTGTAAGAGCGGTTATGAGGCTCGTCTCGGGATATATACTAAACTCCTATAAAGGGAAAACGTCTTTTCCTGCTTATGGAGTTCGCTTAAGTGCAAGGGCCGAAGCGATCGGTCTGAGTTTCATGAAATCAATTCATCAATTCAACGACGGGGCAAGAGAGAAAAAGTAAGCGGCAATACGGAGAATGCAGGGAGAGCACATATTTTTCCGTGAACGGGGGGGGTCTAGTTCACGGACTGTCCGCTCTGAGAAGGCTTTCTCATCCAAAAAGAAGGAGGAGCCTTTTGAAACTCGAATGGTACGAAAAGGGGGGAATGAAGGGGGGGCTCCACCATTCTCTCAGTGAAAACCTGAAGGACGAGATAAGGATAGAAACACTCCGTTGTCGGCCCTCTCAAACGAAGGGAGTAAGCCACTCCAGGGATAATGTGCCTAAACTTGCGGAAAAACGGTGTTTCCCTATCTTAAGCGCGAGGTGGTGAAGCAAGGCATCACGACGTGCCCACGAGGACATAGAATGGAAAAAAGACGCAGACTAGGTCAGCCTGAAGGCCTCCTACTAATGAAGAAGGGGAAGAGGGGGGGGTCCGAGTTATGAGATCCCACTTCGCACACCGGCCCAGATGACAAACCTTAAGAGCTTTGCCTGAAGGGGAAGAAAGCGGACGCCGTCTGGGCTTGGAGGGCTTGCATCAATCCTAAAGGAGGAGGGGACCGAGAATCTACGCGCGTATATTGACAAAAGGCCTTATAGGCTCGAGAATGCGACCAGGGAGGGACTTCCCTGCAAGGAAACGTGCAGATGCCTACGAAGAAAGAGAGAGAGAGTCTCAGTGCCCTAAATCTCATAGGGGTTTAATCCGTAAAACACAAGACACTAATCGGTGAGCGAACAAGGGAAAGGAGCCTATCAGGGTCGAAAGGAAACCTAAACTCCGCGGGAGACGTCTAATTACGTCTTTCTAATTGCGGAAGGGCCTTGGTTCGGAGAAAAGGCAGGGATTGCGATCGCTTGTCACGCAGAGCGGTCGAAGATCCATGAAATCTGGGGAAGAGAGGGGCGACAGCTCCAAAAGCCGCACGCCTCATAAGGGCTCTCGAGAGAGAAGCCGAAGAAGACGTGGAAAGACTATGCTACCGGGTTGGCCGAAATCGAAATGCCGAAAGAACATGCAGACACCAAACTACGCCACCACAGAAAAGTCGCAACAAAGGGGAAAGAATACAATGAGGCACAAATCCTGATGCCAGAGGGCGGTCGCCACAGAAGGGGCAACCTTGCCAAGTTTCTCCAGTCGAGAGGGAAGGAAAAAGAAGGCGACTTATCTCCGAGATCGCTAAAGAGGGAGTTAGAGAAGGGAAAGAAGAGGGGCAAGCAAGAATATCATGAATGCTTGTATCAGGAGGCGGTCAATGAGAGGGGAGCCGCTGGTTACTCACATGACTTCGACTTTGAGGAGGGGGAGTCTTCTTCGTTCGGAAGGAGTGAGGGGGCCTAAAGCCTTGCACAAAGCTGAAAGCGCCGAGGGGGACCGAAGAATTCAAGCTTCTCAAAACGAAAACGCTGGTCGCGAGGCGGGAGGGGCACGCGCCAAAGCACAGGCCGGCGGCGGGAACCCAATCCTGCACACAAGATCAAGCAAAGAAAATGGCCATGGCCTGAAACGGATGCCTTGGATGTCGGGTCTGTCAGAAAGATAGGCCTCAAAAAAAAAAAGGAGGAGGGGAGATATCTTCTCAAAGAAGCCCTTCGAAAAGGAGGGAAGGAAAAAAGGAAAAAGGCTTGCCAAATTTCCCATGGGGCGCGGGTGGGGAGACTTGAGGGCCATCCGACTGACCGGGAAGGGGAGTCGCCTGCAGCCGCCGGCGAGGGAAAGCGTTAGTTTTATCAAGGAAGAAGGCGGCGCCGGGGCACTTCAATCGTTTTGAAACGCAGTTCGAAGGGAAAAAATCGGATGGGGAAGGGAAACGAGGGAAGCCTCAACTTCTCAGCGGGGAGAAGCTATCACTGTCAATAGGTACGGGCCATAGTGCCCTCCTGAAAATTTCTTCTCAGAGACAGAAAAATAGTCGAAAACGCCGCGAACCGAAAAATGGGGCGCCGTTGGTGAGGGAACTCGCGAAGGAAAGTCGAGGATTTGAACCAGGGGGTGAACCTCGTGCTTGAAGCCACTTGGCAAGGGTGGCCCTTTTCCAGGGGGCGACAGGGAGCATCAAGATGTCTTATCAAGTAATGAAAGTGGTGCGAGCGCGGATGTGTTGGCGCTTCTCTTCACGTTCATGTCAGGATCGAAAAGGGCGATCAAGGCCATCGCGGACTTATTCTGAGGTGTCGCAAAGCAGAGAAGCAAGCAGGCCGAAAGATGGTTTCGAGCTGTCGACAAGAAATCCGCCCAACATTTCTTGAACTCATCATCGAAAGCGGTGGAAACGCGAAGAAAGCCAGCTCGACCGGCGCCAAACACCTAGAAAAATAGAAAATAGCGGAACAAAAAAAACGTCCTACGTCTAGGTTTTTCCTTGGTGCTCGTCCTCGAGGCACCGATAGGACGCCTTGGCGGCGTCAACCAAAACCGAGGCGACTGAGAACTTCCATCTTCTAGAAGGGGGAGGCTTCGAATGAATCGGCACGTCCTGGACGGAAAGCTCTCACCGCCGCAGAGATATCGAAGGAGGCGACAAGAGAAGAGATCGGAGAGGCGAGGGCGCCTAACGCCGGATTTCTGCATCCCCTCCTGCACGGAGCGCGGCGTTCTTATTCAAAGGAGCAAAGATCGGTACAGCGGTGTCCAGGGAGCAGGTGCGCAGATCGATCCCGAACGGAAACCGGGGAAGGATGGACGGGGCACTTGCAAGCTCGTCGGCGCCGTCAAAAGAAAAGTTCTAACCGGGGGCGAAAAAGAGGGAAAAGCGTGACGGGGGACGGGCAACCCCTTTACGAACAAGCGCGCCCTGGAAGAGAAAGGAAGAGTCCGGAAATTTGCTGCACAATCGCGGAGTGGACGTACAGCATAAAGGTTTGAGAGGAAGATCACCGGCTTTGGGGGGTCGCGTGAGCGTGAAATGACAGGAGACCAACGTGGTTTCGTCCTTCCAAAGGGGGCTACCAACTTCAGCCTGGAACAGGCGAGGGGACCAGCCTAATATTCCCGTTCGGGGGGGGGGGCATGCGAAACGCGCGAAGAAGAGTGACGGTGCGGGGGTACCGCCTCGTGAAACACAGAGAATCCCCTAAGGCCCGAAGGACAGGGAGCGTCAACTTGACAGTTACCTGGATGAGAGTTCAAAGAGAGATGCAAAGGAGAAGGGGGTCATGAAAAAGAGGACGATCTTCTTCATGCTCGGTCAAGGGCAGCGCAAAGACACACGGCCCGGAAAGCTTGCAAGGTGGGAGTCGGATCTCTCACTCTCCCGGCGCAGCCTACTAACTGAAGAAAAAGAGAACCTTGGTAGTCGCCATTAAGAAGGCTCAAGAATCCTCTCGCCAAATGATGAAGACAACCGGGGGGAGGGGAGAAGCCGAATATAATCTTCCAGGGGACAGACAATTCAGTCTCTGATGGGGAAAACAATCAAGGGTGCCGCGGCACTGTAATTTCTCTTTTCAGGGGCAACTGCGTGGCGGGCGCGTGGGGCGCAAGCTTTTTTTAGAAAAACCGCTTGTGGGGGCTAGAAAGGGCTGCGCGAGACGAGGGAAATGGATAATCCTTGGGGGGGAACGGAGAGTGCTGCGGTGAGCCGGTAAAAGAATCGCGGAGTCTGTCAGAAAAAGCAAGGAAAGATAGGGGTGAGAGCGTGCTGGGGGGGACGGCTTACTTAGAAAGGGAAGTCATTTAGAAGGGGGAAAAAAAAAGAAATTGCCCTCTTAGGGAAGAGAACCTCCAGAGAGTCGCGCATTTGGTCGTTCAGAGACGCAGGGAAGTACACCGGAGGGGGGGACGGGCCTTCACTTTTCAGCAAGGGGAGTTGCACTTCTCCAGGTTGGCGACAGCGCTGGGGAATAAAAAAACGGGATTGGTCATGGTAACTAGGGGGAGGGAGCTCTCCGTAAAAAAGGGAGTGTCAGTGTATAGATAGCACAAGTTCTCTTTAGACGGGTGAGGCAAATTCCTCCTCCTCATGGGGGGGATCTCGTCGCCGTGCGCGTCTACCTTCATTCACTTCTCATCCTCAAGGGGCCGATATTCAGTCAGTGTGAACACACTGCCGGAGGTCCGGGTAGTGGGTCAGTAACCTTCTCACTAAGAACTGCGGGTGGCGATAAAATAGAACTGGGGAACGAACATCGATGTCCCTGGATTTAAGATAGGGGAGGAAGGAAAGGATGAAATGCCCCTTGCGTCACAGGCAACCTCCTCTTAGCCTCTCTTCTCACGAGGGAAAAAAAACTAAAGGCAGGGTCTCCCTGAGAGCACTGGGGGGTTGTTGAAGGAGAAGAAGAAGGTGTCCCAAATCAGTTCCTTGCCAGAAGGGAGGAATCTGCACCTATGTGGGGGGGGGGGGGGTCCCAAAGGCGTGCGGTTGGCTCGAGTAAAAGGACA
>Ga0179591_1282300_pt1 | contig 11798 bp, 10 predicted proteins | sample CZOMad2_1_08_16f_FD_182891 | JGI IMG/M metagenome (GOLD analysis project Ga0179591, IMG submission 182891) | Vadose zone soil fungal communities from Angelo Coast Range Reserve, California, USA - CZOMad2_1_08_16fungal (PacBio error correction) | ecosystem: Environmental > Terrestrial > Soil >...
CCAGAGAAAACTGCATGTCGATAGATTTTGCCGGCGGAAAAGATCGCGTAGAATCGTTTTCGCCGGATTGAGTGAAAGGAGAGGGAAATCAGAATAGAGAGTCGCAACGAGAAATCTCCACCGGCACTACGGGGACTATTGTCCGCAGCCCAGATCTCCAATAAGAAGAATCAAGGTTGCAGAGAATCGGGAAACGGCGACAAGACGTCTTCTCGCGGGGGACGCGCGCGCAAGGTCAGGATCGCGCTCCAAGAAGATCGCGAGTATCTGGACAGACAAGGAGTAGAGTACAAGGCCCAACCACAAGGACTGTTCCGTAGGGAGGCAGAGCGCTTAAAACGGGAGCCTGCTAGCAGCGGCTTCGCTATAAAAACATAAAGAAGGAGGTCCAAGACCTCTAAGGGGCTAAAGGCCTATCCATCACTCTGGTCTGGGAATCAGGAGGGTTATTGAAGGGTCTAGCGACTAGGGCTGCCATCAGGTGAGTAGACTGTATGTATGGGCCTTCTAGGGTCCTTACCACGACGTCCTAGCTGGCTCTTGGGGTCGGAGGCGCGTCGAAACGAGCAGGGCGACCCGCTGCAGAAGGGATTGAGAGAAATTTTGAAATCGCACTATTGACATCCGCACTCTTCGAACATGGGGGGGGGGGGAATTAAAACTAAAACCGGCTTGAGAGCAACGAGCTACGTTGATTCCCGAGGAGGCATCTTGCACGGTGAATCGGTACGACGAAAAGCGCATCCTTCGCCGATGGCTCGCGCGTCTAAAACCCATGCCGCCTGCGAGGAAACGAACTGAAGTGAAGAGAAAGGCCGCTCCGGGTACCGGATAATGACGGAGCGTCATAGGTCGAGGTGGAAAGAGCAATGGAAAACAGGTGTTCCTCGGTCTTGGAAAAACCGACCTCCCGGGTTGGAAAAACCGCTACCGTGAGAAAATGGGGACTGGTTGAGGGAGGGGACGGCGCGTCAACAAAGTCGTGACATCAAACTAGTCCAAGAGAAGAATCCTTAAAACGGCGCACTCTAACGCCGCCGCAGGCTGGACAGGCCTATCAAGAGTCATCTCCCTGCGAGGTTTGGCGAGCATACGCAGATAAGGACGCAACTTTTTACATGAGAACTAAGCCGCTTCGACGAGTCCGGACCCTTTATGCTGCTCTAACATGCTTTGGGCCGGGGAACATAGAGAGAGAGGGACTTATATCTGCTGCGATAAGTCCTTCCTCGTCAGACAAGGGGTTTCAGCTCTCTCTGGATCAAGCTAAACGAGGGGAATGGGGGGGGCTCGTAGGGCCATTCTGTAGTCACCCGCGCTGTCGACTGGTTTCTATACCCCGGAAAAAATCGAAACACCGCGCAGCGCAGTCGCGCTCTTGATACACAGTGGAATTGCCGTTAGATTCACACGAACAAGGAGACTTCGACGAAAAAACGGGATTCTGGGCACTGGGACCTTACGGGGGGGGGGCAAGCAAGAGGAAAGAATCACATCCCTCGCCTCGCTTTCGGGGACTAGACAGCGCTGATTCCGATCTGCAGGCTAAAGGATGCGCTGTCCGGTCCTGTCTTGATGATAAAGCGGTATTGTCACACAGGGAGCTCGCCTGCGGGGGGTTCAGCGTGAAGTGTCTTTCTTCTATCAAGCACGGAAGATAGGGGGGGGGGATAAAAGTTTACAAGACGCGAAACGAACGTGCGGCACAGTGCTTCTCAAACATCAGCGCCCGGGGAACGTCCGGCTTCCGAAAGGTTGAGCGGTCCGGCGAGCCGCGGAAAGAAGTATAGAAGCCGAAATATTAAATGCATCCGTTGGACTGGCTGGTCAGAGGGAGGCGGGGGGTGAAGGGTGGGAAGAGCCGTCGGGGTGCCGGCCGGCGTGGAATGGAGTGATCTATGCCGTGCAAAACTGGGGCAAGTCCTCTCCTGAAAGTTGGGGCATAACCTTTTTTGAAAGCAAGAGCCGGCCCAACAGCGGAGAGGTGAGGAACATTGGGAGGCGTGAGGCCGTCCGGTCTTCTAAGGTTGGTGAAGTTCAAGATGTCGTGCAGAGGGATTATCCTGACTTGGGGAGTCTTTGAGCCGAGCGCGGTCGAAAGGTGCTCGACGAAGGTTGGAGCACCCAGGAAAGATGGGTCGGGTGGGTGGGTTTTCAGGAGGTGCAGCAGCCTGTTAAGGTCAGAAGACAGTCGTCACGACGGTCGGCGTGATCGGCCCTCGCTTCACGGGGGGCGAGTATGGAAGGACGACATGAAACATTTGAAAATTGTGAGATGTCTCTCTCTGTGTATAAGGAGTTCGGGGATCCTTCTGAAAAAACGGAAAAAACCTGCCCTGGAACTGTGCCGTTTGAAGGGGGATCGCTGAACAGCCCTTTTGTGATGCCCGCTCGTTGACTTGTAGTCAAAACGAAAAAAGAAAGGGCCAGTCCTGGGGGATTGGGGGGTTCCCACCGAACCTTGGGAGACGAGTCGGGGATACCTTAAAGTCCCTCATCTAAACGTCACCTTGAGACGTGCCCGGTCCGCAGCGGAGACCGACGGGATGAAGCGTGGGCGTAAGGATTCCATCTGTTTGTAGCGATCAGACTCGACGAAAGACTTCGCCAACCAGAAGAGGGGAGGATGGTGTGACCTGAACTCGAAATCGTGACCAGAAGGGGGTGCATCCTGGAAATCGCGCAGTCGTTTCACGCGTCGGGATCACGAGCCGCCAGGGGATCGAAGAAGGGAAAAAAAAAGGTTGAAGTGTCCGGACGCTCGGATATCTGGAGCACGCCGGTCGCGTTGAAGGTCTGGTGGCAGTCTGGGACGGCAGAAAGGGGGGTTTAACAAAGGAAAAGAGGAAGGGAGCGTCGAAGCCACTAGCTCGAACTCTGGACCCTACAGAGGCACGAGTGGGCCTGGGGAGGAACGGGGGCGGTCAGTGGTAGGGGCCAGTTTCTTTGGCACCAAACACGTTGTCATGGGGTCGAAGCCGTCGGGGGGCGCATCGTTACTCGATGACGAACGACGTGCAGGTGGGGGGGGTTGGGGTGGCTCCTCAGGGGATGGTCGAGGGGAGTATACGAAATTGTTGTCAATCTTATCGAACTTCTGGTGAAGTAAACTATGAAGGGGGGCGGAGGAAAAAGGGGACTCCGAAAATAAAAATTAAGTCGTTAAAAATAAACAATGATATGTGGAAAGCGGGCGAAGGCAGCTGGGAAGGACGAGTTCTCCTGGTTTAAGACTGCAGACACAGGTTGTCACGAGACCACGGGAAAAAAAGGGCTAAGAAAAAAATCCTGCACAAAGAAGACGCGCAAGCCCCTACCTCGGAAGGTAAATCGTAATAACAAGAAATTATCTCAGAGAAAAAACAAAAAATATTGGGGAAAAGGGAAGAAAAGATCTATCGAGTGGGTCTTCGAGGTGCAAGCGAATGGAAAGGGGGGGGCTTTGTCAAGTGAGGATTTTTTACGGATCTCATTGGGTGCCGTGGGGGGACGACGTGTCCAAGGGACTAAGTCCGTGCTAACCAGGAGAAAAGAGTCATGAAAAGCCCAGCTGTAACAGACTCAGGGGTACTAAAGAAGTAAAAGGGAGCTTATGCGTCCCGGTCAAAAAATCGTTCTCAAATACAAGGCGATCCAGATGACAACTGAGGCAGGAAGAATACTCACGAAAAAGGCCACCTTTCCGCTCTACCACCGCGGTCACCGTAGGGAGCCGACCGGCTTCGCAACAGGGAAACACCTGGTTCTGCTCGGAGAAATGACCGGCAAGAAAAACACCGCAGGGGTTCCTAAAGGCCAACCTCAAGGGAGGGGGAGGGCAGTTTCCAGATCCTGTCGAGTAGTAGGATGGGGGGGGGGGGGTGGGGTTGGGGGGGGGGGGGGGAGAACATCGGGCAAGGTTGTGTACACAACTTCTCGTGCGTCCAGCTGGCCATAACCAGAGAAACAACGCGAACCAGGGGGAAGCGGTGGAAGAAAGATCCCCGAGACTCAAGGACCGGAATAACTGCTTCGGGGCAGTCGTCTAAGACCTAATTTGCGGAGAGACTGAGGGCAAACGACCGCCGAACAACGACAAATTACAACAAACCAACAAAAGAGCAAACATGCTTCGGCCGAGCCATACGCAGGGGGACCAGCAGAGAGGGGCGGAGACTTTTCTCGAGTCTCGACAGGAAACTCTTGAATCGATCGCCAACGGCTCACAGTTCGGCGAAGGAGGGGGTGGTCCCGGTGGTCAAGGGGCGGTTTTGGGGCAACAGGGAGGAAAGGGGACCGGCTTTAGGCCTGGGGGATGTGAGAACCTCCATCCTGCGGTTTTTCCGTTACGCAAGGTAAGAAACGATATGGGGGAATAAACAAAACCGCCTGTTCAAGGAACGGAGAAACGTCCAACGGCAAAAAAGGGGGGGGGGGGGGTCAGGCGTTGTGGGGCTACGGCAAGCCGTAGGCGCACCCAGCTGAGGACACCAGATCAGGCAGTAACAAAGTAAAGATGGGGCATGAGATTCAGAAGGAGAAGAAGGCGAGGGGGGGGGACCCCCCACATGCCGTCCGATACAAGGTCAAAGAGGCACCTTCACAGCATCGGCTGAGCGACCTCCAAAGCGAAGAAAAATCAACCACCGCCCACGGGAAAGGGGATCACGGCGGAGGCGCTCACCGTGTCGACGTCGCTCGTCGAAAAGAAGCCCCCTTAGGAGAATAACGCAAGAAAATAGGAACGGAGAAGTCAGTCTTTCATAAGGAAGGCCAGGGCCGAGAAAACTGTAAAAGAGAAGGGGAGCCCGCTGTGGGGGGAAGAGGATCGCTAAAAAGGTTAGGGAAGAGCCGAGCGTGCGACGGGCCGGCATTCTATCCAAAAACGGGAAAGACTAAAAGGGGAGGGAAAAAAACTACAAGCAACTCAGACGAAAGAACCACATCCCAGAAGACGGCTGCAGGGTATCATCTTCATCGCTTTATGCGAAGGACGCCTGCTCACGTCACACGAGAAGCCACGTAAGGGGGCCACTCTGAGGAGAAGAAAATCTGATAGGCGCGCGGAAGTCCGGTAAAGCTGACTCTCCACGGAGGGAAATGGGGGAGGGGGATAGGACGACAGAAAACGTCAGACCACCTCCTCCTTCGCTCCAGTTAAACTCCACGGCAAGAAAAGAAGAAGTCAAGCAAGCCGAGCAGGTATCTCCTTAGCACGATAGTAATCGATCTTTGTCAGAATCTCTGCCTATGGAGGCAGGGGGCTTACCCTCATTAAGGGAGAGAAAAGCCATCACTTCGCGAAGGCGCTTCGGTGCGACGGGGGTGACGAGACAAGAAAAAAGGCAACGGGCTAAGGAGGCGCCTGAGCATCGTGTTGTCGAGGGGGCCGTGGGTTCAAAGGTCATCAGAGGGGGTTGACTGACATACCTTTCAAGCGACAAAAAGATCGCGCAGACTAGAGCGAGAGAAACACTGCACTGCAGCTGACACCTTCTCGACGAGGATAGTGCCCAGCTAACTCGTGGACCAGGACTCGGGGGGGGAGAGGAAGCACCGCGGTCCGGAGTAGGCTCGTCGAGCGGGGGGGAGGGCGAGGCAGGGTCACAAGGGCGGACTGGGAGTGGGTGGAGTCCCCTCTCCTGGGATGGAACGCGTATCTGGAATGTCGGGGACGAAGGATGTCGACTTCACGAATAGCGTCCCCGGCGGGCTGCGATTGGGACGCCAGTCGATCACGCGGGGGCTAGAGACGAAGCCATGTCCGCACTGGATCTCACCTGAGAAAAAAGTCATGTCCGGCGAGAAAGACTCGATTACACAAGTGGATGTCGGAGATGAGAAAGGGGCTCCAAGAGAGCGTCAATTAAGGAAAAAGGCAACTGAGCGGCCGTGGCGCTGAAAAGGTTGCATCTCGGGAAGGTGGCGCCGACGGCCCAGAGGAAATCAAGTCAATACGTATCGCTGGGGAGCTTACCGGGGGGTGTCAAAGAGGGAAGCTAGGAGTACCGTGAGATCATCAATCTCTCCAGGAGTAGGGGTATCGATCCTTCCTGTAGCCTAATCTCTATTAAAAGCGTGCAGAGTCACCATGTACGAGCACGACCTGCTGCAGAAAAGGGGCGCCAACCTGAGAATGGAGGCGGAGGGGGAGGGACAACTGAAAGGAGGCCTCTGAGGGGGAAATCTTAGAGCTACATAACTGCTTTCAAAACGTTCGCAGTAAGGAATACTACTGGAGAAGAAGCGGGATTCACCGCCAGCTGGCAATGGGAGCGCTGGAGGGGGCAAGACGCGGGGGGCTATCGAGTCGAATGCTTTCGGTCCTCCTCTGAAAAAAAAAATCTCCTCCATCAGATTCGGTACGCGAAGGACCGGGACCAAGGGGGGTGGTACGGGGGACTACGAAGGTAGAAGAATCTCTTATCACGGGGGGATTGAGCCGATCCCTTACCGCAGCGGAGGGGGTCCACGAAGAGAAACTCAGTCCGCCTTCTCGAGTCTAAACAGCGGACAGCGCGGAATGAGGGCTCGACAAAGATTAAGCTTATGGGGAAGTATATGCAGATCTCTAGAGGAACGAGGGGAAGCTCCGTGCCTGGAAAAGCCGGCAAAAATTTAACGACTGGAGGAGGCCCCTATAGCGACGAGGGTTTCAGGTCATTGGGAAGAAAGGGCGGAGGGGAGAGTTTACCGAGAGTCCCCGTCCCGGGAGAGAGATCGCATCAACTGGAAGACCTAATCTCAGACTAGCAAGGGGCTAAAGCACCTGAGCAAAGTCAAGGCATGACTTCTAAACTAAAGGAATCTCTTGAGACAATTGGAATTCTGCAAGAGAGCGCCTTCCATTTAATAAGGAACGGAGGCGGTACCCCCACGTTCGTGGGAGGGCGGGGTCAGAACTGGAGATTGACTGCCCAAACAACGATCAAGGGTTGTAGAAGTTTCGGATGGGCGACAAAGCGGGAATCCGCGAAGCAACTGCATTCAGTTCTTGTCGGGGCACGCACCAGGATATGGTTGACTGGAACGAAAAGAGTCGCGCATCTGAAGGACCGGTGGAACAGAGAATATGCGGATCGTCGGGGGGACATCGTGGGCCTAGAGATGAGCTTGGCCCAGATAGGGCATTGTAAGCGCGTGTCGACTCTAGAAGGGGGGGGCCAGCTGCCGGACATGGGGAAAAAGGGAAACTCGGACGGCATTATACGGGAGGGAGGGAGACGCCACCGGGAGGAGCGACTTTCAGGGGGCCTGATGCTAGGAAGCAGGAAAAAGAGATCTGATCGAAAGGGGTCCTCGGGGATAGAGAAGACTACAGGACGGGGACCTCAGCTGAAGGAGGGGAGTAGGTCCTCCCGAACTTGGGCCAAAATCGCGATCGCGAGAGTGGGGAATGGGGGTCGCGGGACACCAGACGGGGAAATGCCAGGCTGCCGACCGCTTTGTTCTGGAGAGGGAAAGGTGGACTGGGCACCGGTCGGAGCGCGGAATTCTAGTCGAAGAGAGAAACACCAAAAGGAAGAGGGAGGAAAGAGAGAGAGGGCGACGAGATAGCCGAAGCGAGGGAAAGGTGCCCAGTAAAAGCTGGAAAAGCAGATCCAGAACAATACTCCCGTCAAAAAAGAACTCAGGTCTCGCCGTGACGAAGTTCCGGAGAGAAACGGACAAAAATTCAAAAATCAGAGCGCGATGAGGGCAAAGGTAAAGGAGACTGTCTAACGCCTGGCAGGGGACCGGAGGGCCCCGTCCAAGAGAGGAAGAGCGGAACCCCTACTGACCTCTGAGCTCATAACTGATTCCTTGGGGGGGGGCACACGGAGGCGACGCCAGAAAAGCTCAACTCAATGCGATGACATAAAGGGTTGCCGGATCCTCTGCGAGAAAAGAAGAAGATTCCGGCCATGTCCCCGCGGGCCATTTCGGAGGGGTCCATAGGCGAAGGAATCGAAGGAAAAAGTAAAGATTAAGCTAAAATATCGTAGGCCCATAAGGGGTACCCCTACAGAAAAATCAGTCTGCGCCGTCCCCGGCGACCTGCATGGCTAGGGCTCTTCTCAGTGCAGAGAAACCCCTTAGACTGGGACGGTATACACGCCCTGGGAATGAGGGATGAGGCGAGTATCCGATAGGGGTCATCGGCAAATCTCAAACGGGAGAAGGAATGGGAGAAGAAATATCATCGGGAAAATCTTCGGCACCCCGAAGGGGGGGCAGTTTGATTTACCAGACTGACTACTTGTCGAGCGAGGAAGCGCTTAAGAGTGCCGCGCCGGAGAAGAAAATTAAAGGGGGATAGGACGATATGGCAATGATTTACCGGTCTGTCGGTGACTGGGGGCGCCGTGGCAGGAGGGGATATGGGAGGTCGAAGGAGGAGGAGCTCGCTCCATGGATCGGGGCATACGTCACGAATACATCATGACCACCCTGCATGTCTATCTCGTGGGGGCCGTAAACTGGGCCAGTCGGAGGCGACTAAGTTCGCTCGGAGGCGGCCCGGCGAGACAAAGAAAAGAAGAATAACTACGCGGAGAACGTGAAATCAGAGGAAAGAAATTGGGAGAGCCAGATTGACCTCAGAGCGGGTATCTCGAGGGGGGGGAGAGATCGTCGAGTCTACCGGACTGCGTGCAGAGGGGAGGGGTGACGCGTCGCGCTGGGTCGGGATCGCGGAGACAAGGACTTGTAAGCTATTCTATGCGGACAGCTGAAACGATGTAACAAGGCCAACCACCCGTACTTTGCCAGGAGGGAAAGTCAGAATCGCTACCCGAGAAGGACGGGCCTGCTTCGCGGTGATTCCGATACGAAAGTCTGACGCAAATAGAACTCAAAATCCGAGAAACAAACAAAGGCTCCTCCATAACGCGTTCTGTTTATAATATTTCTTACTTCAGAGAGAATCTCTGGACCATCAGGGTGACACGAGCGGGTGGTTATGAAAAGGGATATTCCTATGACATCCTTCGGAGCATGGGGAAAGTCAACTAAAATCGACAGGATGTAATTCAGGGCTCAAACGCGGTGCAGGCAGGCGTGCTCGACCTGGGTGAAAAATCTCAGAGTACATCGCTCGCGCGCTGAAAAGGCAGGGCTCACCTAAGGTAGCAAAAAGAACAGATCTCGGTAACGGCACCGCGGACTTGAACCGGTACGCGACCCTCTCAGGGCGACTTCCACTGATTACCGACGTGCGGGGTGAAGGTTCTGCGTTCTAAAAAAGCCAAACGGACGCGCTGCAAACGAAGAGGGGGCAGCGCCACGGAAGTCAGGACATCCAGTATGTCTCCAAGCGTGCTCGTCCGGGGACTGAAACAAAGAAGGTGTTGAATAGGTAGGCGTTTCAAGCGACCGGGCCCGGTTCCGGGCGCTCGACGTTGAAAGGGAAGGGGTATGTTCGGGAATCGCGCGCCAAGCCTCGACCGTGGGAAAAAAAGCCGGGGGATAGCGCGACAAGAGAATCCGCCGCCGGCAGACGACTAACAGGATCCGCGGACATCAGCCCTGCGAGGGGGAAGAAAAGGGACAGAAAGACAAAGGAGAACCGGGGGAACTGCTCTCCTCTCCGCGAAAAAGAGCATATCCTGACGCGGGGGGGGGCTTCTGAGCTAACAAAAAAAAAGGCCTTACCTCGAGGGGGGGCCGAATAGTCGGGAGAAGAATGAAGAAACCTTCATAGCATGCCAGTGTGGGGACGTCTCTCTGATGGAAAAAGGCTCGAGGGCTAGAGGGGAAAGGTCACTGTAGTCCAAACAGGCTCTTTGAACCTTTCTATACACCTTACCATCTTAACACAACAGCGAGGGAGGGCCATAGAGCAAAAAGGGAGGAGAAGCCAGGGGCCGGTGGCGAGTGAGAGTAAAAACTAACTCCTGAGCCGTCCTACGAGGGACCTTTAAGAAGTCTGGGGCCAGTCCGTACTGTAAGGGGGGGGGGGCACAAAGGACAAGGCTTACAGAATAAAGCCTCTCCAGCGCTGAGACCGCTCGATGCCGGAGAGGGGGGAAGTATCTAGCCGTCTGCCGAGTTTATGAAACACGCTTTAGTGGAGCACCTGAGGCGCAGGGGTAGATCTGGTGTTTTGAATCGGGAAGGAGGGGCTGGTATCCGCAAAGAAAAGTAGGGTGTCTAGCAGCGGAACTCAGCAATATACACGGAGTCAGCCATAGACCGTCACGTAAAGTCGGGATAATAGGTAAGGTAAGGAGGAAAAGGTCGAAAATACTCGCCGAAATAGAGAAGACTGCACACGTTGGGTGTTCGGTTCTATGAGCTTTGAAGTTTTTAACGCCTGATGGCCTGTCCGCGGAGTGGGGGGATAAGGGTCCGGGGGGCCCTTCGCAGCCTCGCGCCTGGGGGGGGGCATGAACCGTTGGAGCGAGCGGCCAAACACAAAAAAATGTTAGGACCTGGTTGCGCGTGAAATGTCCACGTGCTGGAACGATGAATGCAGGGGGCGTCGCCCGGCCGGGAAAGGGGTTCAAGCAGGGTAAAGGGGGGGAACGAAAAAGTTGGAGGTTTCTTGGCCCGGGGGGGAGAGCGGGAGGGAACAATGTGAGCGAGCAAGCCGGTGATAAACCTTGCCCGAGTTTGGGAGGTGGGGGAGGGGGGGGGCGATTGGTGCGTTCCGCTACCGGCAAATGGGGAAGGTCGAAAGGGAATGCGAGGGGACAACCGGGGCGGAAATGGTAGCAGTGGCCCGCAGAGGCGGCGCCTCATTAAAGAACATGAACACATATTGGGTTCGATTTGAGGTGAAAACTAAAAAGGTGTCCTCAGCGTGGGGTGACGTGGGGAATAACGCTTGACGTCGCAACACCGGGGGGCCAGGGACCGTGCCGTTGGAAGGGAGCGGGTTCTGGACAGCCTGTGGTATGCCATAGAGGGTTTACCTTAGGCTCACCGCAACGGGGACAGAGGCAGGGAGTTAGGGGGTCCGGAAGAAGGGGAAGCCGAACGTTCACTCCAGCCCGGCACCTGGTTAACGTGGAAGCCTGATCCGACGGATGCTCTTGGTCATTAATCGTGCCAGCGGTGTTGCTGTCTCGAGACTAGACGAAGCATAGCACGAGATGGAAACTGATTGTGGTCCTGACGTCTGGACCAAGAGGGGGGGGGGGGGGAACACTACAAGAGTTTCTCCTGGAGCGCGCGGCAGTCTAGGCACGCCGGTCGTTTTATCATCTGCAATCCGATTATGAAGGAGAAAATAATCCTTGGAGTGGCGGGAGAAACGGATCTAGGGGAATAGGTTCTTAAGCTCCTTCTGCATGTTAAGAGTCCGTGAAGGGTGGAAGGGGACGGAGGACACGAGAAGTGGGGGGAAAACACGCTTAAGATTCCTTCGTCAAGACCTACTGGAAGAAACTTGAAAACCTCACAGCAAATTCCTTAGCGGTGGCCGTGTAGGCGGGGTAGGCAAAAAAGAAAGGGGTCAAAGTGCCGTCTGGGTCGCGCAGGAACAGGGGTAACAGTTTGACAGGAGCCGGGAGGCCGCCTCGGTGAAAAAAGTGAAAGCGCGCTTCCCGGGGGCCTAGCGAGGGGGGGGGACTCGGGCGGAACGAAAAACCGGTTTTGTCATCGGGAGTACGGCTGGGTCCAGAGAAGGAGCTAGGGGGCGAACATGACGCTAAGAGCATCGTGAGTGGCATGAAGTGTGAAGCTTAGGGAGGGGAAGACATGTAAACAAATGAATATGGTGATCCTGGGTTAAACGGCGAGCACCGAGGGGGAAAAACGTAGACAAAGGTACCAATGGGTCGATCCGGCACCAAAATCCCTTCCACCCAGCCGTAGAGTCCAAGTAAAGGACAGCT
>Ga0179591_1356615_pt1 | contig 11798 bp, 23 predicted proteins | sample CZOMad2_1_08_16f_FD_182891 | JGI IMG/M metagenome (GOLD analysis project Ga0179591, IMG submission 182891) | Vadose zone soil fungal communities from Angelo Coast Range Reserve, California, USA - CZOMad2_1_08_16fungal (PacBio error correction) | ecosystem: Environmental > Terrestrial > Soil >...
CCCCGGGGAATCTCAAGGGAAGCCTTTTTACAGGGGGCTAAAGTAAAAAAAAAACACCTTTATGGATGGAATGTTGCTATACACGAGGAAAAGGCACATATCCCAGGGGGTGGGGGGTGCCATGTCCTTGGGGAGAAGGGGGGACTCACAAGGGGGAGGGGATGTTGTGTTTGATAATTGGGGAGAAAAAGTTATAAGGATTCTTAGAAAGGGGGGGGGGGATGTACGAAAAAAGGGTAAAGACATTGGCATAGAGGGGGTGACATTGAGGAAAAAAAAAAAAAAAAAGGGGATTAAATCTCACCAATACAGGGAGGCAAAGAGGTTACTAAGATAACCACAAGGGGGGACTTAAAAAGATAGGACTGAGTAATATGATCCAATAGGGGGGGAAAATTGACAGAAAGGAAAAGAGGGGGGAAACAAGTTACGCAGGTTGGAATAAGGGGAAGGGGGAAGCATCTTTTCATAAGAAAAGGGGGTTTCAGGTGGGGAGAAAAGATAAGCGATTTTCATAGGAAGGAAAGGGGAAAATATCAGAAAGGAAAAAGGTGCGTCTTTTTCGGGGACATGGGTAAAAGGAGGAAACTTATACGCAAGTATATTGGGGCAGGGGGGGGAGGGGGGGGGGCCATGTAATCTCGGGTTTCAAGAAGAGCCGCGCCCACGTAAGTCAGAAAGGAGGGAAAAAGGAACGTGGTTGAAAAGGGGGGAAGGGGACGTCACTAAGTTGGCTCACATCCGGAGAAACACGGACTCATCCCCGGGTATGTTTGGGGAAAAAAAGAGATTCGAGATGGAAAGGGGGAAACACAGGGGGGAAAGGGGGCCAAGGACGTTATCTCCCCATGTACAGGGTTCAAAAAAAAAAAAGGAGGGTTTGACTCACAAGGGGGAGGGAGCTGGGGAGGGTACCGTATGCTTAAAAGACGCAACTATAAAAAAGACTCATTGGAAAAAAGGAGGGATTTCTCAGGGGGTGTAAAGAGAGGAAAGGGTAGGTGAATCCTTTTTTCAGGAGCCCAAGATGCTTCTGGAAGAAAAATTCAATCGGAAAAGAAAAGGGGGGGGTGTCTTTTGAAAAGAAGGACGATCAGGAAGGGGGGGAAAAGGGGAAGCGACAGTTAGGAGCAAAGGGGGTGTTTCGTTAATTACGGAAAAAACCCCATAGATGGGGAAGGGGGTCGTTAAAGGGAGAGGAAGCGTTCAATCAGGGAAAAAGGGGGAAACGAAGCCAGAAGAAAAATCCTCAGGGTGACCGTTGGGACGTACTACAGCCCTAAAAAAAGGAACAAACAGGGGGGGAAAAAAAAAAAAAAGAAAAGCCCCACCTCTCCAAAGGAGGCCATAAGGACCGGAGTAGGGCCGTACTCTGCCTTCAGAAAAAAGTTTGGTTGCAAAAAAAGGGGGACTCACGCCTGGGAAAAACCGGGCCGACAGGAAAAAAAGGCCCTTTCTGACCGCGCAAAGGGGGCTGTCCATCCTCTACTGCGCAGCGCCCCCGAGCAAAAAAACCCCTCCAACGTATACTGCGTCCGAGGAAAATGAGCTAACTAAGAAGAAAAAGACGTGAACGCCCTGCCCGGGGCTAAATAAAAGAGGGGGACAACCCCGGTTAAAGGGGCCTCCGCGAAAAAAAAAAAAAAAAAAAAAAAAGGGGTTGGGTCGGTGCATGAAAGAAGGGGTCCCGGCAGCGGAAAAGGGAAAAAGTTCCCACAACGTGGGGGTGAGGGAAGGATGTGGTCCTGTCTAAAAAAAAAAAACGGCGTTAGCATGAAGACGCTAAAGAAGAATACTCCTTCAAATGTGAGGGGAAAGGGCAATAAGGGGGGGAAAGGGGGGGGGAGCTCCCCGCCACACTTGGAGTGTTCGAGGAAAAGCTCTCTCACAAAAAAAAGAGGGAGAGAAAAAAAACACCACAAATCAAAGGGAAAAGGGGGAAGCTCCCCCCCCCGGACCGCGGGGGGAAAAGGGGCCGCCTACATCAAAGGAAGGGGGGGTAGCTTCCAGGAAAACGACGGCAGACTAAAGCGTTGGAGAACCGGAGAAAAAGGCCCCATGGACCCGCAAAAAAAGCCGCTGCGGAACGGAAAACAGGGAAAAAGGAGAGCCCTTGGAAAAAAAGGGAAAAAAACCCCCAACGTTTGGGGAGAGCGAATGGCAAAAAAAAAGGGGTGTGCAGGGGGGGGGGGCACTGTTTTACTAGGGGAAAACCCCGGGGGGGAGGAGCGAAATAATGGAGGACAGAAAGGGGATCCGGCAAGCAGACCGAGGGGGGGAAGGGGGAGAAAGAAAAAAGCAACCGCTATAGACGCCCAGTATCAAAATCAGTGGTACATAGAGCTGAAAAGGGGCAAGGAAAAGGCCCCTTTGGCAAAAAGAAAGAACCCCTGGAAGGGAAAGGGAAAGAAAAACATCCGTGGAGCCGCATTAAAAAAGGGACAGCAGAGAAGAGTACCGCCGAGGAACAAAAACAAAAATCCGTTTGAGCGGGGGGAAAAAAACAGTTTGCGCCAACCTGGGAAAAGGCGGGGGAAAAAACGGGCGAACTGCCAAGGAAAGGGGGGGTAGAATAACTGGGCTCGTGGGGGAAGGAGCTGGGAGATATCGGGAAAAAAAGAGAAACGGTTCTACTAGTTGGTAAAAAAAATCCGCCCAAAATCAGAATTTTTTGCTGGGGGTGAGAGAAAGACGTACATAACGAACATAGAAAAAACCACCAAGAAGGGGGGGTCTAGTAAATTACCCAAACCGTAGGGGAGGGTGCCGGATTAAGAAAACCCCAAAAGGGTCCCTTTCGGGAAGGGTTTGGCAAAGAGAAAAAAGATCATATGAAATAGACAAAAAGAGGCCTCCTAACAAGGTTAAAAGGTGCAGTTATGGGGAAAACACACGGGGGGAATCCAGGAGGGGGGGGAGGTCAACGGAGCATGAAGAAGGGGAGGTAATTGTCACCATAATAAGAGATTATTGTGAGAGAAGACGCTGGTTTCTCGCAAAGGGGGAAAAAGAAGTGGACCGTGTAAAATCGATAACTTCCGGGAACAAGCAAAAGAAAGGTGGCGTAAATAAAAAACGAAAGGGGGGAAAAAGACAACATAACGGAGGGAACTTTGTGGGAGGAAAGCGCTTCACTAAAAAAGTAGTGAAGGTCGCAAAGCAACATCCCCAGGAAAAAAAAAAATCTTTACTACGGGGGGAGGGAAAGGTGTAGTTTCTCACCCGAAGGATGAAAGAAGATTCTTCTATACTCTTGGGGGGGCTAAAAAAGATACTTTTTGAGGGGGGGTTATTTTTCAATTTGGGGGGGAAAAGAAGGCTTGAAAGGAAAAAAGGTTTTTTCTAATGGGGATAAGGGTAGAAGGGATATTCTATCCGGGAAGGGGTATTAATCTCGAGGCCACTGAAATAGGGGAGGAAGGGAAAAATAGAAGGGTAAAGGAAAAGGGAAAAACCAAAATTTCCGTAACTTTGTGGTTAAAAAAGGGGGGGGGAGGACTTATGTTACTATAAGGGGGGATCCATATTCCGGGTTACTTGGAACCCTAATTGGGGAAAGATTGTGTTTAAGCATAAGTTCTCCAGAAACGGTCCTTGCCCTCCGTAGGGGGGGAAGGGAATTCCTTGGGGGGAAAAAAAGGTCACTATTCAGATAGGGGGCCAATGGCCTTAAATAAAAGGTATCATGCAAAAGGGAAAAGGGAAAACTTATCAGTTTCCCCCTGAAGAAGAACACAACGAAAGAAACGTGAGTAAAGGTAAGAAAAAAAGAACGCGCAAAAAGTGAATATGCAAGGGGGGGGACGCCGGTTTGGTGAAAAACTGGAAGGAGGAAGGGATGACTTTTTAGGAAGGGGGATGTCAAAGCTACGTGCGGGAAAAAAAAGTGACCACGGGTCCTAGATCCAACCACCACAAGGAACCTAAAGGGAAAAAGGGGGCAGAGGTCATCGGAACGTCTGAGGGACATATAACTTATCGAAAAAAAGGGCAACACCGGGTTGGGACAGTTATTCTTTCTAGGAAAGGGCCAATAGAAAGGGGGGGGGGAAGGGTCACCCCATTAAGGTCAAAAAACAAGATGAAATTAATTTGAATGTTTGGGGGAAAAAGAAAAATTGGATGTAAGGGGGGGTGGCTTAACTTTTTGCATGAAAGGGGGGGACTAAGTGTGAAAGGAAAAGGAAAGAGGATTATTAGGCTGAAAGGGAGGGGAAAGTAATTAATTAAAGAGAGAGGGTCAAGCACAGTGTTTTACTAATATCAAAAACACTAAGGAATAAGGAAAACCTAGACAGTCCTCTGCAAGGTTGGAAAGAAAAAAGAAGTTCCTAAATTTATAAATATAAAAGGAAATTTTGAAATGGAATTTGATTTATAAGGTTTCATAATAATGAAAAGGGGGGGGGAACACTTGGCGAAAGGGGAGGGGAGGGGATAGTGATAAGGACTTTAAAAGGGAAAATGAGAAACTTTTCCTCTTTGGAAAGAAGGGAAAAAATAAACGGGGAAAGAATTTGCCTTGTTCCACCAAAAAAGGGTATCTCGGGGGTGAAGGGGGGGAAAAAAGAAAAAACGCGCACGTAGTAGAGGTCAAAGAAAGAAGGGGGCAGGGTTTTGTTGACGGGGGGAAATTCACTAAGGATGCCGTCGATTCGCAAAAGGAAAGACCGGAAAAGGGGGGTCGTTCCGACAACGTGGCGAATTTACTCCACAGGGAAAAAAAGAACGTTTTATATGAACAAAAAAGAAGTCCAATTCCGTAATGGGGGAGAAAGAAGTCTCGAAAAACGACCGGGAGGGGGGGAGAAAAAAAATAAGAGGGGGTGACTTATTGACAACGCACTATCATGCGAAGGGGAAAAGGGGGGGGAAAAACCATGAGTTTCAGAAAAAGGAAAAGGGACCATAACTGCAGAAGGGGAAAAGGGGGTGCGGAGGAAAGGGGGAGTCATAAAAGAAGTTAGTCTCGAAAAAAAGGAAAGTGGGGGGAGGGAAACGACTCCGCACGATAAACGAAAGGTACGAAAGGGGACGGGATCGCCGAAAGGGGGGGTTTCCGGTATTACGTTCGCTTGAAAAAAAAAGAGATGGGGGGGGGAGGGACGTTTTTTCGGTAATACGTAAGAAAGGGTAAATCTATTGATAACAAAAAGAAGTCTAATCTTCAGCAGGGGGGGAAAAAGGGACGGCCGGACTCATCCTTGGAAAAGAAAAACTGGGCAGAAAAAGAAGCATCCAAAATGAAACGGCTCGCTTGCAGAATTCTGCTTCTAAAAGGGGACCTTGGGGACCAAAGGACCCCTCAACTCTGTGAAAAGGAAACCCCCGGGGAGAAGAAGGGGCAACCATCCCAGGCCGTGTGGAAAGGAGGCAGCTAGTACCCTGTGGAGGGAGAAAGGGCGGCCGGCAAGGGGGGAAACCTCGCAGAGGGAAAAAAAAAAGTAGACGGCGTCGCCCCTGGACGAGGGAAAGAACCTACTACCCCCTGCGGGGCCTGAAACCGTGCACTAAGTACACCCAGGGGGGGGGGGGGGAAAATCCACGAAGGGAAAAGGGGGAGAAAAGGGGGGGGGGTCGGTGCATTCGTCAAAAAAAAGACCAAAGACTGGTTTTTTAAGGGGAAAGGTGTCTCAAACAAAAGGGGTCGCATGGGGGCCCTGTTTTTTATCCAGGGAAAAAGAAAAGGATCGAAGGAAAAAGGGCGCTAAATAAGTATACAGAAATGAAGGTGTAGGAAGGAGAGGTTTTACCGGGGTGGGGGGAAAATTGGTGTGCGAGGGGGCGAAGGGAAAGCCTTCAAAAAAAAAAAAAAAAAAAAGGTAAGAGAGAAGAGGACACAACACTCAAGGCCTGGAGGGGGTCAACCCGTCACCGCGGGAAAGCGTCCTAACACTCCCCTTTGGGGAAAGCTTATACTAGGGGAAAAAAGGGGGCATGCTAAGCAAAGGCGAAAAAAAGGGGGGAGAAACCGGAAGAAAAGGGAAATGGACCGAGGGGGGGGGAAACAGGCAGGAGAAGAAAAAAACAAAGCCGGTCCGAAAGAAAAAGAAGGCACCGACCCAAAAAAAAATCGCGGAGGCAAAACCCCGCCACGGGAGGGGTGTCCTTCAAAAGGTACTCAGGGGGGAAAGGGGCAAAGAGATGGTAGAGAAATCACGGGGGGAATCCGGGCCAGGCCGTCCTACGGGGGGGGCCAGTCGAGACATCTCACAGGGAAGGGAGGGAAAAATAATCTCAGGGGGAAAGTGGGAAACATAGGGAAAACGATCGACTAAATTCCTGGGAAGTCGGCTCGGGAAAAGAGCCTTGTTTCCCCCAAACGGAAAGCATTTGAAAAAGGAAAAGAACTCTCTATCCAAAAAGAATCTGAGAGAGGGGAGTCCATCCTTAGAGGGGTTTCTTGGGGAGAAGCCCATTGGAAAGGGGGGGGGGGGGCCCGACCTGGGGGGGGAAAAATGTTTCAGGGAGTCCTGCGAAAGTGCCGGAAGGTTAGTGAAACTAACAGAATCGTCCCTGAAGGAATCCTATCTTGAAGAAAATAAAAAAGAGCTTAAACCGAGAAGGGTTTCTAACTATGGGAAAAGAAAGTTTAACAAGGAAGTCCGCCAAAATCTCTGGGAGGACAAAAAAGAAACGTTAATTAAAAGGCCGTCCCAAACTGGGACAAAATAAACTTTCCCGAAGGGAGTGTTCCGGGAGGAAAAGAAAAAAAGACAACCCCCAACAAAGCCCCCCCCCACAGGGGGAGAGACTAAGAGAAAAGAGGCGAGTCCTTTTAAAAAAAAAAATTTCCTTAAAGGGACGGATGGTACAACACTGGGGAACCATTGTCGGAAAAAAAAAACATGTAATAGTGATTGAAAAGGAAAATAATCATAAGCAAGGGGAGGAGGGACTCCAGCACAGGGCTGGTCGCGTAATGTGGATTCAAAGCATCTTGTAGAATAACGTCCTGGGGACCCTCCCTTCAATGGAAAAAAAGAAAAAAGAACCAAAAGGAAAGAAAACGAAAAAAAAAAAAAAAAATGCTACGGGAAAAAGGGTAAAGTGGTTGTCGTCCAGAAAAAAAAAAAACTGAAGGGGGAGAGGAAAGAATTCAACAAACCCGCAAACCCAAAAAAGGGGGGAACATCTGACTACGTCAGCAAAAGAACCCGAAGATTGGGGATATACTCTTTGGGAAAGGTAAAAGATTGCAGAAGAAGGAGGGGATTATATATCCTTTACAGCAAAAAGAGAAAAGGAAAAAATGTTTTATCTTGAAAAAAAAAATAATTTCTTCGGAAGCAACTATAACAAGAAAAGGGGGAACCAGGCCACTGTCAATAAAAGGATCAAAGGGAAAGGGAAAAAAAGGATGGATAAATTAAAATTATTGAAAAAGAAACTTTTTGTGGGGTTGGGTAAAAGGGTATATAATTTTTAAGGGGAGGGGAACGAGTGGGAGAGAGGGAAAAAGGCTTATATTTTTAAAAAGAGATTTTGGGGGGGGGCGCATGAAGGGGGTTTATCCAGGAGAAAGGTCTTGACTCAGTATTGGGGGGGGGGAGATTGTAAGGAAGGGGGGGGTTAATGAATGTCAAGACAATAAGAAAAAAAAAAAAGAGACCAATGTCTTAAATGAAAGGAAGATAAGGAAAAGGTCCAACATCCTTATAAGTGGTTGGGGGGGGGGTCCACTTAGAGAGAAAAAAATCAAATTAACTACCGGGGGTGAGGAAAGGGAAAGGATGGACATTTCAAAAAAAGAGGATGACTGTGGGGAAAAAGGTGTCTCGCAAAGGAAACAGGGGGGGGGGGGGAAAAAAAAGGGGATACTGGTGGATGTCAAAAGCTACGGGAAATATACACGGGGTCGCTAAAACACCAACAAAGAAAGGGGAAAAGACCCTGGGGGAGAGGAGAAACGTAGCTTTTTAAAAATAAGGTAGAGGAATCCCTGCACAGGGGGATGGGCTTGCGGGGGAGAGGACACATGCATATAAAAGGGGTGCCATGGGAAGGAAAGGGGGAAGGTGTTTACTCACGTATTTGAATTGGAAAGGGGGGAATATAGACATTGGCATTACACACGTGGAAAAAGTCGCCGGGTTATCAAGTTTGAGAAAAAGGGGAGGGAGCCAGTTGGGAAGAGAGCTTGAACATGTTAAAAGTAAGGGGAAAGAAGAACAACAATACTTTATTCAAGAAGAACGACTACCCCAAAGGAAAAGGGGCGGACCCACCCCCTACAAGGACTTCGCCGGGGAGAGGAGAGAGTTACATATAGTCCAAAGAAAAATGAAACTAGGGGGGTAAAAACAAAGTTACGAAAAAAATTTTCTTTAATCATAGGGGGGAAAAGGAAAGAACCTCCTTTTCTTTCAAAAAAAAAGAGAGAGATCCGATTTGGGAGAGGGAAGGAAAAAATTTGAAATATCTAAAGAAATTGGAAAGGGGGAGGTTGTCGCTGTAACAGCTATAATGAAGAGGAGCAAAAGTATATTGCAGGGGGGAAAAAAAAGAGTATAGTAGCCCTTTAAGGGGGGAGAAAAAACTACACGAAGAAAAAAAGGGAAAAATTGTTCTTAAACGGTTCTGGTGGCGGGGGGGGGACGGATTGGAGACGGAGCAGGCCGATGCGCACAAAGGGACCCTTCCATCCTCTATCCTGAGAAAAAAAAAAAAAAAAAGTGCGGTCGGGGAGGGAGAAACGGGGGCGGGGGTCCAAGGGGGGACGGGGTATCAAGACCAAAGGGGTCCAATTCGAAGTTGGGGGAAAAAAACGCTAGCTAAAAAAAGTTACCGGATGAGGGGGAAAGAAAAACACCTCACAAGGGAGAAAAACCGTGCCTCAGTTGAAGGAGTTCTTCCACAGCAAAAAAAAAGAAAATTAGGAAGAAAGGGGGTCGTGCATTTCCTCCTCCAGGGAAGGGGGGAAGAAGAATTCGGAGGACACAAAGAAAAGTAATCTCCGGGACGTAATTTGTTTTTGAAAGGGGACCTCTTAACGAAGATCCCGCCGGGAGGGAAGTTCTACCCAAGGGGAAGGGAAAGAGTATGTTGCTAGAAGGAGGATGCTTCAGCCCCAGTTTTGGGGAAGAAGGGGGGAGGTAAATCATAGTAGAAAAAGGGGAGCATTATTGGGGGGGGAGGAGGAAAGTCGTCTAAGCTCACTAAAATTGGGAAAGGGGGACGGACTAACAGCCTTTGGGAAAAAAAAAAAAAGCCAACTGGCGAGAGAAAAAAGCCCCCGCCTCCAAAAAAAGAAAAAAATTTGGGGGGGGAGAAGGGGACTCTGCTCTCGAGGGGGCCAGCCGGGGGGAAAGTGCCCGGCTAAGAAAGGGGACGCCAAGAGGCCAACTTGCAAAAAAAAAAAGAAGGGGGTTTCGTGAGGAAGAGGAGAAAAGGTACCCTGTGGCTTGGTGAAAGCACTGGAAACCCATTATCTGTTTGAGAAGAAAAAAAACTTAGACGGCCGGCGTGAAGTTGGTCCAAGAAGTGAGCTAAGAAGGCCCTTGCAGGAAGAGGAGGGCACGAAGGACACCAACAGTTTCAGGGGGTTTCCTCCTCCGAAAAAAAAAATTTTGGGGGGTCCGGTGGGATCCAGTTCCCCCTACAAAAAAAAGGGTTTGAAAAAAAAGCGGCCTGTGCTCAACAGGGCTGGGAAAGGGGGGGCCCCTTTGTATCCGGGAATAACGACAGGCGTTGAAAGGACTCTACATAATTATAAAAAGGGGGGGAACCCTGGCAAAGGGAAAGGGAAGTTACCGGGGTGGGGGAGCTCCGAACGTCAAGGTGGTTCGGAGCCTTCCTACGAAAAAACCTGAGGAGGAAAAGGAAAAGAAGAAAGCGCTCGCACAACCCTCCAAAAAAAGGCTGTTCTTTCGCGAAAAAAAAAACCTGTCGAGGGGAAAGAGGCACGGCCCGTACACTCCCAGGGGTTGAAGGACTTGTATTTAGCGTCTCAGTGAAAAAAGGGCTACGCGTTGGGGGGAAGGAAATCCACAGCCCCCATGGGGAAAAAAAAAGTTGTGAGAAAAAAAAAGACCGTAAACCAGCAAACAGGAAATCGTAGGAAACCGACCCCCCACGTGGGGAAAAGTCGCGGAGGCCAAACAAAACCCCCCACGAACGGAAAAAAAAAAGGGAACCGTGCAAAGGGACAAAACGCAGGGGACGTGGGAAGCAAATGGTTTATTGGAGGGAAGTCTTTGAAAGAAAAGGAAGGGGGACCAGCGAGCCCGTCTACGGGGGGAAAGATTCAGAGCAAAAAAAAAAAAAAGAGGGGCCGTCTCAGTTAGAGGTCCAGCGGGAGTGCGATCGACGAAAAAGGAAGAACCCCTGCGAGGGGGGCCCGGGAACAGGGTCCCCCACAGCGGGGAAAAAAGAAACAATTGCCCACGGATACGATAGGGCAGAGGGAAGGAAGAAGGGCGCAATGTCGGTTACAGGTGGGGCCTGGAGAAGAAAAAGGGGCGGGCCGCCTTTACAGGAGAAAAAAAAGAGGACTTTTACCAAGGGAAGAAGGACGAATGCTGAAATCAAATTGGGTATCAATGCTTTAAAACCGAAAACTAACGAGGGGGTACTTAACCCTAAAAAGGGAAACAAAATCTCTTTTGGGTGGGGGGCTTAGAACGTAATACTAACATTAAAGGCGTCCAGGAAAGGGAAGGTAACTTCCCTCGGGGGGAAAGGCCCGGAGGAGGGGAAAACCCCCCAATTCGTGGAAAAAGATAAGGGGGCTAATAAGAGAAAAATACTGAAAGGGGAAAGGAAAAGGACCGAACAAGTTCTTATTACAAAAGGGGGTACACAACAACGGGGGGAGATCCATGGCGTGAAAAGGGGGCATGAATAGTTGAGAGAAACTTAACAATTCATAAGGGAGGGGGTGTCTAAAAAATTCGCGACATGAGACAAAAAAGGACGAATTTTGACCGTATCATCTGAAAAAAATGGACCAAAAGGAAAAAGGTGGCTTAAATCTCGGAAAAAAAAGTTTTCAGGAAAGGGAAAAAGAGGGCACGGGATTGAACAGGGGTTAAAAAAAGTCCGCTGCACGGGGAAATCCATCCGACAAAAGCCCCAAGAACAAGTTTAAAAAAAGGAAGACGCGTCGTGGGGGGGACAACCCGAGATTTGAAAAAAGGAAAAAAAAAAGTTGGGTTTTGGAAGCCAATATCCTTTGAAGGGGGGAGGTTTATTGGGGGGGAAAAGGGAAAATAAGCTTTTAACAGAAGAAGAAAAAGGGTATTTTATCTTGGGGGAAAAAAATATTCTAGGCGAAGGAAAAATCGTATTATCGAGGAAAAGAAAAAGGATAACGAAGGGGGGAGTTATTATGAAATATGATTTAGTAATGAATGAAATTTCGTAACTTTGTGGGGAGAAAGTAGTAACTAGGGGGGGGGGTACTATTGGATCAGAAGGAAATTCTAAGGGTAAAGAGGGGGGGGGGAAGTATTATTTTGGTAGCAGTTAAGGGGGGTTATCTTAGAACAGGATGGGGGTTTTGGGAGGGGATTACATTGGGGGGGGGAGAAGGGGTCAAGCTCTCCAACCTGAAGGGAAAATGTCTGAAAAAAGAAGGGAAAAGGTACATCACTTTTGGCAAAAAAAAGACTTAGAAGTTTTCCTGAAAATATAACACAACATCATTCAGGAAAAGGGGAGTAAAATTCTTGAAAAAGGGGGGGAGGGTCAAAAAGAAAAAGGAGAGAAAAACATGTTGTCAAGGGGAAAAAAGCATAATGCCAAAAAACCTTTAGATAAGTTGATATGTCCCAGGGGGGGGGACCTAGAAAAAAAGG
>Ga0179591_1176432_pt1 | contig 11797 bp, 8 predicted proteins | sample CZOMad2_1_08_16f_FD_182891 | JGI IMG/M metagenome (GOLD analysis project Ga0179591, IMG submission 182891) | Vadose zone soil fungal communities from Angelo Coast Range Reserve, California, USA - CZOMad2_1_08_16fungal (PacBio error correction) | ecosystem: Environmental > Terrestrial > Soil >...
AGTGATCGCATATCTAATAACAACGGCCACTTCCAGAAAATCCAATCTACGAGCCCCAGAAGTCAATGAAACTGACCTTCAGCCAGGGGGCCCACGAAAGTAGAAGAGGCCTAAAAAGGATAGTATAGCGATGTTGAGGTCAGAAAGGAGGAAATAGTATCAACTAGTACACCGGACTAGTTTAACGAAAGAGATCGGCAGGCGCCGCTAAAGAACCTGGGCCCGGTGGTAGGAGCCATAAAATCACAAGAGGACTGGCCGAGAACGTTTCCTCAGGGTAATGACCACTGGGTATTCGAAGGTGACGCGAAGGACGCGGGGTGCAGCACCGCGGCATAAACGAAGCCCTCTACTAATGGTGGATCTTGGGAGATGGCGGTCGAGACCCGGAGACAGAGAATAAGGCGGGGGGCGCGGAAATCCTTGGTGCAATGAGAGCGCAATGTCCGAGGGAATAGAAGAATACAGGAGTCTCCGCCTAGACCAATCAAAAACAACAGACGCGTCGACGGGCTGTTGCGGACGGCACCATCTTCGAAGAAAGGTGTCCAAATTCTGGCCAATGCCGGGGGTAGAACCGTCTCCTGCAGTGACACGCGAAAAGAAGGGAAGGGTGTGTAGTGAGGAGACAGGAAGAAATAAGTCTCAATCCGACAAAAAATGTAAAGGCGTGACGTGCAATTCCATCGCACCTGAGGCGACTCGTGGCCACACCCCAAAAGCAGAGGGGCGGGAAGTGTTGGGGGTGCTCGGAAATATCCGAGGGCTAACGGCCGAGTCGGAGTCGCAGGTGAAGACCCTGTACGACGCGCGAAAAACTGGTCGGAGGGAATTGTTAACCGAGCGCACCAAGGTGGGGTCTACTCGTTGACGACACAGGAAGAATCTAAAGGAAAGTAAAAAGAGGAGCCGCCCAGATACCAACTCAGTCCTAACAGAGACTCGAGAACCAGGGCGGTATAGTCCCAAATCAATACAAGGGAATTGCCCAAGGCGGAATGATTACCTTGGGAAGACTGAGTTCCAAAGAAGGGGATCACGGTCTCAGAGAGCTGACATTTCCTACACTAAGAAAGGATCTAAGGAGCAAAAACTCAAAAAAAGGGTGAGGGTGGCTTGCCTCCTGGTCCGGCGGGGACGAGGCACGGCTCAAATTTGGCTTCGTGCCTCGGAGAAGGCCTCTCGAGTAAGAGCCGGCAACTAGATACGGAGCCGGACACTGATCTAAAAAAGACATAATGTATGAGAAAAGACTGCTGGATGGTGGAAATCATGCAGGAACCTTGCGAAGGGGGGGGTGTCGCTCGTAACGTCTTTGAAGGGGCAACAAGGCTACTGGACGTAAGATATTCAGGCGTTACCTATGGAAAATCCAATGAAAAGACTCAAAACGGGTCCCCCCTTATCTCAAAAAGCGCTAACTGGAGGAAAAAGCAGGGGAAGTATCAAGTCCACCGAAAAAACGGAGACGGAAATTCTCATTGACAAAAGACTTTTGTCCGGAACCAACGAAGAGAAAAAAGACCTTCAAATACGATCCACGGTGGTTAACGCCATCAAGAATTCGTCCGCGGATAAGGGGATGGAAGGTACGTAAGCGGGTACGTAAGACGAGGGGGAGGCATGGAAGAATGCCTGAAGCTCTAGAGGGGGGAGTTGGTACGATCTAGGGGTCAGCGAAAGCCCGCACCAAAGGGCCGGGGACTTGTCACGAGCCCCGGAAGAAGGCGGGCAAAGAACACCTGAGAATTCCCTCGATTGAAATGAAGGAGACGTGACCCGAGGAACGGAAGCCGTGAGCAAGGAAGTGGAAGGGAGTTCTGAATCCCGCAAACGGACTCACAATCAGCAGCCGTTGGAAAGGGAAAAGGGGGGAAAGCTACCTTGAGTGGGACGAAGAATCGAGAGAGAGCCTCAAGCCCTAAGGGGAGAAAAAAGAGCGAAGCCAATGACCACCTTGACTCAATGAAGTCTTTAAGGGTAAAAACACTTTCTGCATGGGGGGGGGGTCGGGGGGCGATCAAAACTCGGGGGCCACCGGGAAAAGAAATCTATCGGACGTAGGGAAATAGGGCTACAGGGAGGGGGGGTCAAAGCGAAACCACTTGGCGCAGGAATTCGATGTATTAACTCGAAACATGGGCGAAGAGCGCGAGATTCTAGTGGAAAGGTGGGGACGCAGCATGAAAGAAGGTCCCCCTTCAGAGTTGAAGGAGGCCCAATCGGGAAAGTCGATGCCGTGACGCAAAACGGTCAGGCGCAGCGGCTGGAAACGACAAAAAGCTGAATCGGAGGGAGAAAAACCGGGTCAGCAAAATCCAGCGGTCAAGAGATCGAGATGAAAAGTCGAACGCGAGGAGCAGTGGACGAGAACCTTGTCCTGACCTTGTTGAGGGGAGACTCGCCCTTGGTAAACCGCACCACTAACTGTTAAGAAGGATCAATACATACGCAAAACGACAGGCGAACTCGGGGGCCGGTATCGCTATCTTTTACTGGAAGTCACACCAGCGTTGGGGGGGGAAAAAAGTAAGAGCCGGTAGCGCAGGAACTGGAAAGAGCCTTAGTGAGTGTCTGAGGGCACGGACAAGGTCGGAGTACTTGTGAGGGGGACGCACCCGAAGGGAAAAAGAAGCATAGGAAACTGCCTGAGACGAAGGGCGTGGGGGGCGATCGCAAAGTCTCCTGAAAAGAGGTGCTTAAAGAAAAGGTGATCCATAGGCCAAAGGGAACAAGTGAAAGCGTAGTGGTATAAGTCGGCTGACGGGAAACGATAGCGGAATCAAACCGAGACAGAATGCAAATGGGGGGGGGGGGGTTCGGCGGCCTTGTTACAGAAGGTACAGTCCTTTCACCAAAAAAAGGGGAGAGGGGGGGGTAAAGGGGGCCCGGGTTGTAAAAGGGAGGGAAACGCGCGGTAAAAGGGGAACAGTTTACCGAAGGGAAGGAGGCCCGTTTAGTCCTTGGGAGAGTAGAGAAAAGAGAATTCAAAATCCAGGGAGGCTCCCAAGAGAGACCCCAGCATCCAGTGCGAAGTCCCGTTCCTGATCACGTTCAGAAGGTCCCAAAGATCAACCAAGTGATCGGATGTCAAAAACAAAACAAAGGAGAAGAGGTAGATAGATCAACGTGATCCTTGGAAGCTCGGGAGAAAAAACGGTCCTAGAAACCGGAGATCAAGAGGAACGTGCTCGTCGGACCATGAGCTATGCTCCGGATACTTCCCGGTAGGTCAAAAGATTTGGTCGCTCTCGTCTCGAAGGGAGGCCAAAACATCGGGAACGGGTGAAAAAAAGACTGAAAAGTCAATGGAAGAAGACACCCAAGCGTGTCGACAGAAAAACCTTAACACCACTTCAAGGTCAGTGACGAAAAAAATCGCCGAAAGTGTGTGAATGCCTTGGGACCCGGGTTATCGTCACTGAGAAAACAAAACTGAAAATTTCCTGCGCTAAAAACAAAGAACATGCTTGAAAAAAGACCACGGTGAAAATCGGAAGGGGGAGAATCCCAGTCCTAAAGAAGAACACCCGGACAGGGGGAGATAAAAGTCTCAAAAAAAACAGCACTAGAATAAATTAGGAAGCGGATCATACGCCGAAAAGCATTACATGTAAGGATGATCCTTAAAAAAAAAGGCTGGCAGAAGTAGTCAGATCCTACGCTGGTCCACTGTACAACTGATCCCCCTGAAAGGCTAACCATTTAAGGCGAACAGGCAAGCGTCACGGGGAACCTTGAGAATTATAAGGGACGGCCGGACCGCCGACGCGGGGTAACGTAGGGGAGTGGGCTGCTCGATCTTCTAGGGAGGGGGAAAGCATCTTCCTTGAGTGGACCCTTTCGATGGGGGGGTGAGTCCATCAGGGGGACCAAAGAAGAATATCCCAGAGAAGGGTTCGGGGGCGCAAGACGTCTTACGACGCTTAACCAAGAGTATAGATTGTTGGAGTAGAAGGTGATGCGGTTTGGAGAGAAGGGTAGGGTAAACAAGGGTCGATCCAGAATAAGGCGGCAGGACAGAGGTGAAGGGGGGGGGGGGCGCGTCCCCGAATGCATCATGGACAAGAGTCGATCGAGAGAAAGAGGGAGTTGCACCCAGTGGTCATCTCAAAAAAGGGGGGGGAAGCGCTTGAAGCAGCTGTGGGGGGGGTTTCACCAAAGCAGGAAATATATCGGGCCTCAGGAAAGTCGGCCCCGGGGGAAGAGGAATTACCGTGAGGGCAAGTGGGGGATGGCAAACGAATATAGCCTATGTGAACTGCCGGAAAGTATCTATAAGAGACTTGGGTAAACAGAACTTTGAGACAGGGGGAGCGACCTGAGCTTATAATCTAAAAAACGTGCGAATTTTGGTTGAGTCGAAGGAGTTTGCAATTTGGACGAAAATAAGCTAGTCGAATACGAGTGGCCGGAGGAGAGAACCTACAGGAAATGACTCGCCTGCGGTCCGTAAGAAACCGTAATACACTCTGCATGCGCGTTCCTTGGTAAAACTGTCACGGAAAACAGCCGGGAGAAACCGGGGTCATCGAGAGCCGCAGTCGGATCTAGACTGGTGATCGATTGGGGGAAATCGGCTTCTAACAGATAAGTGTTCTTTCGGGGGAGAAGTGGGGACGCTTCGGCATTCCCGAAATCCAGCGGGTGAGGGGGGGGGAAAGTGGGGAATATGTCACACCCGAGCATGCAAAAAACGAACTCTAAAAAAAATGAAAATCGGAGAAAGGGGAGTTCAAACCACAAAAAACCCAAGAAGAAACAGTCATGCCCGAACCGTACGACGTAAGTAAAGGGGCCGGAAACCACGACCCGCCCATAGCTCGAAGTGAAACGAAATTCGAGGCATTTGGCGGCGTATAAAGAAAAAAGGTCGATGACTTGGAAGGCACGCACAGGGCCAAGAGGAAGCGGATAGTGGTACAGGATCGTGCCAGCCGTCGGGGCGGGGTGGGTTAAAAAAAAAAATTAGACGAGAAGAGAAGCCGCGGAAAAACAATCGGACACGTCCGGACAGAAACGTGGTTCAATGAGGGGAGCGGAATGCGCCCCCTCGCGGGAAGTCCCCGCGAGTTGGTCTGCGACGTAATCACAGCAGACCGAGAGGTCCGGGGGACGAGGGGAAAGAAAACCATCCGCGTGGCCCGGGTCGAAATCATTTTCCAAGAAGGGAATCAAATACTTGGTTCGAGATAAAAACACGGAGAGATTCTCGGGAGGAGGGAGATAAAGAACACGCGATCCACAGCGGGACGAAGTCAGAGGACTTAGCCGCGAAAATCTTAAGGGCAATTATGACCTCAGAAAACGAGAAGACAAGGATAGTGTCAGGTGGAAGTTAAGAGAGCTCGGTCGGGTAATTTCGTGGAGTGTTTTCCTCCACTGGGAATGGGAAAAAGTGGTATCCTAGGGGGAATTTAGAGTGACTGCAATCGCTGTCTGTCGACGATCAATTTGGTGGTCTTGCTTTTTGGTCTAGGTCCGCCCTGCGCGGGAAGGGACCCGGGTTCGCAGGCGCTTGAGCCCGCTTAGAAAAAAGGAAATTGTTGACCTGCGAATAGGGGCTGACACGGGAGGAACCCGGGGAGCGAGTTGCCGGAAAAAGAATGATAACCCGGAACGGGTCAAAAACATTCAGTTTCAGAAAGTGAAAAAAGGCATCAAGAGTGAACGAGCAAGTCGTCCTGATAACAGGAAAAATTGCCTAGTTGCGAAAAGGACGAGCCAACAAAAAAGGACAACGCTCTGTCTAGGTGCCGCACAGAGTACTGCTGGATGCAAATAAACGGGGCACCCTTTCAACAAAGGACAGTGGTCGAAAACTGAGTAAAGAAGATCCTTCCTCGGGGGAATGAAGGAAAAAGACACACCCCGGATAGAGGTAAGGAAACTGCCGAAGAAAAACGGGACATCCCTCGACGAGGGGGGACGAGCCGACCCGCGTCGTAAGGCAAAAAATCGCCGCCAATGCCGGATAGTCCCCGAAAAGCGCCGGGGAACTCTAAGAGCCGCTCGGCGGGAAAAAAGGGATAGCTTGCCTGTAGTACTGCTCAACGGGAGGAACAAAGAAAAGAGATCACCTGGGGACCGTGGTCAGGAAGATCATGGCAAGGCGCGTTTCTAAAAAAAAAGTTCGGTGAGGATGACGAATCTCTACCACTATCAAAAGAAGAGGTAGAGGCTGTAGGCGAGAACAGCCAAACGAATGAACAGAAAAAAGGCGGTGGCCGTACCGGCTGCCGGGGCACCAAAGTGAAAAAAGGGACCGCCTTCCATGAGGGAAAAGGCCCTGTCGTCAGACAAGGAAAACCGGAGAAAAAACTGAGCCAGTTCAGCAGTACGGTAGGGACTTTCTTGGTTCGTTCTCTTATAAGTTGCTTGCCTGCAGGAACACCCGGCAACGGTGGGGGAACGGAGTAAGCACGATTAGAAGTCGTGACGGGGGGACTGTACTAGAGCAGTGAAGGGGATGCTCAAAGGAAGGATAAGACCACAATCCCTCCGTCAACGAGGGAAATCTATAGTCTTAGTGGAAGGAACAGTGGCATAATAGGGGGGGAAGTAGTCCAGGATAACAGGGCCGAGAAAACCTTCGACGGGGGGAAGGGTTTTCTTTTCTAGTCCTTAAATCCTGGTGGCAGACTCAACTAGGCTCCGCCAGCGAGGTAGAAAAATCTAAGAGGGACCACACAAACAAACGTAGGAGGGAAGGGAAAAGAGTTGTGCATCCTCAGACGCAGCCTTGTATGAGCTGCTGCAGGAGAAAAGACAACAGGCCCGTGCAGAAGGGGGAGAAAAAACGGAAGCCCAAAAAACGCCCCCCCCCCCCCCCCCGGAAAAGCATGGCTCCAAGGACGCGAAAACGATAATGGGCCACGTCGGAACAGAAAACGCCTACCGCTCTTCCGGTAAACGAGGGGGGGGGGTGGGTTTCTCCTCGGACGAAATAGCACCATGTAAACAAACAGAAAGACGCCAGAACTTCACGGTGGCGAAGTAGCCCGCTATAAACAGACAGAAACACACAGGAAAACGGGGGGTCAAGAAAGGCAGACAAGAAAAGAAGGAAAAAGAGGCAGAAAGGAAAAAAAAGGGGATCGGACTGGATAAAAAAACAGGTGATTTCGATTGGAGGGGAAGAAAAGTACCTCACCAGGGGGGGCACGACAGCGCTCACATCCGCGCAGAAGATTGCGAATCGGAAATGAAACGGGCTGAGGATGTTGTCTGAAAAATCCGGTCCAGAGGAACCGGAAGCTCAACCTCTACGGGTGCGAAAAAAAAATTTAAGCATTTTTCACTGAGAAGGGGGACCAGTGAAGGAGTAAACCGCAGCAGCGAGGATTAACCGCCCGTGGGAACAGCGACGTTTGCAAAAGTGAGACCGAAATACGATTTCCACAGGCAAGGGGCAGGCAGGGGCTAAGTAAGAACGGTGCGCAAGACATTTACTCAGAAGAATGTCGAAGGTCTTTCTTAAGGGAAGAAAAAGACAAGAATTCATCTCGAACATGTGGGATCTGTGACCTGGCACATTCCCGTATCAGCACGCCTAACAAGACTAGAGAAAAGAGGCCGAGAGGGGGGGGTAAAAAAAAGTGGAGAACGTCTTCAAACGAGGGGGATAAAACGGTCCTCTGGTAGGAAGGCCGTCCTGACAGACCGCTGTAGGAAGTCCTCTTGAGAAGTTAACTGTGGTTGCAAGGGGGAATTAACGGGTCCGGAAGCGGGAGGCCTAGGGGCCACGCCCCGAGAATCTTCCCAAATTGGTCCAAAGGAGCAGCCTTACCAGAACAAGAGCAAATGAGAAACGGAGAGACTGAACCCCGCAGACCACGTCCCTTTCAGGAAAACATGGGGATCCCCGTGCCGACTTATTGAGCAGGACAAAAAAAAAAGTAACTCTCCATGACCTAACTTAAGGAAAAGGACTAAAAACGAGAATGCGAAAGGAGTGCATAACTATCATCTGCTCAACGGTTTTAGGAGTACCTTCCTCTGAAGAGAATGCCATGGGGAGAGAGCAAACTTGGGATGACGACCGCGCATAACGACATCCGCCTCATCGCCCCTTCCATACAGGAAAGAAAAAGAAATGAAATACGAAAAGAGGTAAGTGACAAACAGGAAAAGGATGTATCCGCCGGAGAGAAGGAGGGTGTTTTTAGGCTACAGAAACGTCGGACCTCCACAGAACCATACCTTAAAGGAAACTGATAGCACTCTGCTACCTATGTCAAATTACACGTCCAAAATTAACTAAGAAAATACGAATGCGTACGAGAAAGCAGCTCCCTTCCGAATGAAAAGTCTCGCATGAGGAAAGGTACAAAGAAGAAAGGCTAAGTACCAAATCCGGTCTGTGACCAAGCGCACGCCAATAAAAAGACTCAGGGGGATGTTACGATCGACGCCAGGAAGCGTTAACAGCGGCATACTAAGGGGGGTGGAGGATCCGAAATCGAAGGTAAACACTCGGGCGTTCAGGGGGGATATGGGCTAAGCTAGCCGAAAGAGTGAGAGGAAAGATGAAGTCACGTACGATCATGTAGAACAAACCGACTGGTTGAACGGGCCCCAGGTAAGCCGCGAGGCAAAATAGCTAAAAAACTACGGGATTCAACGCCTCGGGTTGACCAACCGAAGGCAAAAAAAACGTAGAATCTATCAGACGTGATACCACAGGGTGGCAAGCGACAAGGAGTCACCTCAAATCGCAGCCGTGGCTTTAGGGACCGCTGTAGCCGGACGTCACGGGCATACATTAAATCTAACTCCTACAGTCAGAGAACGAAAGAGACTTAGGTCACCCCTTGACCTCCCGGGCCGCTGGCGCTTCACAAACTCGCCATGTGGTCGGAAGGGGGGGATAACGAAGCGCCCAAGAGGGGGAACGAAAGTAGAGAAGGACGATCAGGAAGTGGGGCCAAATCTTCTCGCGTTCCAATAGCAACCAACGGGAACTCAGCGGCCCTTCTATGGTCATAGCCTAAATCGCCTTTCAGCTGTGGATGTGAACCAAGATTCAAAGCGCGGACACTTCCCTCGGGACGAAAAACACGGCACTTCATCGGGCGATAAATGACGCGTCCATTCTAGAGCTGGTAAACTATAAAATTAAAAAAATACGCTTAGAGAAAAGACCAAGGGCACCGCAGGGGAAAAACGGGCCTGAATCGGGTGAGATTCCGTCCGAACGCGGGAAATTCAAGGAGGGCCCCCCTTGTCCTACTTTAGGTAGCCAGGAAACCGCACTACGAATGTACAACTCCAAATCCAGATCTAGAAGCCCGAACGACAGTCAGAAAGCGACCAAGATCTGACAAACTTGAGACGTCAACATCCATAGGAAGACAGGCACCTGCGGCGGGGATCCCTCAGGCCCTTGAGAGGCTTGAAAATACGTTCAGAAGGGAAGGACGATGGAAAAAGTTGTTTCTTCCACACAAAGCACGGGAAGACGTACAGAGGGAGACTGCTTCGACGGCCCGATCGCGCCGCGTTATTGTACCCTCAGGGTCCGAGGTGCGTTGACATACAATGAATCTTACATCGTTCACGGGGGGGGGGAAGGAGAGTAGGCTAAAGGGGCCAGGGGAGGACCTACCTAAGCTAGAAAAAAACCGCTTTACTATAAAAAGGAAGGAATCAGTATCCAAGGGAAAGGGTTCGCGGTACGTGACGAAACCGACGGAAGGGGCACGAGCCTCCATTTCTCGGAGGTTGTCTGAAAAAAAATACGGCCCCGTGGGTGTGGGTAGGAGAACGTGGGTCGGAAAAGAAGTGACGGGGAAAGGTAAAGTTCCCGGTGTGCTAGGGCAGGTGGTGGGTGGAAATCGTCCGATACAGAACAGAAAAAATCTCGACCGAAAAAGGGAATCAACGCATAAGAGAAGGGGTGGCCGACGAGAACTTCCGTAAAGCAGTGAAGCGGACCGGAGGAACCCCTATATATCAGGTAAACAGGAGCATCGTTAGCGCAAGAAGCAACAAACAAAAAAAAACGTATTATTAGGAAAAAAAAAGATCACCAAAAGAATGGGCCGTGATATCCGGTACACTGGTGGTGGTCAGACCTTCCCCGAGTTTATTCCACTTGACAGGGATCGGAGAAAGGATACTGCTAGGGAGACACGAGGGAGATGGCATCAGGTCAGGAGTCAGACGACTTGAACAAAAAAGGTCCACTTACATCACTGACCGAAAGGTCAAAGCCCGTACTCTGGTGGAAACAAACAAAAACAGTAAAGAAACACGAAATTCGACCGACCGGGAACAGCTTCGTTGTCATAGTGCGGAAGAGGAGAAGGACACGGCAAGAACCGGTTACTGAGAGTATGGCACGGTGAAGAATGCCGCTCTCGTCCATCAAAAGGGTGGGGGGGAATAACTCGGAGAATAACTAAAGCCTAGGGGGGGCGAACAACAACCCAAAAAAAAAAGATGAAGATCCCTCGTTTAGAAAAGAACGCAACCTCTAGAAAGGAGGGGAGGAGGGCAAAAACCGTATCGGAAGACTGCGAAAAGCAGGGAAGCAAACGTGGGAAAACCGGCGTGTTCACGAGTTCCGCTATCAAAAGCCATGGTCAAAAGTAGAAAGTAACGGAAGAAGGAAACAGGGCCAGTCGTGATCAGACAACCCGGGACTCGATCTTCAACCTTGATTAGGAAACGTGGAAAGAAGAAGTCAGCTCCCAGTCCGCGGAACGGTCAGCTGCTCGATACACGTCGGCATGAAGTTATCCGGGAAAAGGGGGAAAACGTAACGAGTTCCTGAAAAAAAGGACAAGGGGCCGAAGGGGGAACTCGAGTGGACAACTAACCTTTGTAACGTCCCACATTACAAAGGGATGTTTTCTTAAACACAGGGAAGGAAGAGTTGGGGCCAAAAAGGGAGGATAGAACTGCTCGTTATCCTTGGATCAGTCAAATAAGGGGAAGCAATCGCATGGAGGTCGATCCTTCACGAGAAGGATAAGGGGGGGGCCGTGTCTGAGAAAGACGACCTGGAACAGCGTGGACAAAAAGAAGAAAAAGAAATATGGAGAGGTCAGGGTGCAACGGGGGGTGGTGACTAAGGAATAAGAGGGAAGAGCACAGGTTGTGTCCAAAGAGGGAGAGGAAACACGCGAAAGAACAAGTGGCACTTGAAAGCAACCGATACGTATAGTAAACCAGAATCGACGTCAAACACGGGCTCCCGAACCTTAGGAGCAAAAACCGGCGGAATCCTCGACCCCAAAGACAAAAAGTGCAAGAGTGGTATCGAAAGAGGAGGAATTGCAAAAAGGGTAAAAGGAAAGTGTCGACGGGGTCGCCTACGGGACAAAAGGTATGGCGCCGCTCCCCCCCGGAAAAAAAGGGAAAATAGTCCGAAGTGCGTGATGAAGACCGAGGAATTAACAACGCCCCTTGGACTCGTGGGGGGCCGGGGGACATAAACTAAAAAGCATCGACCCTTGGCGAACAAAAAGAAAAAAAGGAAAAAAAAGAAAAAAAAAAAAAAAAAGAGAAAGAAAAAAAAAAAAAAAAAAAGAAAAAAAAAAAAAAAAAAAAAGGAAAAAGCTCGGCTCCGTAAAGTCGGGGGGGAGGTCAAACCAAAAGGCCTGCCTACCGGAGAAGGAGGAAGGATTAACGGATGACACACGCATGCTGCCAGGAAACTGGAAAGCATTAAACCATAGGAAGGGTACCTGGGGGGGGGGGGACGGAAGAATAGTATGCAAAGTCGAATCGACGGGGGGGAAAAAAACTAAAAAGGTGACTGAACGCGGGAAGACGCAGAATCCTGATCCCT
>Ga0179591_1332738_pt1 | contig 11797 bp, 10 predicted proteins | sample CZOMad2_1_08_16f_FD_182891 | JGI IMG/M metagenome (GOLD analysis project Ga0179591, IMG submission 182891) | Vadose zone soil fungal communities from Angelo Coast Range Reserve, California, USA - CZOMad2_1_08_16fungal (PacBio error correction) | ecosystem: Environmental > Terrestrial > Soil >...
CATTGCCACAATTCAGAACTATCGTGGACCAGTTCTGTAATGGGAAGGAAGGAAGTTCTATTCGACAAAAAAGAACTTCTAGGAGAAAGGAAAGATCAGTGAGAAAGGAGAAGGAATGAAAACATTGGTATTGAAACGGGAAGTGTGGGCGTATTTTACGCGACGACTGTCTCTCCCAGTCACTCGGTCGGGAAGGGGGGCGACCCGTGGGGAAGGGCAAAAATCACCTTTTAAAAAGAAAGGTCCCGGAAGTCAAAAAGAAAGTTGGAGAACCCTAAGGACTCCGACGCGCCAAGCCAGGGGACTGCAACTGCGACACGAAAAAATTTGGTCTCCCCCCGGCTCTAAAGAGGGTCCCCGCAATTTCCGGAGGGGAGGGAGGAGAAAACTAAGAGGTCCGGGGGCAGGAGTAGAGATTTTGGAACTAATTCAGAAATCGCAATTCCGTTCAGTCGTAAGGGACTTTAATACTTGAAAAGAGGGCTCTAACTTTGGGGGGGAAGGACCTTTAAAAAACAAAAGGACAAAGAAGGAAAGGGTACGGTAAAAGGCAGGTGAGACTACCTCGACTGACTGACCCGAGAGTACAATTGGATGGAATTTGCGGATCCGAGACGGTATAGGAAAGGTCAGGGAAAAAATTACCAAAGGGGAGGGCCTGGGTACAATGACCCAAGGCAAGGGCACGTTTACAAGGAAGTCCCGACTTTAAGTGTACGGGGAAAAGCAAGGGAGGGGGAAATCAAAAAATCATAGAAAGGCCAAAATCGGGATCGCCGCTGTGCCGAAAGTCGAATGTCTGGTCAAAAGGAAAGTCAAGCGAAAAAAAAAACAATTGAAAGTTGGTACGGTCGATAAGCTTCGGAAGTTAGGGGGGAGAGGAGAAAGGTCACGGCCCGATGGTGGACGATGGTGAGGCCTTTTCCGAGATCGTTGAGAGGGGAATCCCATTTGAACATAACGAAGTCGCATTCCGTAAACCGGATATGTAGCCAAAAGGGGAGCGAGGGTAGCTTCTTCTTACAGAGGGAAAATGTAAAAGAGGAGGCCACAAGGAACATGAAAGGAATGCACCACTAGAAGAAGGGGGCTGGGTCTGGATTGCTGAATCGTCCTCCTAGTTTCAGGATTACGCTGGGGAGAGGTGGTTTTGCATTCTTAGAAAGTCGTGTTACCGGGGAGGTATCGACCAAGTACAGAGCCGGAGAAGCGTGTCAATTGGAAACACTAAGAAACCCACATGGAAATGCCTCCCCAGGATGAACTAGTTAGACTTTCGGGCTGCGGTTGGGAAAAGGGCGTCAAGATTAAAACGAATGAGCGAGCGGAAACAAGGACTCCAAACAAGGGAAAAAAAATGCTGTAGTTTGTGGGAGAGAGAAGATCACAATGAAGACTCTACGAGAGGGCCGCGTAAAGCGTATCGGAATGAAATTCTTGGAACGTCTGATCCAGGCTCAGAGGAGATCAGATACTCAAAAGCAGCCATCGTGATCAGAAGGTATTGCAGGGAAAAAGTCGTGAGTTCACAGAGGAGCAGGGAAAAGGTGTATAGTGAGGAAAAGACGGCACGCTTCCTGGGGCTTACTCCTTTGCTTTCGGGAGCCTCATTTCGAGGATCCTCCGTATTCGGAAAAAGACGGGGGGAGTTAACCTGAGAACAATAATCAAGGAAATCTAAAAAAGGAATATCCAAAACCGATCTTTATCGCCACGTGGACAACTCCGAAATGTTATTGGTCAGGAAAAAGCGCGAGGGTTTCCAGTTCGTTCGGGCGGGATCTAAGGAGAAGTCTTCGTCCCGAAAGATTAATAGACTCCGAAAGGGGTTGCCAAAGTCGTTTGGTCTATTACGATAAAAGTTTCGAAAGGCAAACCACAAAAGGACGAGACGGAAGAGAAAACGATCACAGGGAATGTCTGCTGTCGTCCCATATTCCCCCAGGCTCGTTCGTGGATATAAGAAAGAAAAATCCAAACAGGAGTTCCAAAGATTCGGACCAAGGTCGGCAGTAGGGCCAATGTGACATAACCATAGGGTCACGCTCACTGGGAGAGAATCAAAAAGGAGAATAGATGAGGGAATGAAAGGGAGGGGGGGGCACCAACTCGTTCGCGCCGGGGCTGGATCAAGTGGGCCAGGTCGGGTAGAGAAATTACGTAGCCAAGGCATGGAAGACGCCCGGGGATTACTTTGAATACTTCAGACTCTCACCAACAAAGACTATTATTATGGAAAGATAGAGATAAGAGTCTGGGCGGAATTGAAAGGGGCCGTCACAAGGAAGTTTCAACAAAAAACGACCGTGGCCCAAAATCCACCGCCCGGCGGTATGGGTGGGGGGGGGGCTCAAAGGGATAAAATGGAAATCCGTAGCCTTCCCGCCTATTCGCAGGGAGGTGAGAAACACGGAAGGCTGGAACCAGGCACTTCTACGGTGGAACCTCGTCGTCATGCATCAGCTAATAAAAATCCGGGGGGGTACGAAAGGCCCGAAATCAAGCCTTCAACCCAGGCCGTGCTGCGTACATTTACCCCGAAAGTTTGAATGGCAACTAACAGGTTATAGTGTGGGATAAAGCCAAAGAGCGTTCCAATGGTTCCCGGTACCCCCTTCTAACACCTTTGGTCCGGAGACATTTTTGAAAAAGCAATAGAGGCAATCTCTGAGGGATAGCACCGAATCTTAGGTATGGGGAGAAGCAGAGAACATTCGTCTGCTTTAACAAAAGCCAACGTAACGTGGAAAAAGGGGGTACATAAGAGCTGGTATTCTCCATCTTCTTCTCAGAGGTTGGGAGGGGGGGGATCTTTAGGGAGACCTTAAAACGGATGAGGGAAATTACGGTTCAATAACACCTAACATACGCTAGGAAGGGGTCTACTCGAAGAGAACGAAATGCGAGAGATAAAAAAAAAAGAAAAAAAGAAAAAAATTTCAGAAAAGGGGGAAGGGAGGGACGTTGGGAAACGACAATTTTGTGCGACGCTCGAAAGGGTCGGCTACAGAATTGTGGGTTCGTAAAAAACGAGGGAACCGTGGGACGGGGACGAGGAGAGATCCTGGAATATGAATTTCCGACAATCGGCATACAGGTTCAAGGCTGAGGCGAGTGGACGCGGACCATCACTTATGTCAATTATACTCCATTAACGACAAAAGCCCTCCGAACAGGGGTCTACTCACGGTTGGGTGGACTGTATTCCGCGGAGCTCAATGGGGGTGAAATGGTGGGGAAGAAGAAAACCACCGCATCGTTGAGGAAGCCCTCGGCGGAATAGGTGGGCCATGAGGTGGGTTTAAAAGAAAGGGGTGGGAGGGGGAAGTGAACAAGATGGGGGGTTGAAGGGGGAGCAAGGTTTGGAGGTCCGTGCTAATCCCGGTGGTCGACCGACCGGGGCCTACGACAGAAAAGAGGGGAAAACAAAGCGAAGGTTGGAGAAGCCCCGAATATAGATTTCGTTTAGGAAAATCCCGAAACCATGAAGAGAGGTTCTGAAATAGAAGGGAGAACGGGGGGGGGAGGGGGGGGGGGGTCGGGGAATACCTGGTTCTCATGGGGCTTGGAGGACGTTGTCAATAATCAGGATAGCGCGGGCATGGAGGGTTGGGGCTGCGGGAGAAATGATGTAGGAGAGGAGAGTTCCGGGAATAGATGGGACAGTGCCTCACTCTCTCTAAAAATGGTCTTCACAAAGTAAAGAACGTACAAGGGGAAGAGGGGATAAGGAGTCATAGAAGAGTCAACGAACCACACAGAGGACAAAGCAAGAGCAAGAACAAAGACCACCAACCACACTAGTCCGGATATAGCAATTAGATGGCGGAGGAGCTGAAGCGGAAATAAAGGAGATACCACTTTATCGCCCACCACCTCCGAAAAAAAAAAAAAAAAAGCTAGCAAAAAACGAAAAAAAAAAGCAAAGGACGAAAAGATAGAGGTGGCGGAAAGGGACTCTTGACGAGTGGAAATAACTGGAGAAAGATTCAAGGGACTCTTTGGGAAAAGTCCAAAATTGTGGGGGTAAGGTCCATGAAGAAGAACCCACGACAAGCGGTGAGGTCAAGAAAACCTTTCGGGAGTTAAGGGTCAGAAGGAAAAAAGAAAGAATTCAGCGAAAAGTATCTCGGTAAGGAGCTTCGGGGGAGAAAAAAACCGAGGAGTACCGGGAGAAGGGGGGGAACATTTCGTAGGATAGGGGACGGGGGGAAGGGGAAACGCTATGATTATTAAAGACTTACACGACTCATAGGTGGAGGGGGGAATATATATAGGAAGTGTTTTTCTTTGGAAAAAAGAGACCAACGAAAACCCTAATTCCGAACAAAGGGGGGGGAAAGGGAAGGGACCGAGAAAGCGGGAAAGTCAGGGAGATCGTTCTGCCACGGGGAAAAGTTTGCGACGTCTTGGGCCTTTGTCATTCAACAAAGAACAGTTCAGGCCGAGCTGGAGGAAAAGGGGAGTGGAAGGGGGGAAATTTCTTTTTTTATGGATCAAACAAATTCGAGAAAAAAAGGGATTTGCCTTGCCCAACTGTTAGGAACATCAAATTCCGGAAGGTCTCGCTTCGCTATGTCAAGAATAAAAGGGGGCCAAAGGAGAAAGGGTTCAGGTCCTGAAGGACTATGACCCAAGGGGAAGAGATGTCATTTATCACCAGGTCCACTTTGAAGTAGAACGGTCGTCTCACGGACTGGAAGAAAAAAAATGTTCCCCCAAAGGAAGGGGGGGGGGTCAATGGCTCAGAGAGAACAAAAAAGAGGGGGGGAGAGAGAGAGATCAAGAGCATCCAAATCCGAACCCTAACCATTCTGTAATGGGATTCCTTTGTACTGTTCGATCAGAGTTTGGTCCGACTTAGAAGAGGGGGACCAAAGAAATGTTGCTCAATTGAAGGAGGGAAGGTTCCGTTGCTACCCGTAGACTAAAACGTACCATTGAACGGACTGGCAGTTGGCAATTTACAATGAAAGGCTCCCCGGAAAGTCACTGAGGAAAACTACTCACCGGAGGAAAGAGTGTTTCAAAAATTAACAGAATTTAAAGACTCCCTTTATACGTCAACACCACTTAGAGGACCTACGGACGAAGAGTAGTGGGGTCCAGGGAACTAAGGAAAAAGGGGTCTCTAAAGAACAGTATCAGGTCACATCTCCCCCCGCTTTGCTGTCAATCAATGCACTCCGCAAATCTGGTGTCTGTAGTGAGGAAAGGGGTCAAAAAACCTAAAGCGAATAGAGCCGGTCAGTGTAGTGTAGAGTTTCAGATATCTTGAAGAGAAACGAACTTTGCCAGAAAAACCACGAGAAGTTCTACGGAAAAGGAGGAACGTTGCGGGTGAGGAAGAACTAGGAAAAAAGAGGATAGAAGGGCGCTGAGTTTTTTGAGAACGAGAGGGGAAAATTTCTGACGACGCCCGGTCAAGGACCAAAAGAATAGGATGGGTTGAGAAGGAGTTACAGGAAGAAAAAGGGAATTTTGGAAAAAACGCAAGAGGCGCCCGACTGGGCGGTACTATCAAGGGGGTTTAATCCCCTCTCATGCACATCAAAGGGGGGCATCTCATGAAGAAAGAGCTAATCGAAAGGGGAACTGTTGAACGGAAGATTGGCAATCAGCAGTTTTGGCAGTGCTTTTGGTCAAGGCCTCTAGGTGGAGTCTTTTATCCGTACCAGTGGATATCAAGACTACGAATAAGGGGGGCCTTTGGAAGAGAAGGGGGGAGGATAGCGGGGAAGAAAAATTGAAATCTGTCAATCAGACCTATCCAACTCGCTTCAATAAAAACAGAGTTTTTGGAAAAAAATCAAGAACGAATGCCTGAGGGGAGCCAAAAAAGAGGGGTCAAATGACAACCTTGGGAGCAAACCCGACATGCATAATTCATTTGTCGTGGGTCTATAAATCAGAATGAAAGGGTCTGGGGGGGGGGGATTGAGGAAATGGAGGAGGAAAGGACTGGGGGGGGGCGATTTCTTCAAAAATCGGAAACGGGTTAATTCTAACCAAGGTCCCGCGCCCACCCGAAAAACACATACCTTGTTAAAAAGGGGAAACACATAAAAAAGGCCGAAATTACGATGTCTCATGGTTAAGAGATTCTTTGGGTGTCTGCCCTTTAGAAGAATAAGAAACACTTCTATACGAGACAAAAGGTTATTTTTGGGGTTCGTAAAAGGGAGTAGGATTTGCCCTTAGCTACGCGGCTAAGAATCTTATGAGGGAGAAGGAATAAGTTCTTGGAAGGGTCAAAGGGGAAAAAGCTTCGCGACAAGAAACGGAGGATCATAACAGATCCTGTCAGAAAAGAGGCCTTTGGATTTGCAGAGTCGGGTCTGGAAAAGGCCGACCCGGCAGAAAGGACGACGGGGGAATTGGGAAAGCGATAAATGGGAGGACATGGTGTGGACCATTGTAAGTTTCTGGAATGACTTCTGGAGGAGAGAACTGCTCTAAGAAGCCAGAAAAGGAAGAGGGGTAGAGTTGGGAAAGGGACGTCATTTCCCCTCCTCCCTTATTCGCTGGTAAACATCAAGCTCAGGGGGGGGGGGAATAGAAAACGAGTTATGGGAACTGTCGGAGGGTTCAGGAGTGGCTGATTTTTCACGCTAGCAGCGTCGTTCAGGAGGGAACTCAGCCTAAATTCAGGAAGCATCGCAGAAAGTGGCATCGATAGTGGAAAACCTTACTACCCAAAGGTTCGAAGGGCAGACAAGGGGAAATGACGGAAAGGAAGCACCGGGGGAAAAAACTGAGCTTCAAAAATCCTCCACCATAGAGGGGAGGGGTTAACTTGCATCAAAGACTGTGGTACTGAAAAGGGGGAAGGGACATAAGGGAGATAGCCAGTCTGTGGGGCCAAGGTAACCAAAATAGGTGTGACCCCGAAGGAGAAGAGAATCTGGCACGAAGTCTCAGATACGTAGGTAGGCAGAGTTTTGAAGAAGGAGTGAAAATCCGGGACGACGTTTCTCAGAACGAAGTGGGGGTTTTTTAAAATTGTCAGAACGGATAAAGGTCCGAGAAAAGTCTTATACTGTTAAGAATCCGGTGGAATCTCTAAAAACAAAACGGGGGAGTATGGAAGAGGCAAAGGAAGAGGGGAAACAATAGAAAAAGGGAGGGGAGGAAGAGTGTTAAGAACAGAATCGCAAGGTTCCAAAAAAAAAACCGAGACTTGGAAAAACCAAAAGATCTGATGAGGGGTGCACCGCCAATCAAGCCAGCGTCTATCTTGATCCTTAAGAAGGAGAGGAACTCCGTCTAAAAGGGACTGGTGGACCGAGGGGGGGTGGGACCAAAAAACAAACTAAAAATAAACTGAAGACACATTGTACTACGGGTCAGCGGGACGAACTTCAACCATGCCGAAGGGGGGATAGAAAGAAAAAAAGAGATAAGAGAGGAGTAAAAGGTGAGCGTGAGGGGGGTACTCAAGGAAGTTCATTTCTCAGGTCGCCAATTTCTAAACAACTTTTGAGAGGCGTGTGAAAGACCTTAGGGGGAGGGGGGGGGAAAGATGGGGAACTGGACAGAGATCCTGAAGCGCTCGCGTTAAAAAAAGCAAAACGGACCAGATGAGACTAAATCAACATAAATGCGTTTCGTATACATCGGGTGGGCTCAAGGGAAGATTTGTCATCTTGAAGAAGACTTGGGGGGGAAATAAAAGGGAAAGGAAGAAGGTGATTGGCGGAATGATCCGCCACCCAGCATCTGTTCCCTACAAGAAAATAGAAAGAGAAAAGGAATAAAAAGGAGAGGTTCCACGAGAGGATTATCAAGATCAGAGGGATCGGCGACCGAATTTGGTCGGCAAAGAAAAATGTACATCACGATTGTAAAACCAGAGGGGGGATTAGAAGAGCTATGGGAAGGCTAAGAACGGAAGGCAACACCGGCAAGAAGTAGGTGAACGTCCCCTAAAAAAAATAAGATTGGCTCTGCCCCGGAAATTAGACAAGGGAAAGAAATTCAGGAAAATGGAAAACAAATACGCGTGTCTTGTGTCCTTGTTGGGTGGGGGTGTATTCCGGGGATATTTAGATAGAAAGCGGAAAAAAAAAACCCAGAGGGGGGACTGGAAAGATACCTCGCGTCTTGTGGTAAAAAGGTTTTGGTTGGATTAAAAAAAGGGGTCCTTGGAAAAGGGAAAACAAAAAAAGTTGGGACCTCACGAGCACGAGCAGAAGAAAACGCCTACTCCAAAATTGAAGCAACGAGGCTAGAAGAAAGGGATGGGAAAACGACGAAAAGAGTTAAGATGGGGTTGACGTCAAAAAATAAATACCAAGACCTGAATATCTCGTGGGCAGCCATGCACGTTCCAGTGTAAGGGGAGGGGGGCCAGAAGAGTAACATGGAGGTGAATTCGGGAGAAAGAGAGGATAGCCGACCCTGCTGCATGGTCTACATCAAAGAGAATTGTAGGGGGGTCCTACTCTTGAGGAAGAATGGGGAAAGGAAAAACAAAACCTTATCTAGGGGCCGACAAATTATCGGAGACTAGAGGTAAGGAAGTCATTGGCACACCCTAAAAGAACATTATTGCGAGACGCACTGTAGTTTTGTCATCTTCAACAAGACTTCTGAGGACAGAGGGAGGATAAATGGGATTCGAGAGGGAAACTACCGAAAGGATAAAAAAAAAGTGTACGAGGGGATTTCCAAAGACCGGGATAGTATCCGTCAAAGTCGGGCAAGCGCGCTTGAGTGGGAGAGGGCCCTGGGGTCGGAGTAACCAGGAAGAAAGCGAGGGGGGAGAAAGGGCAGAAAAAAAAAGTGCCCACAATAGCAACGCAGCAAATTCAATCTTCAACAAAGGGAGATCTCGGGAGGCAGACTCGGTAAAAAAAAAAGCCTGGGAGAAAAAGGAGACAAATAGGGGTAAAGGGGTTACAGTTCAAACTCCCAGGAGGCGATTCATATATTAATACATACCCTGAACTGGAACGTTGAGGGGTCTTATAGGCAAGGGGTTAGTGGGAAAATTCAGGAAAAAAAGAGAAGAAATTAGTTGAGGGGAAAATCGGAACAAAGAAAGAGCGGTCAGCGGGGGGAGAAATGGCGTTTCTCATTGTGGACAGACAAAGTCATTCTTGGCTAAATTCCAAACATCTAGGGAAAGGGGGGAAAGGGAGAGGAGGAGTTTCTGGGGGGGGGGGAAGAACACACGAAAAGATCAAAAAGGGGGAGCCAACGGGTCCTAATCACGTACTACAGGGGGAACTTCTCTCCGTCTGCCGTGTAAATTACTAAAAAGACCTTTTCAAGGAGGGGCTAGGAGGGACCTTAAAGGGGGAGAAGATCCGGGAAGGAGAAACACACAAGACCGGCTCGACAGGTCCAAGGATAATCAACTAAAGGGGAAAAAGATGGGAGAATTTTTTTAATGCTCTTATCTCTCAAAAACGATGGGGTAAAGGAAGAGTAAAGAAAGAGGGAAACCACTTAAGGAAAAAAAATGTAAAGGAAGGGGAAGGAGGGAAAACGATAAATTGGAAATTCCACGGTGAAACGGGTCATCAACCAGTCGGCGTGGAAAAGACTACTTCCTGAAACCAAAAGGGTGCGTATTGCGGGAAGAAGAGATTCTAACGCAGATCCTACTGGGGAAGGAAAAAGTTGGGAAAAGAACGGGTTTGAGAATCGTTTGCCATTAAGGCCCCGGTATTCAAAAAGTACAATCTCCTTTCAACGAACGCACTTCTGACGAAGAAAACTCATTCGGGGGGGCTACAGAAGGGAGACCTTTGGAGGAAAAAAAAAAAAAACGATAGTGAAAAGGTTACCCCCAAGGGATACACAGTGGCTACAACCACTGAGGAATAAAGGGAGTGACAGGGCGTGGAGGTTTAAGGAAAGGGGCAAGAACAATGCAAGCTCAAAAAGGGTTGGTAGTTGTTCACGTTCCGAGAAGTCTGAAGGGGGGACAAAAAATTAACCCCGATAATACATACCTTGCGATCAAAAGGACTATTCCCCTGCATTGGGATTTGCTGAAACTGGACGGAGAAGGGGGGAGCTATCGAGAAAAGGGGTACCGGGTAAGGGGAAATCAAGGGGAATTCCTGGCGACGGGACGGACCTCACCAGGTCTGGGGTTTCTGAGTCCTGGTTACCGGCACTGAACCAAGAAAAGGTCCTTGAAAAATAAAGAAGGTTAAAACCTGGAGGGGAAGGGATTGGAAAACCGAAAAAAAGCTGCGTCTCAAATCCAATTCTACGTGATGGTTCGAGATTTGCGAGACGATTTCCCTTATCTGAGGGTATGTTCCGCAGCAGAGTTTAAAAAGCAAAAAAAAAGTCTGCAATCGGGGAAACTGGGAGGAAAAAATGAGGGGGCTCTCGCTATATAGAATGTTTACTTTCTGGTAGGGGGGGAAAAAGGTCCATGTGTCGAGTGAGGGGGGAACCAGGGGAAAAAGTCTGTGGAAAAAAGAAGGAAAAACTAGAGGAGGGTAAAAAAGATGTTATGTAAACGCAAGAGACAATCAGACAAGGACTTTTCACAAGACTTGCCTACCCCACACGAAAAAAAAAAAAAAGCACCAACCAAACATCTTGGGGGAAGAAAAACATTAGGAAAAGGAAGAAAAAAAAACTATTCACCGGGCGGGAGGGTAGCTGACATAATGAAGTTTCGGTGGAAAAAGTACGCAGGAAGGAAGTCGGCATGAAGGAAACGATTTCGGAAAAAAGGGGGGCCGCTGTGCGGTCTTCTGAATACAAGCCCCCGAGGCAATGCACACAGACGACTGGGGGTCTTTCATGACATAGAAAAAAAAAAAATCCAAAGGGAAAAAAAAAAAGACGGAGGATAACTTCAAGGCGGGGGGGTGGGCGGGGGGGAAAATCAAATACGCGGACTCGAGTATCGCCTCGTATCCAGAAAAAAAGAAAGAAAAGGGGGGGGTTTTCAGGATCAGGTAGTACTCTTAAAGATTAGGGCAAAGAAACTCCGGAAACGTACAGGTGGGGGAAAATGAGAACGATCTTGCCGATGCATCTTAAACTCAACGACTAACAGATCAGAAAAAGATAAAGGAAGCCAAAGGGAAAGGATGGGGCCTAGTGCGAACAAAATTCGGTCGCCGGGACGAAATCGGAGAATTTTGAAGGAGAGAAAAAAAGGAAAGGCGATCACTGCACGACTGGGGGGCTTCTACAGGTGGCCGGGAAGGGAAGATTCAAATTTCGCGATCTACCTCTCTTGAGAGAACCAAGGAGGTTAGTGAAAAAAAAAAAAAAAAGACCGTTATAGCGGAGAGGAAAAAACAAGAGGAGACAAAGCCGATGGAAGCGAAACGCTTTTATGTTTCTTCAGGAGGCACATGTCGTTGGAGTGGGAGGGGACTCGGAGAGGGGGGGAAAAAAAAAAGCGAAGATAAAGAGAATCAAAGGAAAAGAAAAAAAACAGCTGGGAGTCGTTTTTCATAAAACGGACTAGAGGGGGTCGACATGGGCGACCGGAAGGTTGACGAGTATGAGGAGGGTCCCAGCGAAAGAGTCGGGAAGCAGATAAAGAGGAAGTGTCGAAGCCTTAGGAGGGGGAAGCAGGTATTCCGGAAATAGTGGCGGCAAGGTATTCGGCAGTAGCAGTATGGGGACGAAACATCGTTCCACCAAAAAAAAAGCAAAAAAAGAAGAGAAAGACAGAAAAAACTAAAAAAGTGCATGAGAGCGGGGAAACACGGACGAGGGAAGACGCAGGCAGGGGATGAAATGGGGCCTCGTTTTTGTCAACTTGGGAAGGCATTGTCACCGAAACTTGGAAATGTAAAGAAAAAAAGGA
>Ga0179591_1282104_pt1 | contig 11796 bp, 13 predicted proteins | sample CZOMad2_1_08_16f_FD_182891 | JGI IMG/M metagenome (GOLD analysis project Ga0179591, IMG submission 182891) | Vadose zone soil fungal communities from Angelo Coast Range Reserve, California, USA - CZOMad2_1_08_16fungal (PacBio error correction) | ecosystem: Environmental > Terrestrial > Soil >...
CAACTATTATCCAAACTCTATTGGGGTCTGAGGAGCTACACAACCAATGCTTCGCATGGGGGACAAGAAAATGTTAGTCCCGTCCATCACAGAAAAATTGATGTAATTACTCAGTAGCTCAACGGTTCACGTCAGATCGACAGAGTGGGGGAGGGGGGGGACACAAACGGTGCGGGAACTCAGGCGAAGCACGAGGATTCAATCATACTAAATAAACCAGGATTTTGGAACAAATGGAAACACAAGAACTGTCATTGACAATGATCCTTGGATCCGGATGGCGATGTCCCCCCTGGAGCTGGACCGAGCAAAACCCGTGTCCCTCGAAAGCGGCGGCAGATTTGACCGGTCCGAAGAAAGAAAAAATTGCATTCAATCAAATATTGCCAAGAACGTCAAAATAAAACCAGAACAAAATGATAGGGAAGCAGGCAACCAGTCACTCCAGTGTGTCAACGGCGCGGTAGAATGAGTAAAGACGGAAGTTCCAATGACGAACAATAGAAAAAACCGGTTGCAAGTCCGTTGTCCAAGCAGACTAAGAAACGGAATCTAGCACCGGTTCTATTAGGGACAATGATAAGTTCACCGAAGGCTTAATTGTCGGTGGGAAAACTTCTCTCCTGTTCTGGCAGTGGGGAACCGGCGAAAGCATCGAAAGGAACGTCTAGCTGCCAGCCACAACGACCGGGGGGGCAGCAAAGATGACGGACTGATTGGAGCAGAAGACGACACCGAACAACACCACTCTGCCTCATTTTGGCGAGAAGCGATTACTAAAGTGACACAAGAGAAGGGTATTACAGTAAGGGGAATCCAGTTAAAATTGTTTCGTTGCAAAGGACTACCCTAAGGAGCCGGTTATTCCAATTTGGCAGGGGACGGGGCGGGGGGAGTGCCAACTTAGAAAGGGAAAGAGCGGTAGCCAAAAAGACGGAGCGCGAACATACTACAAATACTTCAGGAAAGGGTTGGATGCAAAAAATAGGACTGGCTCTGGCGCGTGGCGGGGCGGCCTTGGCTAGGGAACAGGCAATTATCGTCACGGAAAAAAGCAAGTATAACCGGGGATTTATGGGGTTACAACAAAAGCTGAGAAACTTAATTGAGTCGGATGCGACTCGAGGTAACGGTAAGAGAACTGTAAGTGTCGAGGGGCAAAGGGACGACGGGAGTTCGAAACCCTAGAGGGGAGCTAGCGGACGATTAGAACACAAAATCAGGGGATTGAAGTCGGCATCAAAAAAGCTCGTGAGATGGATGAAGGAGCAAACCGGTAGACTACAACCCCTTGAAGTTGTTTCCAAGAGGGGATCTTGACGATGCAAAGTCCGCACAGTGAGCACACAAAATCAAGAGAAGTCAACATAATGGTGAATTCTTTCGTACGTGGATAGATCAAGTCAGAATCAAGCAGGAAGATAATGAAAAGGGGTCGGGGGTGGAAAAAGGGGGGGGGGACACCCACCACCAGATCTGCCTTCCCAGAATCCACTTCTTGGGTACAAACACAGGACCCGATCCGGGTGGGGGGAATTCTAGGAAGAAAAGGGAGGATTTAGCAGGGTTACAGATCGGTCTACACCAACGACAGCATTATCACGTTCACACAGGTGACTCACAACAAACGTGAAAAATTGAAAAGGAGGAACAACGATCAGCCAAGTGAGCGAAAGCAAAAACGACAAAGTGAAAACCGAGAACTCGATGAGGGGAAAACGCAAGATTACTTAAGACTAATCGAGGGGGGAGATCAGAAAATATAAGTGGAAGGGGACTGGCGTTGAAGCCAAAAAACCAAGAGGAGTCCATTGAATAGGACAGAATAAAGGAAGAGGGGGGGTATGGGGAAGGGAAAGAAAGAGCAACGAAAGACGATCCCACTTTCTGGTCAGACGTTAGCCCTTAGGGTTGCAGAAAATGCAGAACGCAAAAGGGTCGGGCTAAAGGGAACGAAGAACGTGGAACCTAAACCAATATCAAAGGATGGAAGTAAAATCTCCCGCAGAGGATGAAAAAAAAAAAGAGTGTTTATGTTCAATAAAGGACCGATCAGTCCGAATCGCGGGAAGAAATAACGCAGCTGCGGGGAAGGGGAAAAAAGGCCGCCCGAAAAAGACGCGAGGGCAAGTCTTACAGTTGGGGGGCTTCTGGGGCGAAACACACATGGAAGAGACTGGTTGGCTTTGCAACTTGAGAAAAAACGAAAGGAGAAGGGGGGAAGCGAAGAAAGACGTCGAGACACTACACTCTGCGTGGGGGTTACGTAACGCGATGGTGATATAGGGGACAGAAGGGAAAAAAAGAAAAAAAGAAAAAAAAAAAAAGAAAATTGCAGAACTCAAGCAAAAAATTGTAAAACCATGGGGAGAGCGAGCTAAACCAAAGGCATCGACCTCGTCTCGCGATGCATGGGGGTCATAAACGAGGTAAAGAACAGACGTGGACAGAGCGCAAGTGACGAGACATATGCATCCACTTTGTAAAAGAAAGCAAGCAAATGAAAACGCGCAAGAAACCGGTAAATAGGAAACAAAACTAAGAGAAAAGTAGCTTAACTCTTGTCCCGGGATTCAGATAAGGGAAGAAAAGAATGCGAGAGCTCAGGGAGAAGAAGAATAAGGACTTAGAGCCCCAGGGAACATCACGAAAGAGGGGGAATTGCGAAGGAAGAGGTTCCTGTCTCGTCGGGTACAAACTGAGACACGAGCAAATTGGCGGATATCCACGCAAAAGAAGACAAGAAAAAAGGGGAGGAAAAATTGGAAGTATTAGGAGGGAAAAAGAACTGAGCAAAGAAACGGGGGGGGAGTGACTCTTTCACGACCGAGAAAAGGGAGAGAGAAGGCTATATGAACGGCGAAAAAAAATGGAGGGGGAGAAAAGGAAGTTACTGTAAAGGACAGTGAGGGGTATCTTAAAAGACGAGAAGGGGGGGAGAAGAAGAAGCCTCAAGAGGGACAGAAGGGAAATGGGATGGGATGGAATAATACTAGGGAGCTTCAAAAAAAAAAAGAGAGGAGGAAGGAGAGGATTTCCATCCTACAGGGGTAAACTGGCCCCTGATTACAAGGAGGAGGGAATAGAAGAAGGATTTGTGAAAGAAAAACCTGTATTGTGATCGGAAAAAAGGGGGACGCGACAGGTTGGGGGACTGGGACGGAAAAAGAGAAGATATTTCCGGCCGATTCAACAGTGGGGAGAGGGTGCCGCGTCAAATAGTCAATCAATGGGCCTTGCAAAGAAGGTTGGGACCGACGACGAAAGGAAATCCTGAAATGGGAATGTTTGATGTGAAGGGGAACGGAGGCAGGCAAATGGGTTGCCGTCCTGGGGTTACCCGCACAGGGAAAAAAAAGGGGGAAAGATGGCATTCAACGGAAATGCCAAAAGGGACGTGAGACCGGGGTTGAGCAGGGGGGGGGGGGAGCTGAGCGAGTGAGGGGGAAGAGCTCTGCAAGATTTGAAGTCAGCCTTGATGTAATCAACCGGAACTAGATACCAAAATGTGAAGCGGGGGGGGGGGGGGAAAGGGGACCGGTGACAGATTAGGGACGCTTTAAACGGAAACATACGCCAGGGGAGCGGCAAGGCTATACAAAGTCATGATGTATTGGCCGATTGGAGGAAAAACGTTCCAGATGAAAGAGAACGAGGGGGAGCAACGTCGGAAAGGGGCCGAGGAGAGACGGGAATACAGGAAAAGATCTATCAAAATACGCATTCATCCACCATAAAGGGAGGGGGTATCGAAGGAAAAAGGGGTAACTAAATGATAATGGGGCGTTTCGAAAAAAAAGGGGACGGGGAAAAGGGAGTCTTTGAGGGGGGGTTTCGCAAGAGGAAAAAAAATCGAATCCTGTGGAAAATTCTCAGAGTAACTTGTGCATGAACTCGGACGGAAAGCTGCTGCGCATGAGGGGGGGATTACCGCGAGAGCCTGCTCTTGAATATGGCTTTAAACCACAAAAGGTTGAGAAGAGAGTCGGGTCGGAAAAGACGGGGGGTTTGGGTAAGGAACGGCGAAGAGGATCAGTTCTGCAAACTAGGTTGCTGAAAAAGGGGGGGTCGCAAATAGTCTCAAGTATACACCAGTGGAAGAGGTCTGATCGTGTGGGAAAGGTAGTAACGTCTCGAAAAAGATAGATATAGACTATACCACTTTCCGAGGGGGAACTGCGGCAGCGAAAGGAAATCACTTCCGATAAGGGGAACTCTAGAGAAAACTCGCAATCCGATTTGCGCTTTTGACCCGCTATAGAGTAGGTTCAAGTTAATGGGTTGTGGGGTAAATTGTAGCGCACGGGAATGAGTCTACTTGAGGGAGTCCATGCCCAGGTTCCAAATTTGGGAAAAAACGTGGTGGAAGTTGCTCCTGCTTTCTGAGTTTTAGGGAAAGGAAGAGGGTTGAAAACCAATTTGCAGAAGTAAAGAAGGGCGGAATAGGGGAGGCCACCCGGAAGAGGGGGATGTGGGGGACACCAGTTAACAACGGGGAAGGAAAGTAAGGGGGGTGGGTTAGTTGGTTCACCCGACGGGAAAAAAGGAGGGGGAGGTAGCTGGAGGAAAACTGAGCGAGCAAAAAAACTAGAAAATGAACTTACACTGTGGTGAACTCGAGATTTTAACTTTTAATATCAATGGGGAAGGAGGGAAGATCAGAGGGGGGACAAAAAAAGAGTGGGTCGATCTAGAACCCGGGACGCAGACAATGAATCAGCCACGAGAGGAAGCGAAAAGGATACTCGAGTGAGGTCTCAGCGCGGCCGACTAAAAAGAAATCGGTGTCGAAAACAATCGGAGAAGTAAATTGGGGGGGCCACTACTTCCATCCGAATAGGAATATGGGGGGAGGTAGGGACGTGCATAGTCGTCCGCAGAAAACAAGGGGGGTAGTATCCCCAATGGAGGTTCCCAATAAAAAAATACGGAAGAGTGCTCACCGTGCGCTCAGTCCTTTTCATAGAAAAGAAGTCGAAAAAAAGAAAGAGTTTGGGGTGAAAAAAAATAAACGACATATTTCTTTTGTAGAAAGTTGATAAAGAACGTCTCCAGAAGGGGGGAGGGCCGCGCTTGCACTTTTTGACTGAAGGTTGTCAGAAAGACGTGACGGAGGAAAAGAAATAAAAAACACGATCCGTTTATCAAAAAAAATTCATAGTCAGGAATTCCGGAGAAGAGAAGACAAATGGCAGGGGGGGGTTTCAAGTGCATCGCGTCTCAGAATTTAGTCCGAGAGTGATGGGGTGGCTTCTTCGTTGTCGATATAGCAAAATCATTCCGGCCGGAAGACTGCGGGTAAGGGTTGTGCTGTCAGTATAGGAGGGTTTGGGAAGAGTCGCAAAATGTGGGAAAGAACTCAGAGAAAATTCACCAGCCATAAGAGACTGTAGGTTGAAAGGATAAAAAGTTGTCCTCCTAGAAAAAACCGGTGCTTAAGTAGTATCAATTGAAAAAGGGAGCGGAAGGCCGACCAGCTGGGGTCTATTGCTGTGCCGGGGGAAAGTCCGTAAGGGGAAAGACTAAGATGGTCAAAACAGCAGGGTGCCAAAACCAACCCCAAAAAAAAGTGGCAGTGATTTTGAAGGGGGGTGGACGGGTTCGGTCAGAGTTGGAAATCACTAACTGAAAGGGGGATCGCTGAGGATCCGGGAAAGGAATACATGGGGGGAAAGGGTTTGGTGAAAACCCTTTCCAGAGGAAGGGGTTTGGGGGAAAGCCGCTCAATGCTCCAAGTCGTAGATAATGAACAGACATGTTGGGTGTCCATGGTTGGGACAACCTCCTGTGTGGAAAAAAAATCCTTAGTGTGAGGATCTGTCATTGAACGAGAGAAAGCGGGAGAAGTTGTGGGAACATAAACGTTTGTGGTGGGGCGCCCGCAATGCCGAAAAGAACGGGTCTGATGAGGAAGTGAAATGTGAGGTTCTGATTAATAAATGAAGAGGGGGGGAGGGAATCCAGAACAAAAGATATTTGTGAAAGGATGCGTAGGTGGCGGAGGAGGAAAAATCAAGACACAATCGCGAGAGATAGTTGTAGGAACTAGACACGTCGAAACCAAACGGAGGATAGGAAGGAGAATACGCACAGGATAGAGCAGTTTTCTAAAACGGGGGGGAGCTAAGACAATGCTCTCGGGGAAAAAGGGGAAAAATATCACCGTTGGTAGGCCGTCCAATAAAAAACAACGTTAGGACGAGGCTCAACTTGAGGGGGAAAAACAGAATCAGAACTGGTGGGGCATGGACGAAAAACGTGGGATGGAAACTCAACGAAGAACTAATGAGAAGCAGAGCCAAAAAGAATGGATCATGCGTAATGAATGTGAATAAGATGCAGCCTTTAAAGCAAAGGGGACTTCTCGGAGTCCCAACAAGGGTCACGAGGGCACTCAACACCAGTGTCAATAGCTGGCAGCAGATTCAAACCGCAGAAGACCCTTCATAATAGTCCAACGGGAACGCGACCCTACAAAATAGAGGTCGTCACAAAAGGCCAACTGGCACCAAGGGGGGGGGGGCCGAGCGAGGGGGGGAGAGACGGGAATCAGCCCAAACCAAAGGGGACGGGGCAAAAGTTCTGACAAGAGGCTACTACGGATCTCAAATTCTAATTCGGACAATGATCTTCACAAAAAAATAACGAACTCTGGGGGCGTTGATTCTAAATTTATCTTGAACGGGAAAGTCCACCGGGGGGGGGGGGGGGGCGCAGAAAAGCGAAGTCAAACCTATGAGAAAAACGCCTCATAAACTTAAGGGGGTGACAAGAAAACGAAGACGACCAACAAAAAAACTCTGAGGGGAAGAAATTTTGGGGGCGTAAGCAGATTACTCAACCTTGAACACAGGCGTACAATTTGGGGTCAGGGAGACAGGGATTCCGTATTAGTGAGGATGGCGGGGAAACCTAAGGATCCGGATTAGAAACAAAGAAAAATCAGGGGGAAGGGCTGACAATTATCAAAGTTCCGCAGCTTTATAAAAACCGGCGACGGAAGCTAAAATCAATACGGGCTTAGTTGGAGAACAACCCGATGACTGTCTCGGGAGCTAGAGCACATGGGGGGGGGGGGGACGCGGGGAACCTGCATGAGCCTGGAAACTTTGACAATATTCCGTGAGTGGATTTGCTGGACAAACGGATCTAGAGGGAGGATGCAACACAGAAACGCCGGGGACAGACAATATCCAGGGAGGGGGGGATCGGAGGGTGGGGCCAACATGTTAATAAGGGTTCTACAACGATAATGCGGGAGCTCTTACGCATGACACGATGGGCTCATCGCGGGACCGAGAGCTCGGTGCGGGGGAAAAAGAGGAATGCGCAAGAGAGAAATAGACCCCCTGCAGAAAAATTGGGGGGGACCAAAATCGATGCGGCGACTTGGCCACCCAACAAGAGAGTCCACCGATGAGGAGCGTCGTGGGGAGAGCAGCGTCCACGAATAAAATGAAGTCAAGTTTCGGGGGGTTACACACCGACACCAAAACGACTCTGCCCAAGGATACACTAAAATGACAGTCAGATGACCTTCTGGGGGGGGTACCCTCGGCGGGACGGCTGGAGAAAATTGCGCCAGGCCTGGCTAACCCCTATACAGCAGGGATAAACGACAAAAGGAAGAAAAACAGGGTCCACAGGGCACGAGAATCAGAATCCTATTCCGTTCGAGGAAAAAGCTTCAAAAAACAAAGTATTGGGAACAGCCGCCCTCGGACGGGAAAAATAGGAAGCACGATCATGCGAAGGGAATGAGGGTAAGACGTGCAGTCTACGCAGCAACAAGAAGGATGTGATTGGAAGAGGGGGGTCATATCGATTGCTGGTTAGCGAAAAACCCAGAAGAAGGACAATACGGGGGCCGGGGGTAGTGACAGAAAGTGATATGGGGCCGAATTCATAAGCAAGACTGGCCTAAAGAGAGAGAACACGTCTAGAACGAAACAGGGGGTGACGCAAACATCAGGAGGCAAGGGGTAGACCGCATAGGGGAGGAAAAAAAAGGCTTGTTATTTCAATAAACCGAACAAAACTGAAAAAAAAAGCGGGAAAAGAAAATGCGCAGCTTCGGTTTAAGTAAAGATGGGGAAGAAAAAGACTATCAGCATAAGTAACAAAAGCGAGGGGCGAGGAGGAAAAACGAGTGTTTAATATCAACGAAAATCAGGATCAGGTGCGTCGTACGCCATCGTCGATAAAAAAAGAAAACACTTGAAAACCTTAAAAAGGGGCCGCTTTCGGAAGTAAGGGAATGAAATGAAGAAAGAGCCGACTGGGCGGAGACCCTCGTCGCTCGTTCATAAGAGGGGGGAAACGGGGGAATAAGCTGGAAATATCAGCGATCAAGTAACAGGGCGCGCGCAATTAACGACGAAAAGAACGGTCTCGAAACAAATCCGATCAGTTAACGTCCTCTTCGGATTACAGAGAGGGAAGCAAAACTGACAGCTCTGCTATAGGCGGCCGAAGACCAGGAATGCCCCACACATCACGTCCCTGTTGGGAAAATTAAATGAGACTTTTACTCATCAGGGGGTTCAACGGAGGGAAAACAGACCATTGAAGGGAAAGCGAAAGAAAAGAAAAAAAGATCAAAACAGGGGATGAAATACTTGCCCCTTGATAGTCGAGGTAACCAACAACGTGCAAAAAACTGGGGGGGGATTGACTCATGGGGCGGTCAACCCAGGGGGAATCAAGGGAATCGCTATCGTTGGGAGCAGAAAATGGACGCAGCCTTGTCTGATAACAAAAAAAGGGTATGTGGAATGAAAAATAACTATTGCGATTGTAAGCCGGTCCAAAGAGGTCCAGCAGTGGTGGGGAAGCAAGTCCATGAGATCCTCAACACAAAATGGAGTAAACGATATAATCAAAGGGATGATTCCATCCATGAAAGGGTACCGAGGGCCACAAGATGGAACCGGGCTTTTTAATACAAGACGGGACACAGGCTTTGAATAAAAAAAAATTTGGTTCGCATTACAAAGGAAGCGACAGCTGCCGTCAACAGAGATCATGGAAAAAGAAGCGCTTCCAGCGGGGAAAAGCATGAAAGAGTCAAATCAAAGGGGGGCGTTTCACTACGAATAAAGAGACGCATCAAGGGTTTGCTGGATATATTGATTGACGACGGAATCGGCGGAAAGGTGCGAGGCTCCCGTTTTGGAACCCAAGCGAACAAAGGGGAAGCAAATACAAGCAAGACAAAGAAAAGGGAAATTCCGGGGGTAGAATTAGAATAGGATCTGGAGAAGAATGAGGGAAAGTCCGTTGATGCCATCCGGGCTGGGAGGTAACCTGATCGTAGTGGGTTTGAAAGGTGCAGGTAGTGGGAGGGGCTAGTAAACAGGCAACAATACGGAGCTCCTGCCAAGGACGGTATTGCAAAAGAGGGTCTGGGAAGGGTTCAATCTGAACTCAAGAGTTGTCAAAGGAATCGTTCATCTGGGGAATACCGACCCCAGAGATAGAACGAAGGAACCGGGGCCGGAGAAACACATACAAGATGTGGGATAAGAAATAGGACAATCTTTGCCTTTTCGGAAAGGGAGGAAAACATGGAGGATGTGATTTGGTTCTCCAGCAGGGCCAGGGAACATGGGTCAAGCGGAGCTATTGGTGCGGCCAAAGTAATAAAGGATCTGCGCATTCTGGGATAACGATAGGGGCCGAGAGGAGTTTATTTAAATAAAACTGTGGTACTATAGGGTCGAGTACTTTGGGAAAAAAATAGTTGGGAAGTGGTTGTTCAAAGTGCCCCGGGGCGTTCGATAGAGAAAAGCATTGGGGGGGGGGGATAGCGAGTATGGATGGTCGCAGCGCAGGCGACCGCACAGGGGGAAACGTCGGGAGCTGTGTTGAGCGGGGGGTATGGCGTCGCTAACAAGATAATCGAGTAGCGCTGTAAAAAGAGAAACGGCTGGTGGGGGAAACTTTCGATCTGCTGCACGGAACCGGAAATGAGATTTACAAAAGGGAGCGGCAGGGTACTGTGCGCTCTATCGGGGCAGGTGCAAGGTATGGGTTGTTTTGATCTGGTAGAGAACGTAGTGGTTGAATGGCTAAGTGGACGGGTGGGGCAGCCATGAACGTGGATAGGTGGGGGGTACAAGGGATCTGGCGCCACTTGGCTCAAGAAGTAAACAGAGGGTGGAATCGGTCAACCCAAACCGAGAGGGGCTGTGTTGAAAGCCAGTGGTCCGGGGAGCGTCGTGGGTGGGGGGGCGTGTCACCGAAACTTGAGCATTTGGATTATGGGGACGATCGATCCACGGAAAAGGAGGAACCGGAACATGGGGGGGAGACTCTCTCGGAGGTGGGTGGGAAGAAGTGCGTCTTTCGGCGGGAAAGAGATCTGGAAAACTGCTGCGGGGAGGTCTCCCTGGGCAAAGAAAGATCATCGCAAACGAACAGGGGTCATCGGCATAGAAGGGATAGGCGAGTGAAAAAGGTTTCACCAAGAGCAGAATAAGATCTGGTGTCGAATACTGGAAATGTTTGGACCTCTAGGCAATAGTAAAGATATTTGTCAGGAAGAAAAGTAACGGCGGAGGACTACAGACGTCAATTAAGGAAGGTCCCAAGGGGCCCATCAAAACGAGTTAGAAGGGAACACCGGTTAACTGCAGGTTTGACCTCACAGAGGAAAAAGAACAAGCAAGAGCCAGTCCACTAGGGGTGTGTTGGGCGGGATACAGAAATTGCTTATGATTAGGACAGTAAGGGGGGAAACCTTAAAAAGGTTGATGGTCAACCATCCAACGAAAAAAGGGGAAGCAAGACGATCCAAGGTTGAGACAACGCCGTTAACTACCGGAAATCAAGTCCCATCACTCAAATGAAAACGGGGGGGCCAGGTTAGTAAATCGCTAGCAAAGCAAATTGAGGCAAGGATTGTGTGGGGGGAGGGGCAGTCGTGTCGAGATGGATCAAAAGAAAAGGGACTTCAGTCAAAGCTTACGTTGGGATGAATAGATAGGGGTGTAGTCGCTGCAAAAGGCTGCGGTTGAGCACGAAGGGGAAGTCACAAGCCATAAGAGATAGGTTGTTTGAAAGAAGGCCGAATAGAGGGAGAAGGAACGTAGTTCGGCATGGCCGAAACTCCGTGGGTTTGTTTTGTTTTTGTTGTGTTTGCCCCCACCACCCAAACCCCCCCCCCCCCCCCCACCGACACCCCCCCCCCCACCCCCACTCCAAAACCCCATACACCCCCCCCCCCCCCCCCCCCCCCCCCCCCATCCCCCCCCCCCACCCCCCGACTCAAAAACCCCAAGCCCCCCCCGCCCTCCCCTCCCCCCCCAAAAAAACCCGGCAACGCCCCCACCCACCACCTTTTGTTTGTCCGAAACGCTTTTCTAGTGGTGGAGCCGTCACGGGAATCCTGAGAATAGCGGTGCCAACACCTTGGATGGGGACTGAAAGTATTTGGGTCGTCCGGAATTGGCAAGAGGCTGAACTGAAATGGAATCGCTTTATCAGGATCTAAGACCGCTTGAATATCAAGGTTGATTCGTAAAGGCACGGTTGGGGGGGAAATCCATCAAGAACAGGTCGTAACTGCAGAAATCCTCTTGGAAAAGTGGTGGCCACACTCGCGGTTTCGGGTAATGGGGGAATTGATCACGAGAGACGTACCAAAAAACGGTGTGTCAGGCAAAATGCTCTGCATCTGTTAAAGAGGGTGAGGATTCTGAGTAAGGAAGCTTCAGGGGGGGCCCAAGTTATGTAATAACCTCAGATGCATTGTTGATCGAATAGAGAACCAAATCTCTGTAACATTTTGGATAA
>Ga0179591_1152227_pt1 | contig 11793 bp, 13 predicted proteins | sample CZOMad2_1_08_16f_FD_182891 | JGI IMG/M metagenome (GOLD analysis project Ga0179591, IMG submission 182891) | Vadose zone soil fungal communities from Angelo Coast Range Reserve, California, USA - CZOMad2_1_08_16fungal (PacBio error correction) | ecosystem: Environmental > Terrestrial > Soil >...
GGCGTCTGCGAAATAAAAAGGGTGAACGAGGAATGTAACGCGGAAGACTCGTCCGGAAAGATTAAGATCCTGGTGAGAGCCCCCTCTCCCTCTGGGGCGCATACGAAAGTGTTACGCGGCCTCATGAAGAAACGGCTGCGTGCACAAAGAAAAATTAGGGAAGAGCAGAAAGGAGAGGAAAAGAAACCGACCTGCCATCTGCGGAAGACTAGCTAGGGAGGCTCTCACCGAACAAGCAGAGGAGTTCTAGAGAAGATCTGAAAAAAAAAAAAGAGTCGGACTCAAGCCGAAAGGGGACCCGAGGAAGAAAGAAAAAAGCTAAAGTCACAAGGTCTTTTTCCACTGAAAAGACGAAAAGTAGAGGCGGAATCGCACATATCGGAATCACGAAAGGGAACGGTAGAGATCTTTACAGAAAGGGGGGAAAAACGTGGAAACAACGCTGACACTCGATGGAAAAAAGGGGCGGCAATCTAACCTAAAAAGAAAACAAAATACTGCTCACTTCAACTACGCACAAAGGGGAGTGTTCCTAGTTCATGACCGAAGAAAACGAGTACGGACATCGATGACTGGAGATCACAAAAGAAAAGGGGAGAAAACCTCAAATCAATCTGCCCAATGATCAAGAGAAAGAAGGGCAAGTACTTGCCAGGGGGGGGGTCAGGGGGGGGGGGGGGGGGGGGGGGGGGGGGGGGAGGGTGGGGGGGGTGGGGCTGAATCATAGAAAGAAGACAATGGAAAAAAGAAAAAAAAAAGTTAGAGCAGATATACAGGAGGGGGGAAAAAACTTCATTCAGCAATAACTCCATCAGGGGGAGCTTCGTCCTACTACTCCTACGAGGATCCTGCTCCGATGAAGCCTCGCTCGGGAAAAACAGGTCCAAAGTAGGAAAAAGCGGAATTCGCTCAAGGAATAAGATCAATAACTAAAAGAGTAGGTCGAAGAACTATGGTCCCGGCAAAAGAAAGCAGCGAGCTGCAATCGTCAAAGAATCCGGATCGGGAGCATGGAAAAGATCATATCGTGGAGCTACAAAAAAGAAAGAAGGGCGAAGGGAAGGACAGTACGACCGAAAAGAGAGAGAAGCTACCCGTCACGCCCCGATTCAACGAAAGGAAATCTGCTGGGAGTTCAGAAGAGGGGAGGGGAAAGGAGAAGGCACCCACTACTAAAACGCAGGTGAACAAGGGAAAAGACCGGCACGATCCGACTCTCCACGCAAAGAGGGAAGGATGATACAAGACTGGAAAGCGACAGGGGGAAGTGTTCACTAGCTACCAGGATCTGACGGGGCAGGGAAGAACTGTGCAACGGTTCGATATGAATCAAAGAGGGGAGAAAGGAAATGGCTACGAGAACTGTGGACAGGGCAGGGGGAAGGAGACGAGACGCCTGAAGGGGGGGAAAATAAGGTTGACTCGGGGGGACAAAACTTCATCTGTTAGGAGGGTTTTGAAGCTGAGTCCCTGGTGTGTCGGGCGATCAGAAATAAAAGAGGGAGGGGGCGGCTGTCCCTTTCGGATCAATCTTTCGTGATGCTCAGGGAAAGGGGAAAAGAAAAGCGCGCATCCACAAAGATAGAAAAATCATGCGCAGGAAGTGGGGAGATTCACCGGGAAAAAGGAAATCAAGATCGGGAAAAGAAAGGGAAAGCGACCTCACCTTGACTCGAAGGCTCTGGAAAAAAGACTAGATCGTCGTGACTCTCGTAAGGGAAAAAACGAGGTGGTGTATGAGAGAAATCTACAGAAAAAAAGAACGGCGTACCCACAAAAAAAACACACCCCAAAAAACACCCCCACCATCGTATCCTTTCTCAGGGGGGGTTTCGTACTGCTGCCGTACTGCTCAGGGGTAAGAGAAGGGGAAGAGAGTTCAGTTTCAAGGAGTACGAAGTCGGATAAGTCGAAGGGGTTGTTCCGGGAATACGAGCTTCTTGAAAGCGAGGGAAATAAGGGTGGGGAGGGCCGATACTGAGTGCGTGAATACTGAAGATAAACGAAATGAAGACAAACTGGGCTGATGAGAAAGAGAGAGATAAAGAGGATCGAACCCGCACGCCTAGCTGCAACATCACCCCACGAGAGGTTAAGAGGGGAAAAGATCGAGTCATGGTGCAAACAAAAAGGGAAGACCGAATAAAGGAGAAAGGAAAGGAGAACAGATCATCAGAGCCTACTATCATAAAAGCCAACCACTTTACTATCCGGCGCTAACCATATAAAGATTAAATGAGGCTGGAAGGAATCAAAAAAGAGGACGTAATGGCAATTACTATCTTCAAAGAAAAGGGGAGGAAGTTGCACATAGCCGCTCTAGTAAAGGATGAGGAAGAAAAGGCGAGTTAGAATGAAGACCACCCGATGGAAGTTCCCGGCGGTCACCAGGAAGATCATAGAGAAAGAAAGTCAGTTCTCTGATACGAGAGGTGGTGATATCGAGGTTCCTCCGGGGTGTGAAGGACCATAAAATATGGTTGATCGAACGGAAACAAAGTAATAGAGGGATCAAGAAGAAAAAACGGGAACCACTTCCCCAGACGATACCAGAAAAGAGAAGGGAAAGCACAACTAAAGTACACCTTCATTGTTGAGATCAGGGGAAAGTTAACCCACGCCATCGAACCAGCCGTTAGGCTTCAAGTTCTCAGAGGTAGGAGGAGGAATTGATATCTAAAAACGTGAACATGAGAAACGAGAGAAGAGGAGTGATAAAAAAGAACACTTCCGGTGCGGTCGTGAAGTAATAAAAAAAAATTTACACTTCAGTGAAAGTGTCAGTGCGGGTTCAGGGAAATGACAGGAGGAAAAAAAGAATTTGCCACTGCGGTGGGTAGAGGGGAGTCGACGAACTGAAGGGAAACAAAAAAACTCCAATCGACTCGGGTCGGAACGGGGGCGCGAAAAGGGGACAGCTCGATTAGGGTGAAGGTAGAGTGCGCGCCAGGGGGAGGACACGTATCGGATTTGAAAATGCCAGAGTGTATGCCAAGAGAGGACACGGCTCAGCAGCGTGGAGAGAAGTGGAAGACGGGGGCCGACGTACCAGTATCCAAAGGAGAAAACAAGACTACGGAAATTGAACTTCTTAAAGGAGCGCCTTATCAGGAGGAATGAAGGGAAGGATTTCCGAACTAAGAATCTTCATAGGAGGGCAGGCGCGTCAATCGGCTTTCCTTACAAAAGAAGATAGTGGGATGGCGGTAAAAAAATGATAGTCGCGTCGTGGAATAGCCGGGCTTAAGTTCACCGTCCGGAAAACGGATTGGGGAGTACCCCAGACAGGGGAGGCCAGAAAACACTATTACCGCGACAAAAAGAAAGTCTAATGTGCGAAAAAGCTGAGTAAAGAGGGGGAAAGGTTCGATCTCGCAACGAAAAAGGCTGATTACGCGAGTTTTTGCGTCCGGGGAGGGACAGAAAGAAACAAAACGGCAAGGTGAGGATGTTGATTGTGAAGAGGGGGGTGTTGGTCCGGAGTCGACTGGGACGAAAGGAACAGAAAGAGTCCCAGACTCTTTCCGAGCGGGTTCTGCCGAAACAGAAGAACGATGTCCAAATATATCGTCGGATTCCGAGATGGTTCAGAAAAGGGATTGAAGTGGACCAACGACCTTTTGATACTTACCATGTGGGAAAGACGAAAAATGTTGCAAAGTTCCGGCAGATCGACGGGGGGGAGGCTACGGGAGCAGAGAAACAAAATCAGAGTGCCTTCAGCGGAAGAAGGTCCAGCGAGACCAGGCCTCAATGAGGGGGGTGGTCAGGAAGAGATGTTAGAAATGGAAAGGAAAGGAGGGAGAGAAGACAAATCCATTTCCTGTTGATAGAGAGAGGAGAAGCGACCAAACCGTGGAAAAAAAGAGATGTTGTCTCTCAACATCAGGGGGATGTAGGAAAAAGAGGTAGGCAAAAGGAGTGGCACAATCTAAGGGGAAAAAAATGTTAGCTCCGCAACGCCAGCAAAGAGAAGAAGGGATTAGTAGAGAGAGATATGGAGGGTCGGGAAGAAAAAGGTGGAACGCTTGAGGGGGAACGCGGGCCGGGTCGTCACGGTGATCACGATGAGAGAAAACATGAAAGAAGGGGGTTCTCATACTAACGTGTTTCCGGAAAGAAGCGCTAAATGCCAAAGGCCTGGGCTTCGTCCACTCGAGCCTGGAAAGAGCACGAAAGAAGGAAGAAAACTACCCCGGGACGAGAAGGACTGTTGAGGGAGTTCTCGGCCAGGAAGGGAAGGGGAATCCTTGATCAATCTCATTCAAAACGAAAAAAAGGAAGAAGAGAAAAAAGGTGTAACCTTTATGTCGCTCACGCCCGGGGGGGAACACAACTTGAGACGCCGGGTCAATGAAGGGAAAGACTCACAGAGGGTCACGCAAAAAGAGAAATTAGGAAAAAGAGAGTCGGGGAACTGAGGGGGGAGGGGAATAAGAAAGTCTGGCACCTTCACCTTTACAGTCTGAGAGAAAGAAAGCAAAAGTCTACCTGAGCCAACCCCCCAAAGGACAAGAAGAGACGGGGTTCATTTCCGAGAAAAACGCGTCAGTGAGCTGAGGGCGCGAAGAGAATAATACCTAGTGGGGGCGAACGAATAACAACCTGACTGCACGCACTGATCACTAAAAGCGCGGGTAAAGACTGGGACATGTTTAAATGGCGTAAATAAAAGGTCGGAATAACAAGAGACGCAGTTCCATGAACGAAAGAAACAGGCCGAGGAAAAATACGCGGATCGACAAGAAAAAGGCAGGAAAACGGTTGCGACGTCGGAGAAAGGAAGAAAAAAAAAAAATCGACAAGCAAAAAAGGGGAGAGATTCTGTCGACGACCTTATCATGAACGAAGACTGAGGAAAGAAGGGGTCAAGCTGGAAGGGAAGGAAAGCTCTTTTCCGGAGGAGAACTGAGACAAGACGATCACAAAAAGGGCAGAAAACAGCGATCCTAGATAGGAAATCAGGGGGGAAAGAGAAAAAGAGCACTCAACACGCTCAAAGGGAATGCAAAACAAAGTACGACATGTGTCATCTAGCTCTAAGAAAAGCCAAAATTAAAGACGGAGGGTAGAGGGCATGAGGCAGAAGGTCTTAGTACTCTTGATTGTACAACTACTAAAGACAGTAAACGTTGTGGAAGCAGTCCGGGCAAAACGAGAAAAGAGTACAAGAAAAAGATGAAGGACATCAGGGCCGACAGAAAAAGGGTCACTCTATGACCAAAGTCCCTCCGGAGCAGAGAGAAGGGGGGCACGGGTGACGAGATACAATCCGGGGAAAAGCGAAAATGGAATTTCTGTGTGTTGGGGGGGGGGGGGGGGGGGTGGTTGGGGGGGGGTGGTGGGGGGGGGGGGGGGGGTGGTTGGGGGGGGGTTGGGGGGGGGGGGGCTATAACTTGGTGGAAGTACCTAACACGGGGAGAATAGGGGCACTTTCCAGTTCGCAAGGCGAAACCTACCTTGTTCCAGCTGTATTTGTACGGGAAGAGGAGAGTATTTCATTTTCGCTGATGCCTGGTGAAAAAACGAACTTCTTTTCTGTGCGGCTTAGCCTAAAAATCGTGTCTAGGTAGGAAACACAACAATAGCGAGAGCCCACCAATAGTCTCTGTCACGGGGAAAGAAAGAGGGGAAGTGACGTTAAGTCTTCCTGGGACAAAGTGCCACAGGAAATCTCGGTGTACTCGTACTACTAACTCAAAAGGTCAGAATCACTAGTCAGGAGAGATAGGAAAAAAATCTGAGTTATCCATACTCGAAAGGGAAAGGAGAGAGAAGTGAGGTTCGATCTCGTTTGTGGCCGCTGAAAACCTAAGAGAAAGCTCGTCGGTCTTCGAGCGATCGTACCGGAACACGGAGTCCGTAGGGGGGGGGAGGAAAGTTCTCGAAACTTAAACCTTCTAAAGGAAAGGGGGGGGAGGAGGGAAGGTCTGAGAAATACACCGTGGTGGTTTGGCCACCCTGGGACAACTTTAAGAAGAGTGGGGCTGTGGTCCTCTAAACGCAGTGCCTCATGATAAAAATTTAGACTCACAAAAAATAGTGGAGGAAAAAGTAGATAATTATCTCAGAGAGCAGACCCGCCCTAAAAAAAAAAAAACAGTAGTGGGAAGCGAGCATAATCAAAAAAGCCAAGGAAGTAGCCGCCGGCCGGAAGAACAAAGTAAACGTTCATAATAAGGCAGAGCCAGTAAGGCGGGGCAGTCGCCAACCCTTACGTAAGTTCAGGCTCGAATGAAGAGGTATAGGGGAGTGATCACTGATATCCCTCTCTCCACCACCCTATCGGAATTGTTCAAAGACGAAAAAAAAAAGATATGAAAGAAGACGGGAAACTAGCCTCAGAAGAAGAATTTCTCGGTGACGGCTAGGAGAATAATAGGAACACTGGGTTCACGGCGTGTCCCATTGAAGAACCGACTACTCCCAGTTCCTTGTAGGAAAAAAAGGGGGGGATGGCTCGTTCGACGGGTGAAGAAAAAAAAGCACACAGCTTGATCGGAAAGGAAGAAACTGACCATAAAGAAAACGACGATGTTTAAAAAAAACAAGAAGACACTCCTCAACTATAAACTATTAACTGAAATTACACTTCAGAAGAGGGATTGAGAGCAATCCCAACTTCCCGAAGGACTCCAAGTGAAAAACACGGGATAGAGGAAGTAGGTTAGCTGGAAGAGTTGACCGTGCAAATAATCTCATCTGCAGCGCAGAAATTCGATAATGTTCAGTTCGCATAAGACAGGTCATGCATCGCCAGTAGAAGCTGTTACTCTTGTTCATCGTGAGAGGGAAGGAAGACAACTGGGGGGTTCACGGGACGGTTGTAGGGGGGGTAGAACGGAATTAGACGAAGTGGAAGGCATACTACACTAGATACGAAAGTAGAAACCGGTGAAAAGTATGCTCGATGAACATTTCGTAAGGTACTTGGGGGGGGGGGTGGACTGGTACGCGAACAAAGGGGGAAACGCTATGGAGGTGATTGCCATCAGGTCAAGAAGAGAAGATAGCACGGCATAGTTAGAAGAAAATTTAAACCTGTTTTCTCCAAAGAAAAACCCGGAGAAGACATGCAGGCACTAGGGGGGAAGAGGGGCGAAGTCGAAGTTCGGGATCTGGGGATGAACGGACGGGGGGGTCAAAAAAAGAGCTATCTCATCGGCTTCAGATCGACGTCTCGGTAAGGGCCGGAAAAGGAAGAGAAAACTTCTTTTATTTAAATTGTCGTTGTCTTCAAAATACAATCGGGGGAAGGAGGACGTTGGGCGTCCGTAAAATAGCTTCGGGGGTTGATTCAGCAAAGAAAGGATGGAAACAAAAGGGATGAAAGTCTATCCCGCTCTTCTGGGCAACAGTAGGGCGGCTCGTCTCTGAGGACTAGAGAGCCGGACTCGAGAGGGGAACGCGCGTTGTGGAGGATACGAACTTAAGCCCGTCGGTTGGCGGCTTTTCACTCTTGAAAGGAGTGGGGGGGGGGAAGAAGGGACGCCCTTCTGCCCTCCCGAGTGTCAAGCCTGTCCGACCTGTTCTTCTTGAAAACCAACGGCTTAAAGAAAAGAATTGAACCAAAACGAATAAAGCGGATAAAGAGGGGGAGGGAGCCTGCGACGCTGTTGGGGGGAAAAGAAGGGGACACAAAGGTCTGAACTTGGCGTGAGCGACATCCGGGGAGGAGATAACGTGGGGTCGTTCATACTCGTAGAGAGAACACGAAACCGTCCGCAAAGAGATACTTCCTCATAAAGGCTCAGGTAACGCAAAAAAAAGAAGGGGGGCGGGACGCGTCGGTCGTGATCTTAAACGGGAGATGGCACGACGCCCGTGCCTTGGGAGAGAAGCTCGAAACGGGGAAGGGAAGACGCAAAAATGTTTGGCGGGAAGAGGAGGAGGATCTAACGTGACGATGTCGGGCAAAAGCCACCCTTGGTTCGGGACTAAGGGCAGCCCAAAGTGGACGACGATAACTAACAACAACCAGCAAGAGAGTACAGAGAGAGGAGGGAGCGGACTTCTGTCAGACGAAGAACGGTGAAATGAGAAAGGCACGCTTTTGAAGGGAAAGGAGAACAGAGCCTGATGAAGGACCCCTATCAAAGGGGCGATCCGACACGTCCGCTTACTCATAAAAAGAGAGGGGGGAAAAAGGGAAAGCTTCACCAGTAGCTCGCCAGTCCGGGGAAAGAAAAAAAAAACGGCACCTTCCACATCTTCGGCCGGGCCATTCTCGGCAGTCTCCGAGAAAAAGGACGGAGGTCGTGGTCGGGCCGTCGATCGAAGCAGGAAATGTGTTGCCCCGATTTAGAGAACGAACAAGGAACGATAGAAGGGGGGGGGAAAAAGAAAAGAACCTACTCGGACGTCCAGAGACAGATCCGGAAAAAGGGCGGATGCATGGTCAATAGGGGAGGGTGAGGACAAGAACGCACCGGGACAGAAAAGAATTTCAGATTTATGCAATGAGAACTGAAAGGACCAAAAAAGGGGAAACAGCCAACCTCGACGGGGTTGAAGTCCACAAAAACAAAGCTCTCCTAAAAGAAGGCCGGAGAAAGAAGAGCCATAACATACACGCAGAAAAATCGACAATCGGAAGCGTCAAGAACTTTTCCAAGGTGAGGGTGCTAAATAGGGATGGGAGAGAGAAAGAAAACGCAGTCCATTAACCGAATCGTCCGCCGAGGAAAGAAGAGAAGAACGCATCATCAAGAACGGTTCGATGGCGCAAGGAAAGAAAGACGTTGAGCCTGCCTCCTAGAAGAGTCGGAGGCGAACAAGCCGGAGCATACGATCCAGAAGTGCGAAGGCGGCCCGAAAGAAAGAAAGAAAGCAGTCGAGACTATCTCATGGTCCCGTAAGACAACGCCACTATAATGCATGTCATCAACTCCACGAGCAGGGGACTGTACGATCAAGAAAAAGACGAGAAACAACACTCGAAAGGACTGTGACGCAGAAATAACCTGTTCATCGAGCTCGAAAGACGAGGAAGTAACCCCGATTCGAGCACGCGGAAGAATCTGTACGCAAGGAGGCGAAATGAGGGAAAAAAAAAAAAACCGCATTTGGAAAAGGGGGGGAAAGAAGTACGGAAAGGAAAAAGAGGAAAAGAGCACAGCAGGTAAAAAAGCCAGATGCATGGAAGTCGGGGGACTTCCTCTATTAGACCCTGAAATAACGCGCAAAATCATGGGCAACTTGCGAGAGCAATCAGGGAAACGAGGAATAGAAAAAATTGTTGAGTTCCTAATGCAGTAAAAGAGGGAAAGCCCAGGGGAGAACGCTCGAAACCAAGGTGGAGGTTTCTTGCCCGACTTGGAATCGGGGATACTGGAGTGTGAATTGTTGATGAGTGGAGACCATCGTAGTCTAGTGAGGGGTCAGCGACCAATCGTATCACCGAGGGAGGGATGGGGGAAAGAAACCATTCGAACATCGCTCGAAAAAAACGATCAAAGGAATCGTGGAGACAAACAAACTGGGACACTAAAAGCCAATAAAATAGGAACTTCTACTATCCCAGAGGACCTCAAAACAGGGGCAAGGAAGGAAAGGGGGGGAAGTTGGGGGATCCCGACTCGATCGTCGTTGAGGCAAGACAAAAACATAATGGGAAAAGCGAGGCGCGCCTGGGGAGAGAGAGGCCTCGAATTTAGTCAGACAGGGGTAAAACGGCAACGGAAAAGAAAACGGGGCTCTGAATGTATCTGTTACCGCTCCTGAAGGGGGGGAGGAAGGCTACGCACGGGGGGTTTGCACAAAAAACTCAAAGGAGAGGTGACCTCGCGTTGGGCTGTTGCACGTAAAAGTCAGAAATTATCTAGATACGGAGAGGAGATAATGAGGCCTAGACTCTCAGTCAAAGCAAAATCGGCAAAAACCAAGCGGGAAAAAGCATGAAAGATAGGTCAAGGGGCCAACCCCCCCGGTTCAGGAAAGGGATCGGAAAATGAAATAACGAGAGAACAGGATCATCGAGCAAAGGCCAGTAAAAGCACAGGGTGAGCCAACAAGAATATCAAGGAGCTAATGACTCGAGAGGAGGGAAAAAGCGACGATCTGACACCAACGCGATAGGGAAGTAAGAAGGCAAGAAACGATAGGTGCATAAAGACGTGGAACCACCGAGGCAAGACTCTAGAACGATGATTCTGATGGACGAGAAAGGGAATGAAGAAGGAACGAGCTTGCAGTGCACTAGGAACCGGCTGTACTAAAAGAGACCGGACTGGGACGAGCACAATAGGGGTGGGGTGGATAGGCTACGATAAAGGTTCGAAGGGGGGGGTGGCCCTAAAGATCCTACACAGGGATAGCCAGGAGATCACAAGAAAAACGAGGGTGTAAAAAAAAAAGATCAGCAGAACAAAAGCCATATTAAGCTAACACAAAAAATAAAACCTTCTGGGCGGGGTCGAAATGGCAAAACGGCCCATTACGAGGTGTCCTTCCACGTTCTACGAGAGTATAGGAGGGGACGGATTGGTAGTATATGTCACCCAGTGCGAGAAAGAGATCTCACGTCGAGAGTCCGGGTAAGAGAGAAAGAAAGGCAAAAAAAAAAAAACGAGGTGAAGGCATCAGGATGTGAAAAAGTGCAAAGGTGGCGGGGGGAACCGGACAAAAAATTGTTCCACTTACGGGGGAGGGGGGGGGGAATAGGAGAACGAACTGACGCAGCATCGCGAAAAGGAAGAAGCGGGTCGACCGTTAGCGAGTAGATCCGATAAACAGTCTTATGGTACTTTGTAGAGCACCAGAAAGGGGAGAAAATTGGACTTCGATCAGGATTGATGGCAAGAACCGAGCGCGGAGCTGAAAAAAAAAGAAAATCGTGGGCGATCTACTTGGAGAAACTTGGCGGCAATGAAAATAGCTGAAACAGAAGGGCTCTGAATCTTTGGCAAAGACTTCAAAGACGGGCCGAGGCGGGCGGACGGCTTGTTCGCCGAAGGGATCGGAATCTGGAGAAGGGAAATACTGTTCTTTCCGTAGCCGAAGGAACCGGCGGTGGTGATGGAGGTAATTGGGAGATCCGAGGGCATAGAAGAGGGACGTCCTGGAACTAGAATGGAGTCAAAGCCCATAAAGAGGGGGAGACATGGGCCCTGCAAGGCCGATCCCCTATCTCGGAGGAGAAGGGTGAAAGGATGATTGAAGGGCTGGGAAAGGGTCGCGATGTCGATCGAGCAAGACGAGATTCCATTAGCGGAGTGGTGTCAGGGGGGCTGAACGGGTAAGACTAGGTTAGGATGGAAGAGGGAAGGGTTGTTGCCTTACATTGGGGGGGGGTACTCCATTGCTGCCAGAGAAAATGTGTGGGAATGGACAAGGCTGTTCAAGGGCCCAACCCTCAGTCCCAAGACTACTCTTTCACCCTTCCTGAAGGTATCGGGAGGAAAGGAGGAGGGGGGGGAGGGGCAATACGGTAAGTCTTCTTGAAGTGGCAAAAATCGTCCGGTGTCGTGAAAGCGGACGTAAATGTCAAGAAGAGAAGACTACTGGGTCGGAGTGACTTAAAAACCCGACAACATATCGTGAAGGAAGCGAGAAGGAAAGCGAAGTCCCGGCCGCAGATGGAAGTGGGGTAGTTCAAAAGAGTGATAATTCCATACTGGCGAGGATAAAGGCACGAAGACCGGCATTTGGCCATCAAAGACTCAAAAATGAATCTTAATCAACCTTTTCGGGGAGGACGAAAAATGGTTCAGCCCATCAGATCGGAGAAAGACGGTAATATAGTCCTCTCAACAGCGTTGCCCCCAGGTGCAGGGGAAGAAAGCCCGAAAAGGA
>Ga0179591_1248322_pt1 | contig 11792 bp, 12 predicted proteins | sample CZOMad2_1_08_16f_FD_182891 | JGI IMG/M metagenome (GOLD analysis project Ga0179591, IMG submission 182891) | Vadose zone soil fungal communities from Angelo Coast Range Reserve, California, USA - CZOMad2_1_08_16fungal (PacBio error correction) | ecosystem: Environmental > Terrestrial > Soil >...
CACATCCCGTAATAAAGGGGGAAGAGGGCCCAAGGTATGGAAAGGTATCCTCGCAAATTCCGCCAAATCGAACCAGAAAAAAAAAAGCGACCAGGCAAGAATCTTGCGGCAGCTCATCACGGGAATCACCAACCGCCTTCTTACCCGACTGAGGGGGGAGGAGCTCGAGAAAGCAGGAGAAAGATCGATGTCACTCGTCAGTCCAATCAGAATCCCCGGCGAATGGTCGGGTCATCCGCCTCATGGATAAAGCAGTAGAAGGGAAGGCCGAGAAAGGACATTCGCATCTAAATGGAAAAATCGATTAAACTCGCAAAAAAAAGCGTGACGAGGGCTTCATCACGACTAGAAACAAAAGCCAAGCCAGGCATAATGTCTAAAAAAGGGGATATACCACCGGGGTAAAACGCAGGGCGTGTCGGCTCTGGACAGCAGGTCCAAGAAAAGAGGACTTAGCACAACATCTCTTGGGGGGGAAAAGCTCTGGCTGCAATCAGGACCATGGGCGATAGTGGTAAAAAAGGGCTTGGAAGTGCGAGTGCAGCCCAAAAAACAGTGGATCGTCGAGGAAATCAAAAACATGGAGTTTGAAAATTGGAATCCACTGCCCGGGGGGACAAGCAAGAGATGCAAAACCAAGAAGCCTTAAAAAAGGCAGCCCTCGACTATGGTCCAAAAGCCTCTACTGCGCGGCCAGCGCGGACTCCAGACTATATTTAAAACTGATAGGCAGTCGGGAAAGACAGGCAACAGAGAAAGCCGTAGCAAAAAAGAAATGACGGAATGGCTCGACACTACGGGTGAAAAGGGTCTCCGTCTGACGCATTCATAAAGGCATCGGACGAAAACCAAAAATCCTCGCACACTCCCATTCTCGATTACCAGAAAAAGCCTCGAGAGTTCGCCTCGCCCACTCGCACGACTGTGGTGGGGGCGGTAGGGTAAAACCAGCAGACCTCCATTTCAAGAAAAGAGGGGGAATGAGTTAGGGAGGTATCGAACAATATGCGGAGGAAGACGTAAATGGTGTCAGCCTGGTAAAAAGGAGAGGGAAGCAGTAGCATACTCTAGGTGGGGGGGGGAACTCACGGTGTGGAGTGCTGGGTCTCGTCTGGTCAGGGCTCGATTCCAGCGGAAGTACGGAGCCGGAATAAATACAAAAGGGGGTAATGGCTGTTATTGACATGTAGTGGGGGTGACACCTCGAAAACCTGAGGCGGGGAAGCTGTAGGAGGGATCGCGCTTGGGTCTGGGGGCAAAAGAAGTGAAACGATTCAGGTGGTGCCACGATGGTGAACTAATGTAGAACAGAGTGCCGGGAGCCTCTCAAATCACAGAACAAGTTCGGACACCTCAATACAATCGGCAGAGGGGGACCGTCGATCGCGTCGAAAATTCCGGAAAACAAAGGATAAAATGAACCTGAAAAAAGAAACTCAAAAGGCGAGATGCCCAGCTCCCAGTCAAAAAGTCCAAAGAAAAAAAACCAACCCGGGGCTGCACAATCGCCTGCGAAAAAAAGAACCCTCCGCGGAAACGTACAACAAAGAACTCCCGTAGAAAAATCGCTCAGAGACTGCTGCGCCTCTCAAGCGATCACAATCAAGAAAAATCGCAAAGTAAAGCTTCAACTGAAAGCTGGATGGCTCCGCTCTCACAAAAAGGCGGGACATTCTTCCCCCAACGTCAAAATTCCCCACCGAAAAACAACCCAGCCGACCGGTCAAATTAACGTTGGGCTGGGGCTGAAAGTGGGGCATTGTGGGGGGGGGTCCCACAACACGGCCCCACGAAAGAAAAAAGGAAAAAAAAGAAAAAAAGTATGAAAAAGGGGGGGGAGGAAAGAGAAAAAAAAACTCGGGGAGGGTAGACAAAAAAAAATTCTATAAGCCTGCTACCCCTGAAACTACCAATCAGATCAACGGAGTCCCCTTGAGAAAAAGATCCTCTCCTAGCCTGCTACAAATCGCGAAAAGCTAAAGGAAAATCTAGAGGGGGGTCCCCACATCTAAAGGGTAAAAATCTTCAGCTAGTCGGAAAAGCTTCACCCCCTGACAACTTCACCGAAAGAAAAACCCGCGCCCGGTGGCGAATAAATCGAGAAAAAAAAAGGAAGACACAGGGAATCGGGCTGGACCTCAGATTACCTAACACACCACCTCTTCTGCTGTCGCGCCGTAACCTTTCAACCAGCTCTTTGGGAGCACAAAAAGATGAAGAATCTACAATCGGCTAACCCACAACTGACAGATCCTAACCTTCTCAAATTAAAAAGAAAAAAACTCCCTTAACTGGAAGGAGTTCGCCTCATAAAAATCAACTAACCGCGCAGGGAAGGAATCGAAAAAATGACTCTTCGTAAACATCGAAACCGGGGGGTTATCATTAAAACACCATGAACCCTCTGCTAAGAGTGAGTCTCTATTTCAACATTTGGAAGGGCCTGCCCTTCTTAAGAACCAGTGCTAGCGGGGAAAGGCAGGGGGGGCCGGGGTCCTTGTCTCTCGTTATGGAGGTCAGAAGAAAACATTCGATGAAACCGTCGGGGAGAAGAGGGTATCCCACATGTCGCGCCTGCGGCGTCTAGAGGATACAAGAGAAAGACGGAAAATAGGACCACTCACCTTCTTAAACTCTCTGGAGGGCAGCCGCCTCGACAAAGGACCCAAATGGAAAGATCGAGAGAAGTCAAGTTCTCTAGAAACGAACATGCACGGACCTAAGACACGAAGGAAATCAAGCTTTACCCTCAGCCAATTCGACATACGGCCACCTAAAACCACTAATTCTTGAAAGGTCTGAGGGACTTCCTTAACCAAAGGTCAAATCCGACCAGTCCCGGGCTACGAAACTTCTGGGCCAATAAGGGAGAGGCTCCCTCGATTCTCGCAACAAACACACTCTTCTGGATGATTCAACCTCACTCTGGGCGTATGTACTCGTCGTGTGATAGGAAAAAATCGGGAGAGGGGGCTTAAGTCAAGGCCAGATCTGGGGAAGGAAACTAAGTAATCAAGGGGGGGGTGGGGTGGGTTGGCTGGGGGCGGCAGGGGGAGGCGAATCGAGAGGGTTTGCGGTAAAGGGGTCGGAGACTGTCGGAAAGAGGGTCCTGTGGAGTTGTGACATTTGTTTAGGAGGACGGAAATGGGGAAGGAGTTTTGTTCGTGGAAAAACTGAAATGAGAGTCTTAAGATACCCCACACCGGGGGGGGCCGGGGGTATTGTTATGGGGGAGGGGGAGAAACATACTCCACTGCTGGGTTAAAGAGCCAAGGTCAGACCTGCATAACTAGGCATGCTAAGAGGGGGGCAGGAGGTACGGGACGGCGGCCTGGGAGCGGGAAAACTAAGGAAAAGGATAGGAGAATTCTTCTAAAGGGGGGCATGGTGGTTGCCAGAAGAACAAAAGGACTGTTGATGATAGATCCGAAGACTTAAAGTTTGGGGGGACTAAAGACTGGCAGAAGAGGAGGTGTGCCGGGCGGTTAGGAGGGCGGCGTTGGAGACTTGTTTAAGGGGGGGGGAGGGGGCTCGTAAGGGGGTATTCGAGGGGTACATGATAGTTGTACTCCGAAAGGCTGGAGGGTAGGGGGGGGGGTGAAGGGGGGGCCGAACTCGAAAGGTGTCGTTTTGTGGTTAGGAAGGGCGGGCGGCGGGGGGGTATGGGACTTCTGAGTTGTTGGGGTTGAGGGTCGAGATGGGACCTGGAGGGGGGGGGGAAAGCGGAGCGGGGGGTGAGTGGAGGGGGGGGGGTTGGGCGTGAAAAAAAATATGGGAAAGGGGGGCCATGGAGAATTTCTTCGTAGGCGTGGGGAGGCAGGGGCGTAGGGAAAGTGGGCGTGGAAAGGTTTGGTGGGGACCGGGCGTAAGTCATGGGGAAGAGACCACGGCTGTGAAGAAGGGGAAAAAAAAAAAAGAAGGGGGGGGGAGACATCGGGGGGAAAAAAAAAAAAAAAAAAACCTGGCGCTGGGTGGGTTGGGTGTCCTTAGGACGTTGATGGCGACACGGCGAAAAAACGGAACGGGACGGGGTGTCATAAGAAGGGAAGGGGCAGGGGCTTGGGGCCGGCGTCAGGGGGGAGGATAGGAACGGGGACGTATTTGTACCAGATTCTCCTTTTTTGGTTTTGTTAGTCTTGATGGAGCGTGGTGCAGTGGAGGAGGGCGCAAGGGGGGGGGTTAATTGAAGGGGGGTAGGGGGGCGAGGCGTGGGTGCGGCTCTGACCAAGGAAAAGTGATCAAGGGGCTGGGGTTTAAAGAATGGAACGTTGCGGGGGTAGAAAGGTGGTATTCCGTTGGCAGCTTGTCGGATGAGTGATCTCAAAGGGGGGTCGTGAAGCTTTCAGTTTTGCTAGATCCCACGACTGTCCGTACTCTGCGAAAGGCCAAGTCCCCCAACGGCTCTTTGCCCCGTGCGACACACCAATTCTAGTTTCTGACCACCAAAAAAGTACTCAGAACTCAGCGGGTTCCCTTCAGGGGTGAAAAAGTCTGTGGGAAAGGACCATCATAGCTCAGGAAAGACGAAAGGTTGTGAGGAGAGAGAATAAAAAAATCGACTGGACTAGAAAGGGAGCCGGAAAAAGTCGGATCAACATATGAGGGGTAAAAAAAAGGAGTAAAAAGGGGGTCAATGAAGACTGGGAGTCTAGTCAGCAAATTCATGCGAGGTCAAATATCAAGGTATAGAATGCTAGGGTCGAGAAAAATACCGAAGAGATCGGCTTGTTGGGACGCATTGCACAGGGGCTGATGGGTTTCCACCCTAGGCTAACAAGCACAAAGAGGAGTCGGGGCCGCGTGGAAAAAAAGCCATGGTCGAAAGAAGCTAGCTCCTGGGAGGGTGGTATGGGGAAGACGCGCCTGGGGGAGTTGGGAGGAAGGGCTCGCGTGGTTAGAATAAAAGTCGCTGGGAATGACTGGGCGTAAAGGTCTAAAGATGTATCAAAAAGGGTTCACGGCGGGACACTGGTGGTGGCAGCGGGTCTGGAACTCTGTCCAGCTCTTTAGGTCTGCGAACGATGAATGCAAGATCATCGGCGAGCGCCCGTCGCGATAGGATTTGGGAAAGGAAACGTCTCTGGCGGTCAATTGAGGGGGGGAAAAGGGAACGGTCTTTAAACTTGTAGTGTGCTTTTGAGCGCGGAAGGTCGCTAAATCAGCTAACGGTATCGGGGGTAGTGGAGACTGGAGGACTAGAAACTCTGGGGTGTTGGGATAGGTCACGCGCTGAAGGTTCTAATGGGTGGCGGTAGGGGAGAGATTTAGGCGTGATTGAATCGGGAGGAAGGTCATAAATGAGTAGGGTCATGTGACGAGCTCTGAGATGGCAGCAAGCCTGCCGGATGCCGGGGTGGTACTGTCGAGGGGAAGGGGGAAGGGTTGGCGCTTGGGTCGCTATGTCAAGATGGTTGGAACGGGTTTTTGCGAGGGTAACGAGCAAGGAAGAGTCATGAGGTCATGATGAGAAAAAGGCCTGCGAACTTGCGGGCGCCAGGCGCAGGAAATGGCAATGCACGAAACATCTCAGGGATCTGATGGGGGGGGGGGAAGGTCAAGGTCTCGTCTCTTGAGAAGGAGACTCGTTCAATCAAGGGGGAAGAGACTCCGGGGAAAAAAAGGGGGGGGGTTGGGGGGGTGATTTCGAAAAAACGATGAGGCCGAGAATTGGGGGGGGAGGAATATTCGAGGAAAAAGTGGGTGGTGAATCTCTTGCAGACGATCACCGTAAAAATCTCGGGAGTGGAGTCGGAGGGAAAAGTCGGGATTTAATGGTGGGAAGACTAAAAAACAAAGTAGGAGGCGAATCCAAAATGAAAAACATCCAGAAAATCCGTCAATGCCCTAAACCAAGAGAGTAAGTAGGTGAAAGGAGGATGACTCGACTACTCTCACCCTAAACTACATTTACACGACATCTGGGTACTTCAAGGCAGAAAGAAAGGGTCCAGCTGAAAAAAACTAAGAACCAAAGCAGGGAGCCCTATCTTAAAGTCCAGGGGAGGGTGGGGGAAGGGAACGAACCGGGCGCGAGAGACTTTTCATTTTTTTCAAAAACACAGAGAATCCAGGGTCGAAAGGGGGGGGGGGGGGGGGGGGGGGGGGGGGGGGGGGGGTGTGGGGGGGGGGGGGGGGGGGGGGGGGGGGGGGGGGGGGGGGGGGGGTGGGTGTGGGGGGGGGGGGGGGGGGTTTGCAAGCGCCGCAGACGAGAGGAGAGGGTAGAAAGCAGACAGATGAAAAGTCGTCTCAAGGGCAACATTGCAGAATCAACTAGGCGTCCAAAACGTGTCACATGGGATGAAGCGATCATAGGGGAAAAAATCGAAGCTTGCAAAGCAAAGGGGATTACCACCCAAGAAACGTCATGGGAGTGAGGTCAGAGGGGGGGCAAGCGCACTGGGACAGGAGAATCGGTCCATTCATCACTGAAGTACGACGTTCACTAAGCGGCTCAATCAGCGAAAATCAAAGCCCATTTGAAATCGCGAGGTGGGGGGGGGGGTGAGGTGTTAGGGGGATCGATGACCTGTAAAAATAGAACCCAAGGGGGGGTTATCTTTCAGTAATGAAAATCACCCAGGGAGGTATGCTAGTAGCCGCGTGGGGCAACTGATCCTGAAGCAAAACATAAGCCGATTCACCGCCCAGGCCTTCATTTATCCACCGGACGAAAATCACGGGGAGGAATTCCCAGCGATATCGCTTCAGGACGGCAGGGGGGGGGAGAATCAGAAGATATTCCGTAGAGGGAGTCGCGACAGAAAAAATATCTGCAAGTCGCGATGGAAGCTAAAAAAGAAAAGGGGTTCAGGGTCTCGCGGGGGATTCTGGAAAGAAGGAAAGTCAGGCAGCTCGATCACACGTAGAAAAATCCCAAGACCCCGCAAATCTTCAGAAACCCTCTCCACCCTTGAGAGGGCCGAGAGAGTCGAAGCTTTAATTCCAAAAGCGCCACGATAGTTTGGGGCGGGACCTCGGAAAAACCTAATAACTACCGTCACGTGGGACCAGAGAGGACTAAAAGAGAGGCGCCAACAAAATCTTAGCTAGGGGCCTTTGTGGAACTCGCAATTTTCAATCAGGGAGGGGGACGGGAGAGAAACGGAGCGGGCGTTGGGGGGGACCCATAGGGGCTTGTATAAGCAAGATAATGTGACTTCGGTTCAGTCCGAAAGAAACAGGTAAAAGCTTCTTCTAAGAGAAGATAGCAAACTGGGGGGCCTGGCTAGAGGGGTTTGACTTAATGGGACCTAAAGAAGGAGCAGCTGGAGTGTAGGGGGAGAAGCGACTTTTCAAAGATTCAGACTTCGTCTGTGTCTAATAATGGGGATTGCGAAAAAGGGGGGGTTACAGAGGGAAAGGGACAAGAAGAACCGGACAATTGAGCAGAGGAAACTCGGAGAAAGCTGGGAGTGGGACCTCCTCGTCGAACAGACATCACGCATGAAGGAAAAAAAAAAAAAAAAAAAAAAAAAAAAAAAAAAAAAAAAAAAAAAAAAGAAAAAAAGAAGAAAAAAAAAAAAAAAAAAAAAAAAAAAAAAAAAAAAAAAAAAAAAAAGAAAAAAAAGAAAAAAAAAAAAAAATAAAAAAAAAGAAAAAGAAAAAAAAAAAAAAAAAAAAAAAAAAAAGAAAAAAGAGAAAAAAAAAAAAAGAGAAAAAAAAAAAAAAAAGAAAAGAAAAAAAAAAAAAAAAAAAAAAAAAAAAAAAAAAAACAGAAGAAAAGAAAAAAGAAAAAAAAAAAAAAAAAAAACCTCACAGACTCTTATTCAAGGCCGTCCACCCAAGAAGGAATCCGAAAACCCTTAAGGTCAAACTAAACACTGCGACTCCCACCCATCGCACTAAAACGCAAAGGTCTTCCGCCAATTAACAACTCCACGCCCTTGGCCCTCGGAGACCAAACGTTGCTTCCTTTCCTCGCTCACCACGCACAAGGGCGGAGTCCCCAGGCCAAGGCACCTGGAGGGGGGAAATTGCGGCCGACCAGAACGCTCAAAAACTGGAAACCCCAATGAAACCTTCCCAAAACCCCTCACCAACGAACCCAAAAAGGAAAATGGAGATTTTTCAAAAGGAGGAAAGCGTCAGTACCCCACAACGCCTCCCCACGAAAAGAACAAAAGGGGCAGCCGACCAAAGTTCAGGAAAGCGCAATACCAAAGCAACCGAGAAGACGAGCCTTCAGGTTACGACCTCGGTCCATATCAAATCCGCCTAATGGGAGGAGAAACCGCTCATCCAGCGAGGGGAGAAAAAAAATATACCGTCGTCATCGCGGGCAAAGCAAAACCACAGATCAAAAAAAAGGGAATCCGAAACCTGCCAAAACGAATCTCTGCAGAAAACGAAGGAACCGAGAAAAACCTATGATAGCCTTGAATTCCCCTCTCCGGACAGTATCCCTCACACGGGCATGAAAAACAAGGGGTTATTCAAACGATAGGTCCGAGACCATCTCTCCACTCCCCACCACGAGGGATCCTTCCGATCGACCGAAACCGCCAAGGCTGCCTCCCTCCTCCCCGAGGAGGGGGGAGGAGAGGAAAATGTCAGGGCGGACTCATAGCCTTAAACAAAACCTAAACGAATCAAAACAGGGCTGCAACTGCAAAATAGTCTAGGGACTCATAGGACGAAGACGACAAAGGACATCGTTCTCGGGGCGACACACCATACCGATAAATGGCTCCTAGAAATAAGGCTCGAGGTCGGATTAAAGCTAATGGACACAGAAAACGCCACATGGCAATGAATTACGCTTCGCAAAAACAGAGTGCTAAACGGAGGGGGCGGCAGGCAGAGATCTCCAAGACAGGAGCTGCACGGCGCAAGAGGGAGGACCGAAGCTCAATCCGCGTCCCCAAAAAAGGACCAGGAAGCGATGAGGGGGGCCAATAAAACTCGGGTAAAAGCCGCCCTAAAAAAAAACGGATGGAAGAAAGGCACATTGATCAGGAGATCAGCAAATCGAATAGCCCTTCCAGGGGGTTGGTGTGGACTAAGGAAGAAACTCTTGGAAAAAAACATGAAAGAATAGACTTCCTATAGTCGAAATCTCACAACAGAAGATACGGTATTAACTCTTATACTTCAACGGATTCGCCCGGGACTTGATGAATGAGACCTCAGCCAAGCAAACGGGCCGGTTCAGTCAGATCCGGGAGCTCATAATAAAAGTGAGAGATCCCCAAGTCCCCCAGTAAGGGGGGGGGGGGGAGCCAGCTCGAGAGCTTTTTCTTCTGGGGCGTAATAATAACAGGCGGGGAGAGGACCCTGTCCGCCGTTCGTGACCAAGGCCACTTTAAGCCTGTGTCGGGATGGTACCTTGAAGGGAGGTTTGCATGGGGGGGAAAGGGCTGCCTCGGCAGGTTACGAGGTGTGTCCCCCACAACCAGGGGTTTAGGAAGGGTGGGGGTCGTCGGATAAGAAAACGGTTTCAAAAAAGGTTGGGAAGAGGGAGCAAAGTCTGTGAGAACTGTGCGGGGGGGGGGAATTGGGGGTGTCACTTCGGGACGGATGACCTCTAAAAGGGGGCAAGCAAAAACCCAAAAGCACAAAAAAACCCACTGTGGGTGAAAACTGGGCAAAACGCCACAACACCAAGAAAAAGGGAGCACCTGGGGGGGGGGAAAACCCAAAAAAAAAAAAAAAAAACAAACAAAAAAAAACAGTACAAAAACAGACACACCGGGGGGAGAAACACTCCCACAATAGGAAATAGGCTATATACCTGGTTTCAAGCCGATGGTGCTAATTCAGCAGAGGACCTGGGCGGCTTCTTCTCAAGAGAAGGCTGCGAGTCCACGTCGTCTAGGCTTCCGTCGCTTCCAGTGGGGGGTGGGGGGGGGGGGTGGGGGTTTTGGGGGTTGTTTGGGGGGGTGGGTGGGGTTTTATGGGTTGAGTTGGTGTTTGGAGGCGGTTGTTTTTGAGTTTGGTGTTTGTGTGGGTGGTTTGTTTGTTTCCTTATGGTGGCCTCCTCCCCCCTTCGTGGGAGTAGGGCTCCTAGACTGGGGGGGGCACTACTCGGGCGCCGGGCGCGTTGGCGGGCGGGTACGTAATCGTCGGGGATGCGAAAACGGGGGGTTTGTTAGAGAAAAGAGTGGGGGGGGAAAGGTGCGTCTGGTCGCGGAGAATCCGGGGTGGGACTAACTCCTCAAGGGGGGGGGGGGAAAAAAAAGGTGCGTTTCCCGATCGTGTGGACAAAAGTCGATCAGAGGGGGGGTCGCTTGGTTGGGGGCGGGAAGAGCGGGACGGGTGGGAGGGCATTATCAGGGGGGTGCAAAAAGACGATCGCGACAAGTGATATGGGGGGGTGTGATGGCTCTCTCGATGAGTTTGAGGGGGAGAATCAGTGAGATGAGGGACGGGCTAATTCGAGGGGCGTTCGAAAACGTGTCTGGTATGAGGGCGTCGAATGGGGTTGTTGGGTCGGGGACTCGGGTGGGGTGGGAAAGAGTGGGAAGAGGGCCGATTCCGCAAGGGGACCGTAAAGGGGGTGGGGGATGGAGATTTGCGGGGGAATAGCGTTCGCTCGTAAGAGAGAACCTCATTAATCCCAGTTGCCGGCGGCTTGTGGTGCTTTCAAAGGGGACTGGGCTCTTTAAACTAACTATTTGGTTCAGGCCTCGAGAAGGGGGGTTGTGTGGGGTAAGGACGGGCCGACGGGATTGGAACGAAGGTCGGTAGGTGGCGCCCTTGTTGGAAGGGGGTCGTCGAGGGGGTGGTGAAGGATAAACCGATAATTTCTCTTGCAGTGGTAAGGAAGTACTGGAGGACAGAGAAGGGACCGAAGGGGGGGGGAAAAAAGCGGGTTGCGATGGGGGTTAAAGACTAAGGTTCGTGGAAAGTGATTTGCAGGGGCCTAAAAAAAAAAAGAGCGGAACTAAAAGTAGCGACATGAGCGGGAGAAAACTTCGGATGGGCCCCGCAGAATCATAAGGAATCAAAAGCTGAGCTCGCGGTAAGTGATGAAAAATCAGGGCAAGAACTGCAGAACGAAACTAGGGTTGGGGGGGGGAAGAGAATAAAAATCTGGGTCCTTGCGGAAAGAGCCAGAGATCTAGAAAGGGTAAAGTCGGAAAGATGGATAAACCAAAACGGGGCCTTCGTAATGGCGTCTAGCAGCTAGAGGCAAGTTTCATTGGGGAAAAAAATAACGGAGGCGCAATTCGGGGGGTCGTAGAGTCCGGAATCGAAGGGGAAGGGTGTCGGAAGGGAAGGGTGTCAAACTGACGGCTAAACGAAACGAGCGAACCGCGGGGACAGGGGAGCCGCAGAAGGCGGATTTTTAAGACAGCGGACGGGGTGGAGGGGAGCGGGAGAGGGGCACTGGGGCTAGCATTACGGCAAGAGCGGCCATTAAAAAGCAGGGCCAAAAAGGCTACCACATGAATGTCGGAAAGAGGGAAACTCTTGCGAGATTAGTAAACGGGAAGCAGGGGAAACGGTAAATAGTCGGGGTGAAGCTAAACAGGGCCCGCGCCGATAGGGCTTGGGGAGTACGCTGTAGTGCATGTCGTTGAGGTGGCAGGTAGCGGGGGGGAGCTAATTGGGGTCGGGTCGGGAGACTGCGCGCCTCGCGGGGGGAGACTCCGCCTACAATTGGGGTTCCTGAGAAAGTCCACAAGTGGGGGGAGGCGATGATCTCTCCAGAAACGAAGTGGAAAAGGAGTTTGAGGGATATGGCCGGTGGGGTTCAAAACAAAGGAAGGATTAAAGGCGATATTGGGCCACGAGAGCGGCCAGATTGAGCACTCCTGAAACGGGGATGGAATTGGGGGGGGGGGGGGGGG
>Ga0179591_1273613_pt1:0-7500 | contig 11792 bp, 10 predicted proteins | sample CZOMad2_1_08_16f_FD_182891 | JGI IMG/M metagenome (GOLD analysis project Ga0179591, IMG submission 182891) | Vadose zone soil fungal communities from Angelo Coast Range Reserve, California, USA - CZOMad2_1_08_16fungal (PacBio error correction) | ecosystem: Environmental > Terrestrial >...
TGTGAAAGTACTCATTGGTTGTCAGGGAGCATGGTTTTGAGAAAGGTGGTACTCGGGCCAGAAGAAAAACTGTATTGAAAAGACTGTTTTGGTATATCCAACGTCGTCCCAAATTGGGGACCAAGACTTGGAGAGAACCGTCGAAAATCTGTTTCTGGAAGGGAATACGTTTTGCGAGGCAGCTTCCCAACGCGGTGGGGGGGGGGAAGTATCATATCAGAGGGTCTTAATCCCAAACGGGCACTGTAAAAAAATACCCGATCTGGTGGGGGGGAAAAATACAGATCGGTACCGGAAAAAACCACCGAAATAACTCCAAAAACCCCCTCCCCCCAAAGAAAAAGGGAACTGTACAGAAACACCATTGACTCCTGTATGTATGGGGGATGGCTTTGGTTTGCACAGACCGGAAAGCCCCCAGTGGGAGGGTGTTAGTTTTTCGAAGTTGTGGGGGGAAGTCGGGGGACAAGGGGAGGGGGGGTGGCCCGTTTTTGATTGTGATCACTGGCGTATTACGAAAAACGGAGCGTAACGCAGGTCTGGATGGCCGTAAGGTGGGGGACCCGTCGACAGGGGGGAGACTCAGGCAAAAAACAAAAAATCGCACCGTGATGTGAGAAAGGGCGTGGCAAAAAGAAAGGGAATGAAAACGAAAAGGACGCCTATTGGACAGGGTCAAGTTTGAGGGAAAATGTGTTTCTTCGGGGGGAGGAAAGGGAAGACTAGAAACTGGGGGGTAATGGGGAGACTTTCCATTATGACGGACGAGTGAATAAAATGGTGAGAAGCCTCAGGGACAGGGGACCTGTAGAAGGGGCAGGGGGAGTTCAAGGCGAATAACACTGTCCGCGGGACAAGTCCAGGGAAAGGGTCCAAAGGAGGTAATCTTTGGGCTTCAAACCGGTACAGAATTCCGGAAGTACAGCCAGTCACCAATTTTCAAATGCCTGGTCCTAAAAACCTGCAATGGAATTGCAAGAGAACAGGAGATGGCGAAGGAAACACGTTTTTCCAAGAGAGGATAGAAAGTCTGGTCGGTGAAAACCTGGACGGGGGGAAACCTGTGGGCGATTGAACTTCACAATGAGGAAAAAACTCCTTGCCGTACTGGAAAAAATAAAACTACCGGGGAGGAGGTCGGCTAAAGGGGATGGCCATGGGGGTTCGACACCAAGGGGACATTCTCTTTGGTTGATAGAACAATGATGAAAACGATAACGAACCGCCCCAAAAGAACCCGACTCTTAGACTGACGGAGGATGACCGGGTATTCCCCCAGAACCGGCAGTTTCCACGTCTTGCGAGGAGGTCCCGGTCTCGAGAAGGTCGGAGGGGAGAAAAGAAAACTGTGCAAGTTACCGGAAATAGTCTCTTCTCAAAAAAAGGGGAGAAAAGAAAAGGAAGCAGACCTCAAAGGGAAAAGAAACTCCGCCCGCCTAAGTCGCCAAGCGGGAGCCATCGGCGAAAAACTAGGGAGGGGCAAAAGGAAAAACGTGTCGACAATAACAGGAACGCAGAGAGGGACCGACTACTACTTTCAGGGATGCGGGACAATAGGGGAAAATCGACTACGGGAAAGCGGGCAAAGCAATAAACAAGGATAAGAAAGGGAAATCCAGTGACCACGTCGGAGGATGCCGAGATTACTACTCAGTGGGAGACTGCGAAGTCAGCCTTCCAAAGGAACCATCTTGGAGTTCAAGCCAACGAAGCGACGCGCAAGGGGGTGCCACGGACCGGTCGGCAAAATGAAAAGAACACAGAAAATTTCCATCAAAAAAAAAAGGAAAGTTTGGTAGTGGTCCCGGGCGCAGCAAAAAATAAGTATAACCCCCTTGACAACCGACGAGTATCCAAGCGCCACAAAAAAATCAATCAGAAGAAGTCCTTGTCTACCCAGCAAACAACAAGACTATCAGGGAAAACGGAACGAACATGGGAACGCACCCCGGTGAAGCATCATAAACGAGGGGTCACATCTCGGAAAACGAAAGCGCGGTCAAATATCGGTGGATCCGAAAAAAAAACGGAGAATCATCGACAAGCCCCATAAAAAGGGCACCTTCCGAACGGATCTTAAAGGAAAGGAGAACAAGAAAAAAACAAAAAAAAAAAAACAACAAAAAAATTGGGGCACGAAAGCAAGGAGTAAAAAATTTCGACGCCCGGGACAAACGGTAGGGAAAAGAGGCGAAAGCTACTCAGAAAAAGACAACAGTTACATAGTAGGGCTGGGGCAATGTGGGAATGTGACTCATGAGGGGAAAACAAAAAATGAGGGGCACCGGCGTCAGGAGGAAGAAAGAGGTATAAGGACACACCTGGGGTGAACCCCGGGAGAGAAGGGAAAATACGGAAACACTTTCCAACAACCCGGGCCGAGTGTCGAGTTCAAGAGAAAGTTTGGAAGCGCGACGCTCAAAGAGGCTGGGGCAGGGAAGCCGGCAAAATCTGCTGAAAAAACTGGCGCTAAAAAAAAATAAGTCGGTGGGGGTGAAACGGGGAGACTAAAAAAATCCCGCACCCTAAAGTGGACCGGAGGCCTTCTCGGGGGGGGGGAAGAACTTCCACACCCTCAAATAAAAAAACCGGGCTTCCGCCTTGGGAGGAAATCAGAGCCACGACGAAACAGCCGTCGAGCTCAGGGAAGAAGTAAGGGTACTTTACCTGCAAGGGAACAAAAAAGATTCAAAAGTTCGCAAAAAAGGAAAGGGAAAGTACGTGGTCCAGCCCACCCAAACATGGCCAGAAGGGGTGCGAGGTCGAAGAGCGACAAGAAGCGGACCCCCCACAACGAGGTCACGTCCGGGAAAAAAAACGAAAAAAAAAAACTGGAGGGGACTCCCCGCTCTAACACCAGACAAAAGGGTTTTCAAAAACACGTGCGCGACAAAAACGGGGAAAACAAACTCGACGTTGGGGGGAATCGGAAAGAAACGAACTCTCACCAGCCAACCTGATCTAACCGTGCCAAGTTGGGTGGAAAGGGAAGGGCCTCAAGGGTTCAGAAAGGGGAAAGTTCCTAAATGAAAACAAGACGTGGTCAAAATGAAAAAAAGACGAGAAGAGACAGGAGGCGTGAACGGGGAACCGGTACGCAAAGTGGGTCCGACACATTTCAGGGTGGTGTCCAATGGTCAAGCGGGGGGGGAAGAGAGACTACGGGGGAAGGGGGAAGTTACTGTGAAAAAGAACAAAGCAAAAAAAATTCCAAGTGGGGGGGGGTTCATTAAGCGGAAGAAACTAAAAGGAACAGAGATCCGTAAACCGTGAAAGGGGCGAGGCGGACAAAGAAGGGGACACGCCCCCGGGCCGGAGGGGGATCCTCAATGGGTGGTAACACTGGGTCAAGGCAAGGAACTGGATCGGGAGGGACTGTTTCCGAGCCGCCCACGGTCAAGCTAAGGAACAGAAAAAGCAGACCTGGACAGATGTTCTGAAAGCTCTATTCAAGTAGTTCCACAGGAAAAAAAAAAGAAGGGAGAGGCGGCCGGCCCCTTGGGGTCCAAGGGGGCGGCACAGTCTCTGAACGAAAAATAAAAGCTTCTCACGGAAAAAGCGGGGGGGGCCGAACGCACCGCCCCGGACGAAAACAGAAGATATAAAAAAACGAGTAAAAAAGAGAGAGATCTCGGCGCCGTCTGGGGGGAAAGGGGAAACTGCGACAGGGGACCGCGAAGTGGAGTCGAAGACGTGCTTCCACAAAGGGGGCAAAATGCAAGAATAAAAACCAATGTCCCGCGATACTGGGAAGTAAAACTAGAGAGGCAGAACGCGGGGGGGTGAGGGAGAGTTGGAGGGGCGGAAAATTCAAACAGAAATGTCTGGTCGTTACCCGGGAAGGGACAAGGAGGGAACCGGTAACTAGCAAGATAGAGAACTTCGCAAAATAAGGAGAAACCAAAGGACATAACCGGAGGAGATATAATAAAAAAGAACCCAACGAGGGGACGGTAGCGTGGAGGCTAATTATTATCAAAAAAACCGGTGACCTGGAAAAGCCCCTCTATCGGGGAAAAAGGTAGATGGAAAACTAAGTTGAACACCAAGACTGGCTCGATTACACTGATCAGGAGTAAAGAGAACTGAAGGCGTGAACCAGCAAGGGCCAAAATGAAAAAACCACGAAATTCACAAAAACACTAGTAAAAAAAACTTAAAGGTGCCCCACCGTGTACAGCAAAGAAACGTCATAATGAGAGGGTACCCCTCGGGAACACAAAAAGGACCGAGGGAAGTAGCAGTTCTTGGAAATGGCAAGGGAACGGTAAGAACCCCGCAAAGGCAGGGAAACAGTTCCGGAAAAAGGCAATGTGGGGGGGGGCAGGAGCTTAGGCCGACGTAAAAAGGCAGGCCAGAAAAAGAAGAATCAACTAGTGGGGCGGAAAACATTTTGCAAGGAGGAGGAAAGGAACCAAGGGGTTGGGCGTCGTCAAAAAATTGTTGGAAACCGAAGAAAAAAGAGGTTGGGGTCAAAGTGTGTTCTTTGAAAACTGCGAGCAGGAAAGCACCGGAGGAAACTGGAGGGGGAGTGCCCCACTGACCCGCCGTACTCTTCACAATGGAAAAAAAGTAGAAGGTAGGGAAGGGAAGGTCCCGTATGACAGAAAAAAAGAGGAGGGAGAAGGACCATCGGGTGGCGTCTTAAATCGGCTTAATTGAAACGGCAAGGCGACAAAGGGAGAATGTAAAAACACCCGTGAGGGGCGAAGACTCACAAGAAGCAAGGCGAAGGGAAACAAGAGGTTGGAGGGTTGGCCAAGAATACATTCTGGCAAAACCTGACGGCGGGGGGTGTAGAAACAGGGGGGTGAACCTAGGGGCGCTGGACCGGACCCGCAAAAACAAGGGAAATTCGCCCGATTAAGACATGCAAAAAAAAACCTTCACGGGAAAACGTCGGAAGGGTGTTAAAGTGGTGGGAAACGGTCCCCCCCCCGTGGAACAATCAGACCGGCCATTTTGTTTCCAGGATCAAGGGCGCGAGGGCCCACTGTACGGAAAACCGAATTCGGTGGTTACACGAAAGCACTGTCACGGGAAAAATGCGGGGCCCAGAATCGAGAAAAAAAATTGAGACAGCTGTGAGGGAGGGTTGAATGGCTTCACCTCGTCCATAAAGGATTGTTTATACAGGAGCAACGGTTGGGGAAAGATGGGGTGGTAGTAGTCCACGGAAGGGAAAGGTGGTTGGGGATATGCTTGGAATGACGAACACGAAGGGAATCGGTAATTGATGAAAAGAGATGTTCCAACAGGGGAAGAACGGGGTCAGAATCACCGAGCTAAGGGAAGCCAGGAGTAGTAAGGAGGGAAAGATATTAAGCACTGGCCGGGTCTACCAGATGTTTTTCAAAAGGAGTTGAAAATTGTGGGAGGCTGGGTACATTAAAGGGTTGTGCGTGGGGGGGAAGGCAACCTGTTTCCCAGGGGGAAAGACGGGGTCAATTGAAAATTTTCGCAGGGATCCTCGCGGGGAAGGCCGGGATAGGGCTAATAAGACCCCCGGCCAGATCACTGGAAGGGAAAAAAGCCGGGAGGTGCCGCATAAGATGGGCGGACAGGTTTCCCGAAAACAGAAAGCACCAATAACCGGAGACGGTATGGGCGGGAAACCCAAAAGTTCGCAAAGCGAAAGGGGGACTAAAAGCGATAAAAAACAAAAAAAAGGGAACGCTCCAAAAAAAGGGGGTGTTTCAGACAAGCAGAGGTATCGGGGGCCTGTCTATCGTAAATTTGAGGGGGAAGGTTGTTGAAAGGCCGAAGGCACTTAAAAAGCGGTTGGGTGCATTGTAAACGGGCTGGGAAAAAAATATCACGACTGTCGCTGCAGGGACGTCAGCTTGTTAAAAAATATTTGATGAGCAAAAACCAGAACCTTGGAGGCCGTTGTGGAAGATGAAGGACAGAAGAGAAACGCCGCGCGTCGGCGTGGGAGCATTGGGGAGGAGATATCATCGCAGACAAAAAAAAAACACAGGGGAGGGAAAAATTATCGAACACCTCAAGGCAATAAAAACCGCCACCGAGAAAGGAGGAGGGACTAATCATCGTTAAAACAAAAAATACGGGGGGAATCCTTTCGAAGACCTCAGTGAAATCAGAAAAAAAAAGTCCGAAGAACGGACCGGTAGTTTCTGGTCAACAATTAAAAAAGGATAGACAGTTGAGGGGCCGGGACAAACCGAACCATACCGGGGTCCACGCCTCGCCCCGCCGGCGGTGACAAGAACTAGGCGTTGCGAAACCTGGGGGGGGTCACTACTTCAGGGAGGGGGGAGGAACCGGCCGTCACAAAGAAAAACTTCAATTGGAAGACGACATCGACCCGGAATGGGGTCAAATGGGAACTGGCGGCGTCCACAAAGAGCAGGGTCAAAAAAAAATCAAAAGAAAAATTAGCAACGTACGGACTCCGAGACCGTGGATCTCCACACTGAGAATCGGGCTTCCAGGCAAGCCCCGAGAAAGGAGACCGCGGGAACTCGCTCATCCTAAATGGACAGCGAAAAAGAAAAAACCATAACGCGGACGGCCGACTAGCTCCAAGCGGTCCAAAATAGTGAAAACATCGCCATACGGAGAGTTCCGTCGGACGGACACAAAACGCTCCCGCAAACGATAATAGGGGATCCTAGAGGAAGGAACAGTACGGAATCAAGAGAAACTAATACCCGGACCGAAGCTTGAGTAGCCAAAATGAACACGACAACCAAACACGAAGGGGACAGGGTAAGGAACACAGGCCGACGTCCTAGAAAAAATCCTTATGAGAAATGGCGAAAGCCAATCACCAAATCCTCAAGACAGGGCGCAAGTTTCGGGAACAGTACCTATGAGTTGGTCGAGGGGGGAGGGAAGATCAGCGCTGGAGAAAAAAACAGAATCGAGGGACAAGGAAAGTGGGGCCACTGTAAACATACGACAAGAGCCGACACCTCTGTTTGGTAGAACCGGGAGGGAAACCCCGGCACAAAAGGAAAACAAAGGAGGGTCGTACGGCTATCTCCACGGTAAGTAGTAGCGGATCAGTTCCCACGGTCTCCCCTTCAGGGAAATACCCTCGAAAATCGGGAGGCAAAAAAAAAAAAAAGGGCTACTAACAAAACGCCGTCGCGTGGTCAAGGGAATGAAACTGGAAAAAGTCCTACCTCCTCAAAACTTGCGGTCAGTCTGTCGGGGGCGCCCAGTAAAAAAAAGAAAAACTGCACCCTGGTTGGTGAGCCGACAGGCTCAAGGATGACGTTCAACGAAAGGACGCCCGCAATTGGAAAAAATCTAGCCGCCCGTCGGCTTACGGGAAAAAGAAAAAGACAAAGGATCCTTTGGTCGGCGTTGACTCTGAACTGGAAAATTCTTCCACTCAAAAAGGGGGAACCCGGGGGTACGGCTAAGAGCAGAAATAAAACAAACAAACGGACCCCACGATGGAGTCGTGAAAAAAAGAAACGCACACACAATTTCGCTAAAACGCTCCTACAAACGCAAATGTTGGGGGTT
>Ga0179591_1273613_pt1:10000-11792 | contig 11792 bp, 10 predicted proteins | sample CZOMad2_1_08_16f_FD_182891 | JGI IMG/M metagenome (GOLD analysis project Ga0179591, IMG submission 182891) | Vadose zone soil fungal communities from Angelo Coast Range Reserve, California, USA - CZOMad2_1_08_16fungal (PacBio error correction) | ecosystem: Environmental > Terrestrial...
CCGCCTTTTAAAAACTACTTGGGGAAAAACGGGAAACTTGGTTACAGACTTGTGAGGGGGAGAGAGTCCCGAACGAATTCTGGGACAGACAACGTCAGGAGGCCAAGGGGCCTGGACAGGGGATAACCCCACATTGTTCAGGTCCGGAGAGGTCGGAGTCAGGGGAAAAGGGGTGAAAGGATTTTTGGCAGACGAAACATAACGACGGGTCGCAGGAGGGTCTAGGACAAAGCAGGACCTGCGTGCACCTTGAAGGTGGGGGGGGGGGTTGAAACCCGGCCGTGACGCTTGGACTGGGGGGCACAGAAGTGATAAGTGTGAGGTTCGGCACATGGGTGCACGTACATCCTCTGAGGAAAGAGAAAAAAACTGGGACGGGGAGGGATCAGCAAAACAGAAAAGGTAATTTAACGGGCCAAGGGGGCTAAACTGGGTCACAATACCAATGGGGGCGCCCGGAAGGCTCCCCAACAAGGCCGGAAAAAAGCAAAACAAAAGTTGCGGAGGTGGACAGGCACCTAAAGACCGGTCCGGCACAAACAAGAAACTGAGGTACGGAAAACGGTTTTGGGTATCTCTGGGGTGGACGAGGGAGGGGAGGACTGAAGACCGGTCTCAATCCAAGGGGTAACGCGGCGACCGGAGAGGAAAAAACGACGAAAAACCGTTGGGAGAAAGGGAGAACGGAGGAGGGGGGGTGTGTGGGAAAAAAAAAAAAAAAAAAAAAAAAAAAAGGGGTTGCCACTCAGGGACTGCCCACCCCGGTGTCCTTATCATCGGTCGGGGGGAGAAGGAAACACTCCTGACAAGGAAGAAGCTTTGATCACGAGCGGATCGGGAAAAAACGAATCAAAAAAGCCCGGAAACAAGGACGAGCCTGTAATCCAGGAGTGGGGGAAGGGAGTGGGTGAGTGGGAGGGCATAATCTTCAATCCCTTATTTTCTGAGGTAAGTAATGCGAAGGGGGTTGTACTAACGGGGAAATGAGAACTCGTGTTTGGGATTTTTATATGTGATGAGAAAAAGAACGGTCTCCAAGGGAACTTTTGAATGCAGGGAAGGGATATGGGTCACCGAGCCGTTGACATCACAGAAGGGCACCGAGCCGTCAAGGTGAGACAACGTCAATGGAAGTCTTTCATAGGGGAAAAAGAGGGGGGGGGCCCGTCGGCCCTATGGTCCACAGGGGGGGCAGGGTAAAAGGGGTGTCGGCCTTCCGTCGGGGGGAAGCAGGAGTGGAAGTGGTTCAGGGGGTGCCAGGGAGTAGAGGGATTGAAGGGAGAAGATCCGAGCTGGGGGAAGAACTGGGGAAAGGTATCCAGGCTACTTCTAGACCAAAGGAACCTAAGGAAGGCAAGGACTATGCGGGGGCTGCAAAGTTCACCTGGGTCCGGAAGGAAAATACACAAAAATGTCCCCCGAGGGGATATGAGGACTGGAAATTGCAAGTCGAAGGGGGGACTGAAAAAGCCGAAACCCAAAAAAAAAAAACTGAAAAAGTTCTGGGATTCCCTTGTTTTCGACAAAGAGTTAAATGAAAAACCGCAACCGGGGGTCGAGCGGGTTCATGGAACAGGGTGCCTGTAATGCCTCCCTCCTCGGGAGACTAAGTGCGGTAAGGGGGGAAAGAAGACAAAGAAATGTGAAGGGTAAGCCGAGGGAACTGTCAAATTTTGCTTGGCCGACAAAAAAACGGAGGCCCGTCTGTCGGGTGAAAAAATGGGAGGACACCACGTCAAAACCGCTGCAGGGAAGGGGCAGACCAGGGAGGGTTCAGACTTGTGGCGGATAA